>ENA-OPYY01000511-OPYY01000511.1-human-gut-metagenome-genome-assembly--contig:-NODE-511-length-12318-cov-1.029530_pt1 | contig 12318 bp, 11 predicted proteins | sample MGYA00242472_ERZ504481 | MGnify/ENA primary metagenome ERZ504481 (study PRJEB26092, sample SAMD00036265) | human gut metagenome | host: Homo sapiens | study: EMG produced TPA metagenomics assembly of...
CAAAACGGGAAAAACCGAAGAAAAACAGGTATGAGCGTCAGCAGAAGCGTCATATGCAGGAGAAAAAGGATAAGGAAATGCTGTTTTTGATCGCAAAGATCCTGCGTCTTTATCAGGCAGATGCTTCCAGAGCCTGGGTTGTTAAAAATACAGGAAATGACCCAGAGCTTACAGCAAAAATTTACGATCTGTGCGGGATGAGGAAACCTCCGACGCCCACCGGATTCTGGCAATTAAAGGAAGGGATCTGAAACCAGGTCTCTTCCTTTTATAAATGCGCCTTAGCGCGCCATCTTTTTCTTTTCCTCTTCCACTTAAGGTATTGAGCTGATTTTCTGTTTCCACGCCTTCTGCGATGATATGGATGTTTAAATTCTTTGCAATCTGGATCAGGCCCCCGGCGATGGCTGCGCAGGAAGGATTTGTTTCCAGCTGCCATACAAACATACGCTCCAGCTTTACTGTGTTTACCGGAAGGTCAAGGATGCCTGTAACCGGGACACAGCCGGAACCGAAATGGTTCAGTACCAGCTCCACGCCAAGGTGTGCCAGCTCCTGCATGGTAATATTTACGTTTAAGTAAACGGAGGATAAAGCTGTATCATCCAGCTCTAAAGCAAGTTTTCCGGATGGGATATGGAAACGGGTAATTACATCCTCTACCTTGTCTATAAAGTCCTCCTGGGTCAGCAGGAGAGGAGATACAGGAATACAGATGGATTCAAACTCTTTTCCTTCTTCCATCAGACGTGCGATCAAACGGCCCGCATCCTCCAGGGCATAGTAGCCAACGGCCCGTATCTGCCCGGAGTCCTCGGCAATGGGGCGGTAGCGGACCTCGATTTCATTTTTCTCCAGAGCAGTCTGCAGATATCGGGCAATGGCCTGGCGGCGCAGAACCTGCTCGTGAAGTTTGGAGTCAAAGACAGCGTACTGGTTTGGACCGTATTCCTCAGCGGCAGATACGGCAGCGTCGAGATTTTTCAGGACCGAGGTCATATCCGCTTCATAGGCAGGACAGGAGCAGATGCCGATTTGGGATATGAATCTCCCTAAAAATGTGCGATATTTAAAATCCTGCAACGTACCAATATATTCCATTATAGTACAATACAGGCAAAATCTCAAATTTAATTCAAAAATGCTGAAAAATATAAAAGTTGTTTCCTTTTTCTTTGCAAATGGACCGGAGTATGGTATACTGTAATGAGAGTATCAGCTGCCGCCATGTTCGGCTGTCAGGTGATAAGTGAACAAAGGAGAGATTCACCCATGAAAATGAATCGAGTATTTTAAAATTAAGCGGCGAGGCACTTGCCGGACCGAAAAAGACCGGGTTTGATGAGGATACGGTAAAAGAAGTTGCCAGACAGGTAAAGCTTTCTGTGGATGCAGGTGTCCAGGTAGGTATCGTGATCGGAGGCGGGAATTTCTGGAGAGGCCGCACCAGTGAGGCTATTGACCGTACAAAAGCGGATCAGATCGGCATGCTGGCTACGATTATGAACTGCATTTATGTATCTGAGATTTTCCGCAATGCAGGGATGAAAACCCAGATTTTAACCCCCTTTGAGTGCGGCTCTATGACAAAGCTGTTTTCAAAAGACCGTGCAAATAAGTGCTTTGAACAGGGAATGGTGGTATTTTTTGCAGGCGGAACCGGTCATCCGTACTTCTCTACGGATACGGGAATTGCGCTTCGGGCCATTGAGATGGATGCAGACTGCATTCTGCTGGCAAAGGCAATTGACGGCGTATACGACAGCGATCCTAAGCTGAATCCTGAAGCGAAAAAGTATGATACCATTTCCATTCAGGAGGTTATCGATAAGCAGCTGGCAGTGGTAGATCTGACTGCTTCCATCATGTGCATGGAGCATAAGATGCCCATGGCTGTATTCAGCTTAAATGAACCAGACGGCATTGCAAACGCTATGCAGGGCCGGATCAACGGAACCATCGTTACCGCATAGTTTCCGGCAGGACGCAGGCGCCGCCGGGTATGAATTTTATAAAATCAGGCCGACAGGCCCGCATTACAGGAGGACATATGGAAGATTTAAAGTTTTATGAGGATAAGATGAACAAGACACTGGACGTACTGGTATCTGATTACGCTGCCATCCGCGCAGGCCGTGCCAATCCCCATGTTCTTGATAAGATCAGAGTTGACTATTACGGCACTCCGACCCCGATTCAGCAGGTGGGCAATGTATCTGTTCCCGAGGCCCGCATGATCGTAATCCAGCCATGGGAGAAGAGCCTGTTAAAGGCCATCGAAAAGGCAATCCTTACCTCTGAGCTGGGCATTAACCCAACCAATGACGGAAACTGCATCCGCTTAGTCTTCCCTGAGATGACAGAGGACCGCAGAAAAGAGGTTGCCAAGGATGTAAAGAAAAAGGGAGATGGAGCCAAGGTTGCCATCCGCAACATCCGCCGGGATGCAAATGACGCATTTAAAAAGGCAGAAAAAGCAGGAGATATGTCAGAGGACGAACTGGCAGAGACTACAGAGAAGATGCAGAAGCTTACCGATAAGATGGTTGAGCGCGTAGATAAGCTGGTAGAAGAAAAGACAAAGGAAATCATGACCGTTTAAGGCCGTGAAAGGGATACTTCCCATATGTGGAGGCAGGAGCGACTCCTGCCTTTTCATCTATTCAGAAATATTCCTGGAGAGAAAGGCGGAGAAAGAATGGCTTTAGATACAAATGCAGTAATACCGGCCCATGTGGCCCTGATCTTAGACGGAAACGGACGGTGGGCTAAAAAAAGAGGGCTTCCCAGAACCATGGGACATAAGGAGGGCTGCGTTACAGTAGAGAAAACGGTGGAAATTGCAGCCAGAATGGGCATCCGTTATCTGACGGTTTATGGATTTTCCACGGAAAACTGGAAGCGCTCCGAGGATGAGGTAGGAGCTCTGATGCAGCTGTTCCGCTACTACATGGTGCGCCTGTTAAAAATTGCTTCTGCAAATAATGTCCGGGTGAAGATGATCGGAGACCGGTCCCGCTTTGCAAAGGATATCATTGCAGGCATCAACCGTCTGGAAAATGAGACAAAGGACAATACAGGCCTTACGTTTGTGATCGCGGTAATTACGGCGGCAGGGATGAGATCCGCAGGGCAGCTGCAAAACTGGCAACTGACGCCGCCAGAGGAGCGCTGGATCCGGATGCTGTAACAGAGGATGTATTTGCCTCTTATCTGGATACGGCGGGAATCCCGGATCCGGATCTTTTGATCCGTACCAGCGGTGAACTGCGCCTGTCTAATTACCTTTTATGGCAGCTGGCTTATACAGAGCTTTATGTAACAGACTGTCTGTGGCCTGATTTCAGCCAGGAAGAGCTGGAAAAGGCAATCCTGCAGTATAATAAAAGAGACCGGCGGTTCGGCGGAGTAAAGTAGGAAAGGAGACAGAAGTCCATGTTTACCACACGACTGATAAGCGGAATTATACTGGTGCTTCTGGCAGTCCTTTTTGTGGGAAAGGGAGGACTGATCCTGTTTGGAGTCACAGCCCTTATTTCACTTGTGGGCCTTTTTGAGTTGTATCGTGTTTTGGGGATTGAAAATCGTTCGGTAGGTGCGGTGGGTTATATTACAGCCCTTTCTTACTATGGGATTTTGTGGTGGGAAGGCCATGAGTATCTGAACCTTATGATTATCCTCTGTCTGATGGTGTTAATGGGTCTTTATGTATTTACCTTTCCAAAGTACAAGACAGAAGAGATTACAGGGGCTTTTTTCGGTGTATGCTATGTTCCGGTGATGCTTTCCTTTTTGTATCAGACCAGGGAAATGCAGGACGGAGTTTATCTGGTGTGGCTGATCTTTTTAAGTTCCTGGGGCTGTGATACCTGCGCTTACTGCAGTGGGATGCTTCTTGGAAAACATAAGCTGGCTCCTGTGTTAAGCCCTAAAAAATCCATAGAGGGAGCAATAGGCGGTACTCTTGGTTCTGCGATTTTAGGTCTCATTTATGCATGGATCTTTGGTTCCAGAATGCACGGGATTGAAGAACCCGTGATTGCTTGTACCGTAGCCTGTGCCATTGCGGCTGTTATTTCCCAGATCGGAGATCTGGCGGCATCTGCCATTAAACGTAATCACAAAGTAAAAGACTACGGTCATATCATACCGGGGCACGGAGGGATTCTCGACCGGTTTGACAGTATGATCTTTACCGCTCCGGCGATTTATTTTGTTCTTACCTTTTTAGGATAAACGATTTTGTGAAAAATGTGTATTTTCGTAAAATGAGGAGAATATAAGTTATGATAAAGAAGATCTCAGTTCTGGGTTCTACGGGTTCCATCGGTACTCAGACACTGGAAATTGCAAGATACAATCAGGACATTGGGATCACTGCGCTGGCGGCAGGTTCCAATGTGGAGCTTTTGGAAAAGCAGGTACGGGAATTTCATCCCAAAATCGCCTGCCTCTGGAAAGAAGAGGCGGCCAGAGAGCTTAAACGCCGGATCAGGGATCTGGATGTGAAGGTGGTAAGCGGGATGGAAGGCTTGATGGAGGCAGCCTGTGAGCCGGAGGCTCAGATTGTGGTGACTGCTGTAGTAGGCATGATCGGTATCCGCCCTACCATAGCGGCCATGGAGGCGGGAAAGGATATTGCCCTGGCAAATAAGGAAACCCTTGTGACGGCAGGCCATATCATTATGCCTCTGGCAAAGGAAAAGGGAGTAAAGATTCTTCCTGTAGATTCGGAACATTCTGCTATTTTCCAATGCCTTCAGGGAGCGGGAGAGAACCGGATCCACAAGATTCTTCTGACGGCTTCAGGAGGCCCATTCAGAGGCCGCTCCAGAGAACAGCTGGCCGGTGTACAGCCGGAGGATGCCTTAAAGCATCCGAACTGTCCATGGGGCGCAAGATTACCATTGATTCTTCTACTATGGTAAATAAGGGACTGGAGGTTATGGAGGCCCACTGGCTCTTTGATGTGGATATGGATCAGGTTCAGGTAGTGATCCAGCCTGCCAGCGTGATCCACTCCATGATCGAATATGAGGATGGAGCCGTGATCGCACAGCTTGGCACACCGGATATGAAGCTGCCCATTCAGTACGCTCTTTACTATCCGGAGCGCCGTTTCCTTCCGGGAGACCGTCTGGATTTTACAAAGTTAAAAGAGATTACGTTTGATGAGCCGGATATGGAAACCTTCTGGGGCTTAAAGCTGGCTTACGAGGCCGGAAAAGCCGGAGGCTCCCTGCCTACCGTGTTTAACGCGGCCAATGAACTGGCGGTTTCATTGTTTCTGGAGAAAAAAATCCCCTATCTAGCCATCACAGATCTGATCCAGGGCGCGATGGAAAACCATAAGAGAAAAGCGGCTCCGAATGTGGATCAGATTCTGGCAGCGGAGCAGGAGGCATATGACTTTATCAGAGAGACATTAAGAAAGGAACGCATTTAGCCAGATGAATATCATTTTATCAATACTGATCCTGGGGGCCATTATTCTGATCCATGAACTGGGCCATTTTCTGATGGCAAAGGTTTGTGGAATCGGGGTAGTGGAGTTTTCTCTGGGTATGGGGCCCAGATTGTTCAGTGTGGAGATGGGGGAAACCAAGTATTCCATCAAGGCCTTTCCTTTTGGCGGTTCCTGTGCCATGTTGGGAGAAGATGAGGAAGCGGATGAGGAGAGCGCCTTTGGAAATAAATCGGTCTGGGCCAGAATTGCCGTTGTGGCCGGAGGCCCTGTATTTAATTTTATACTGGCATTTTTTCTGGCAATGATCTTGGTGGGCGTTTCCGGCGGCTATACGGTTCCTGAGGTTTTGGGAGTAGAGGAGGGCTTTCCTGCAAAGGAGGCCGGTCTTTTACCAGGAGATGTGATTACCCATGTCAATGGCCGTTCCATCCATTCCTACCGGGATTTTACAACCTATGTGTTTACCCATCCGGGAAAGGAGCTTAAGCTCACCTGGAAAAGGGAAGGAGAAGATGGAAAAAAGGAAAAACTGAGCGCTTCTGTGACGCCTGTGCTTACAGAAAATGGACAGCAGCTCATTGGCGTACAGTTTCAGCCTGGGATTGAACCGGCAGATACACTTTTGGAGCTGATGCGCCAGTCGGTATATGAGGTACAGTTCTGGATCCGATATGTATTTGATACCTTTTATATGATGTTTCATGGAGCCGTATCGGTTGATGATATCAGCGGCCCGGTTGGAATCGTAAGCACCATCGATCAGACCGTGGATGAGGCGTCACAGGCGGGAGCCGGGGCTGTGGCGATGACTCTGGTAAATTTCGGCGTTCTTTTAAGCGCCAATCTGGGTGTGATGAACCTGATCCCTTTTCCGGCCCTGGATGGCGGAAGGCTGTTTTTCCTGTTTTTGGAGGCTCTTCGAGGAAAGCCTGTTGACCAGGAAAAGGAAGCCATGATCCATACAGTGGGAATGGCGCTTTTACTGGCGTTTATGGTATTTATTCTGTTTAACGATGTGAGAAAGCTGTTTTAACAGGAGGAAACGTTAAGATGACAAGAAACGATACACGGGTGGTCAGGATCGGAGACCGGGTGATCGGAGGAGGAAATCCGGTACTGATCCAGTCCATGTGCAATACAAAAACAGAGGATGTGGCGGCTACAGTGGCTCAGATCCTTAAACTGGAGGAGGCCGGATGCGAGATCATCCGGGTGGCTGTGCCAACGATGGAGGCGGCAGAGGCCCTGAAACAGATAAAAAAGGAGATCCATATTCCCCTGGTGGCAGATATCCATTTTGATTATCGCCTTGCGGTGGCAGCCATAGAAAACGGAGTGGATAAGATCCGTATCAATCCCGGAAATATCGGAAGCAGGGAACGCGTGAAGGCTGTGGTAGATGCTGCAAAGGCGCGCCGGATTCCCATCCGTGTAGGCGTAAACAGCGGTTCTCTGGAAAAGGATCTGATTGCAAAGTACGGGGGTGTGACTGCACAGGGGATTGTAGAAAGTGCGCTGGATAAGGTGAAAATGATAGAAGACATGGATTACGATCATCTGGTGATCAGCATTAAATCCTCAGACGTAATGATGTGCGTGAAAGCCCATGAGGAGATTGCCAAAAAGACCGATTATCCGCTTCATGTAGGCATCACAGAATCCGGTACTCTTATGTCCGGAAATATTAAGTCCGCGGTAGGTCTGGGGATTATTCTGTACCAGGGAATCGGAGACACGATCCGGGTATCTCTTACAGGCGATCCGGTGGAGGAAATCAAGTCTGCCAGGCGGATTTTAAAGACTCTGGGCTTAAGAAAAGGCGGAGTAGAGGTTGTTTCCTGCCCCACCTGCGGCCGCACGCGCATTGATCTGATCGGACTGGCCAACCGGGTAGAAACCATGGTCACCGGTCTTGAGGGACTGGATGGCGTAAAGGTTGCTGTTATGGGCTGTGTGGTAAACGGACCGGGCGAGGCAAAAGAAGCAGATATCGGGATTGCAGGCGGAATCGGAGAGGGGCTTTTGATCAAAAAGGCGAAATTGTCCGAAAGGTGCCGGAGGAACAGCTGTTAAATGTGCTGAAAGAGGAATTAACAGCAATGGCAGTGGAAAGAAAGAAGTAATTTTATGGCGAAGAATTTTCTGGAGGTATTTCCTTCACTGAATATTGCAGAGCCGCTTAGAGAGCTTTTAGCTCTGACAGAGGTAGAAAAGGTTACCTCTACCAGAGATAGAAGCTCTATTCGCGTTTATGTGAAAAGCCCGCGGCTCATACACAAACAGAATATTTACGATCTGGAAAAGGGAATAAAGGATCAGCTTTTTCCTGACAAGCAGGTAACAGTAAAAATCCAGGAAAGATACCGTCTTTCCGGTCAGTATACGCCGGAAAAGCTGTTAAAGATCTATAAGGACAGCCTGCTTTTGGAACTGAAGCATTACAGCATCATCGAATACTCCATGTTCAGAAAATCACAGATCCGGTTTGAACAGGAGGATCTGATGGTACTGACCGTAGAGGATACCATGGTGAACCGGGATCGGACCGGAGAGTAAAACGGGTACTGGAAAAGGTTTTTGCAGAGCGCTGCGGCCTTCCGGTAGAGGTGCGCTTTGCCTATATTCCCCCTTCCGGCGGAGAGCGCAGAAAACAGCTTGAGCGAAAGATTGAAAAGGAGGCACAGGCTATCTACTGGCGCAACCACAGGGAAGAGCTGGAAGCCATGGGAGGCTTTTCGGCAGAGGGTCTGGAGGGAAAAGAGCTTTTAAAGCAGACGGCCGGCCCTCAGGATGCTCTGATGGAAGCTCCTCAGGCCGGCGCCCCCTGGGATATGCTTATGGCACAGGCGGCTTCAGGAGAGGTGGGAAGCGGAGAGGAAGCGTCCCTTCAGGCTGTTCCAGCAGGAAATGCCGGGTCTGGAAGTACCGGAACCGGAAACAACTCTCCCGGAAAGGAAAAGCGTCCCCAGTTAAATAAAGGGAGAAAGGGCTGGGGCCGGGATAATGGCTTTGGAGAGGATAAAAAGTTTTCTGTCAAGCGTTCGAATAATCCCGATGTGCTCTATGGCCGTGATTTTGAAGATGAATTTCTGGAAATTGAGACGATTGACGGTGAGATTGGAGAGGTTACCTTAAGAGGCAGGTGCTTACCTGCGAAAGCCGGGAGCTTCGAAGCGGCAAATTTATCCTGACCTTTGATATTACGGATTTTACAGATACCATTACAGCTAAAATGTTCATCCGTCCGGAGATTTTTGACGAGGTAAAAAATGTAATACAGAAGGGAATGTTCCTTAAGATCAAAGGCGTAACCACCATTGATAAATTTGACGGCGAACTGACCTTAGGTTCGATCGTGGGAATCAAAAAGGGCGAGGACTTTACCAGCAAGCGTATGGATACCAGCATTGAAAAGCGTGTGGAGCTTCACTGCCATACCAAGATGAGCGATATGGACGGTGTCTCTGAGGTAAAGGATATCATTAAGAGAGCTAAGAAATGGGGAATGACCTCAATCGCGGTGACGGATCACGGCTGTGTCCAGGCCTTTCCGGATGCAAACCATGCGTTGGGATAAGGGAGATCCCTTTAAGGTCATCTACGGGGTAGAGGGGTATCTGGTAGACGATACAAAGCAGCTGGTGGAAAATTCAAAAGGACAGAGCTTTAAGGATTCCTATGTGGTTTTTGACATAGAAACCACCGGCTTCAGCCCGCTGAAAAATAAGATCATTGAGATCGGGGCGGTAAAGGTAGTGGACGGAGCTATCACAGAGCGCTTTTCCACCTTTGTAAACCCGGATGTTCCCATTCCCTTTGATATAGAAAAGCTCACAGGCATCAATGACGCAATGGTGCTCCCCTATCCGCCCATTGACGTTATCCTACCCCAGTTTCTGGAATTTGTAGGAGATTCCGCCCTGGTAGCTCACAATGCAGGCTTTGACGTGGGCTTTATCAGCCATTATGCGGAGGAACAGGGACTTCCCTTTCAGCCAACGGTTCTGGATACGGTATCCTTAGCCAGACTGCTTCTGCCGAATCTGAACCGTTTTAAGCTGGATACAGTGGCAAAAGCTCTGAACATTTCACTGGAAAATCATCACCGGGCCGTGGATGATGCAGAAGCCACGGCAGAGATCTTTGCGGCCTTTGTAAAGATGCTCCGGGATCGTGATATCGAAAATCTGGATCAGCTCAACCGCCTGAGCGCCATGGATGCCCATACCATTATGAAGCTTCCCACCAACCACGTGATCATTCTGGCAAAAAATGATATCGGCCGCATTAACCTGTATCGTCTGGTGAGCCGGTCGCATCTGGATTATTTTTCCAGACGTCCCAGAATCCCCAAAAGCGTTTTAAACGCACACAGAGAAGGACTTATTATCGGCTCTGCCTGTGAGGCAGGAGAGCTGTACCAGGCTCTTTTGAGAGGAGCGCCGGATGCAGAGATTGCCAGGCTGGTAAATTTTTATGATTATCTGGAAATCCAGCCTCTTGGAAATAATGCGTTTATGCTCCGGGACGAAAAAAGCACAGTAAAGACGAGGGACGATCTGATCGAGATCAACAAACGGATCGTAGATTTGGGCGCACAGTTTGGCAAGCTGGTCTGCGCTACCTGCGATGTGCATTTTCTGGACCCTCAGGATGAGGTATACCGCCGGATCATCATGGCGGGGCAGGGCTTTAAGGACTCAGACGATCAGGCGCCTCTGTATTTAAGGACCACAGAGGAAATGCTGGAAGAATTTGCCTATCTGGGGCCGGATAAGGCCTATGAGGTAGTGGTGACAAATACACGCAAAATCTCACAGATGTGTGAAAAGATCGCTCCGGTGCGGCCGGATAAATGTCCTCCGGTCATCCCGGATTCCGATAAGACGCTGACAAAGATCTGCTATGACAGAGCCCATGAAATGTATGGGGATGATCTGCCTCAGATCGTAGTAGACCGTCTGGAGCGGGAACTTCATTCTATTATTACAAACGGCTTTGCGGTAATGTATATTATTGCACAGAAGCTGGTATGGAAATCCAATGAGGACGGATATCTGGTAGGTTCGCGAGGTTCTGTCGGCTCCTCCTTTGTGGCAACCATGTCCGGTATTACGGAGGTAAACCCGCTAAGCCCCCATTACCACTGTCCCAAGTGCCGCTACTATGATTTTGATTCAGAGGAGGTAAAGTCATTTTCCGGTATGGCGGGCTGCGATATGCCCGATAAGGCCTGCCCGGTCTGCGGTACGCCTCTTGAAAAGGACGGATTTGATATTCCCTTTGAGACATTCCTTGGTTTTAAGGGCGATAAGGAGCCTGATATTGACTTAAACTTTTCCGGTGAGTACCAGAGTAAGGCTCATGATTACACAGAGGTTATTTTTGGAAAAGGTCAGACCTTCCGGGCAGGTACCATCGGTACTCTGGCAGATAAGACGGCCTTTGGCTATGTAAAAAATATTATGAGGAAAGGGGAACCAGAAAGCGCAACTGTGAGATCAACCGGATCGTCCAGGCTGCGTAGCGTGCGCCGTACCACAGGCCAGCATCCCGGAGGCATTATCGTGCTTCCGCTGGGAGAGGAGATTTATTCCTTTACTCCGGTGCAGCACCCGGCCAACGATATGACGACCTCCACCATAACGACCCACTTTGACTATCATTCCATTGACCACAACCTGTTAAAGCTGGATATTCTGGGACACGATGATCCCACCATGATACGAATGCTCCAGGATCTGACTGGTCTTGACCCGGTTAAGGATATCCCTCTGGACAGTCCGGAGGTTATGAGCCTGTTTCAGAGCACTGAGGCGCTGGGGATCACTCCGGACGATATCGGCGGCTGTCCGCTGGGAGCATTGGGCGTACCTGAGTTTGGTACGGATTTTGCCATGTCAGATGCTCCTTGATACAAAGCCGAAGTACTTTTCCGACCTGGTCCGGATCGCAGGACTGGCTCACGGTACGGATGTATGGCTGGGAAATGCCCAGACGTTAATCCAGGAGGGGAAGGCAACCATTCAGACCGCCATCTGTACCCGAGATGATATTATGGTTTATCTGATCGCCAGAGGGATGGAGCAGGGGCTTTCCTTTACGATCATGGAGAGTGTGCGGAAGGGAAAGGGATTAAAACCTGAATGGGAAGAGGAAATGAAAGCCCACGGGGTGCCTGACTGGTATATCTGGTCCTGTAAAAAGATTAAATACATGTTCCCCAAGGCCCATGCGGCAGCTTACGTTATGATGGCGTGGCGGATCGCCTACTGCAAGATTTTTTATCCGTTAGCCTACTATGCAGCCTTTTTCAGTATCCGCGCTAATGCATTTTCCTATGAATCATGTGCCAGGGCCGGGACAAGCTGGAGTACTATCTGGCAGATTATAAAAAACGGGCAGATACCCTGTCAAAAAAGGAACAGGATACATTAAGAGATATGAGGATTGTTCAGGAAATGTACGCCAGAGGCTTTGATTTTATGCCTCTTGATATCTACAGGGCAAAGGCAAGGGATTTCCAGATCATTGATGGTAAGCTGATGCCTTCTTTAAGCAGTATTGACGGTCTGGGAGAAAAGGCAGCGGATGCGGTCGTTGATGCGGTAAAGGACGGCCCATTCCTGTCTGTGGAGGATTTTTCAAGCCGTACCCGCGTAAACGGAACGATCTGTGCCCTGATGTCGGATCTGGGACTTTTAAAGGATCTGCCCCAGTCCAATCAGCTTTCTCTGTTTGATCTGTAAAAAAGACAGCCGTTGCCATTTTATTTAATCTGTGTTATGATACGGAAGAGCTTTTTTTTATAAAAAGCTCTTTTCCGGCTTTTGCGGGGGAATGCATAAGGG
>ENA-OPYY01000513-OPYY01000513.1-human-gut-metagenome-genome-assembly--contig:-NODE-513-length-12265-cov-1.224584_pt1 | contig 12265 bp, 14 predicted proteins | sample MGYA00242472_ERZ504481 | MGnify/ENA primary metagenome ERZ504481 (study PRJEB26092, sample SAMD00036265) | human gut metagenome | host: Homo sapiens | study: EMG produced TPA metagenomics assembly of...
CAGGCAATTCCAAAAATTGTATATTTGCAAATACAAAAATTCAGACAGAACGGTTGAAATACACCCCTTTATGAGATATGATAAAAAAGAAATTGTCAGCGATAGGAAAGATATAACCTGAGTGAATAGTAATAAAGGGGGAATGCTGGAATGGATTATAATGTAACTCTGATTCCCGGAGATGGGATTGGTCCTGAGATTGTAAGAGAAGCCAAAAAGGTGATGGATCGTGTGGGAGAAGTATATGGTCATTGCTTTCAATATAAAGAGATCCTGATGGGCGGCTGTTCCATTGACGCATATGGAGTGCCCCTTACAGATGAGGCGATGGAGACTGCCAGAGAGAGTGACGCAGTCTTTTAGGAGCAGTGGGAGGAGATGTGGGAAATTCCCGCTGGTATGATGTGGCACCGGATAAGCGTCCTGAGGCAGGGCTGTTAGCCATCCGCAAGGGACTGGGACTCTTTGCCAACATCCGTCCGGCCTATCTCTACAGCCAGCTTGCAAAGGCCTGTCCCTTAAAGGAAGAAATCATCGGAGACGGCTTTGACATGGTGATCGTGAGGGAACTCACGGGAGGCTTGTATTTCGGAGCACGTCATACAGAAGAGGTAGACGGGGTTATGACAGCCGTGGATACCCTTACCTACAATGAGAAGGAAATCCGCCGTATTGCGGTAAAAGCCTTTGATATCGCCATGAAGCGGCGCAAAAAGGTTACCAGCGTGGATAAGGCCAACGTGCTGGATTCCTCCAGGCTCTGGAGAAAGGTAGTGGAGGGAGTGGCAAAGGACTACCCGGAGGTAGAGCTGTCCCATATGCTGGTGGACAACTGCGCCATGCAGCTGGTGATGAATCCGGGGCAGTTTGACGTGATCCTTACGGAAAATATGTTTGGCGATATTCTTTCCGACGAAGCCAGCATGATCACAGGCTCTATCGGTATGCTGTCCTCCGCCAGCTTAAATGAAACCCGCTTCGGCCTTTATGAGCCAAGCCACGGCTCCGCGCCGGATATTGCGGGAAAGGATCTTGCAAACCCCATTGCGACGATACTTTCTGCCGCAATGATGCTGCGGTATTCCTTTGACCTGGATCAGGAGGCTGATGCAGTGGAGGAGGCAGTCCGCCAGGTACTGGAGGACGGATACCGCACAGGCGATATTATGGCTGAAGGCTGCAAAAAGGTGGGTACCAGAGAAATGGGCGATCAGATTGCAGCGCGCATCTGCCGGACAGAGGCTTAAATACAGAAATAACCCCATAAAAGGAGATCGGACATATGAAAAGTGATGCAGTAAAGACCGGTATGCAGCAGGCGCCTCACCGCTCCCTGTTTAATGCCCTTGGAATGACGGAAGAAGAGATGAAAAAGCCCATGGTGGGTATTGTAAGCTCCTATAATGAGATCGTGCCGGGCCATATGAATCTGGATAAAATTGTGGAGGCTGTAAAACTGGGCGTAGCCATGGCAGGAGGTACTCCGGTGGTGTTTCCGGCTATTGCAGTCTGCGACGGCATTGCCATGGGCCATATCGGCATGAAATATTCTCTGGTAACAAGAGACCTGATTGCAGATTCTACAGAGTGCATGGCGCTGGCCCACCAGTTTGACGCCCTTGTTATGGTTCCCAACTGCGATAAAAATGTGCCGGGGCTTCTGATGGCTGCAGCCAGGATCAATGTGCCTACCGTATTTGTCAGCGGCGGCCCCATGCTGGCAGGCCACGTAAAGGGACACAAGACCAGTCTTTCCAGTATGTTTGAGGCAGTGGGTGCCTATACAGCCGGAACCATTACCGAGGAAGACGTAAAAGAATACGAGAGAAAAACCTGCCCTACCTGCGGCTCCTGCTCCGGCATGTATACAGCTAACAGCATGAACTGCTTAACAGAGGTTCTGGGAATGGGGCTTAAGGGCAACGGAACCATCCCGGCTGTTTACTCCGAACGTATTAAGCTGGCAAAGCACGCCGGCATGCAGGTTATGGAGATGTACCGCAGAAATATCCGACCAAGGGATATTATGACAAAAGAAGCCTTTATGAATGCTATGACTATGGACATGGCCCTGGGCTGCTCCACCAACAGTATGCTCCATCTTCCGGCCATTGCTCATGAGGCGGGCGTGGATTTAAACGTGGATATTGCCAATGAGATCAGCGCCAGAACCCCGAATCTCTGCCACCTGGCTCCTGCAGGCCCTACCTATATGGAGGACTTAAACGAGTCCGGAGGCATCTATGCGGTGATGAACGAGATCAGCAAGAAGGGACTTTTAAATCTGGACTGCATGACCGTAACGGGAAAGACCGTGGGAGAAAATATAAAGAATTGTCCAAACTTAAATCCAGAGGTGATCCGCCCGGTAGAAAATCCCTACAGCCAGACCGGCGGCATCGCCATCCTAAAGGGCAATCTGGCCCCGGATTCCGCCGTGGTAAAGCGTTCTGCCGTTGCGCCTGAGATGTTAAAGCATGAAGGTCCGGCCAGAGTCTTTGACTGTGAGGAGGATGCTATTGCAGCCATCAAGGGAGGAAAGATCGTTGCGGGAGATGTAGTTGTGATCCGCTATGAAGGCCCCAAGGGCGGCCCCGGTATGAGAGAGATGCTCAATCCTACCTCCGCTATTGCAGGAATGGGACTGGGCTCTACGGTAGCTCTGATCACGGACGGACGGTTCTCCGGCGCTTCCAGAGGCGCTTCCATCGGCCATGCATCCCCGGAGGCAGCAGTGGGCGGCCCTATTGCACTGGTGGAAGAAGGAGACCGGATTTCCATTGATATTGACAATCATTCCCTGAATGTCCTTGTATCCGATGAGGAGCTGGAAGCAAGAAGGGCAAAATGGCAGCCCAGAGAACCGAAGGTGACCTCGGGGTATCTGGCAAGATATGCCTCCCTTGTGACCTCCGCGGACAAGGGCGCTATTCTTCAGGTAAAGCAGTAAGAAGATAAAATCAAAATCCCTTTGAGAAGGAGTAACAGGACTATGAGTAAATTGACGGGGGCAGAAATCGTTATTGAATGTTTAAAGGAACAGGGAGTGGACACGGTGTTTGGCTATCCGGGCGGAGCATCCTGAATATATACGATGCGCTGTATCAGCATCAGCATGAGATTACCCATATTCTTACCTCTCATGAGCAGGGCGCTTCCCATGCGGCAGACGGATATGCCAGAGCCACAGGAAAAGTAGGAGTGTGCCTGGCTACTTCCGGCCCCGGTGCGACCAATCTGGTAACAGGAATCGCCACCGCCTATATGGACTCCGTTCCCGTATTGCCAATTACCTGCAACGTAGCTAACAGCCTGCTGGGAAAGGACAGTTTCCAGGAGATTGATATTACAGGCGTTACCATGCCCATTACCAAGTACAATTTCATTGTAAAAGATATAAATAAGCTGGCAAAGGTGATTCGCCGTGCTTTCACGATAGCCCAGACCGGCCGTCCCGGCCCGGTGCTGATCGATATCACAAAAGATGTGACTGCGGCTGTATGTGAATATGAGCCTCAGGCTCCGGAGCCTATTGTGCGTCAGAGCGATTCCATTTTAGAGGAGGATGTGGAGCAGGCTATTTCCATGATCCGCAAAGCTCAGAAGCCCTTTATTTTTGTAGGAGGCGGAGCTGTGATCTCCAATGCATCGGAGGAATTGCGGGCATTTGCCAAAAAAATACAGGCTCCAGTGGCGGACAGCCTGATGGGAAAGGGTGCTTATGACGGCACCGATGAGCTTTATACAGGCATGGTAGGCATGCACGGCACAAAAACCTCAAATTTCGGTATCACAGAGGCAGATCTGCTGATCGTAGTGGGAGCACGCTTCAGCGACCGCGTGACGGGAAATGCCTCCAAATTTGCAAAAAATGCCAAAATTCTCCAGATTGATATTGACCGTGCGGAAATCAATAAAAATATCCATGTGGATGCCCGTATCATCGGAGACGCCAAGGTCATCTTGAGAAAGCTCAATGCCAGGCTGGATCCCATCAACCATGACGAATGGATCGCCATATTGAGCGGATGAAGGATATGTATCCTCTGCGTTACGACAAGTCTGTGCTTACAGGGCCGTTTATCATACAGACCATCAATGAGATGACAAAGGGAGACGCTGTGATCGTCACTGAGGTGGGACAGCATCAGATGTGGGCGGCCCAGTATTATGAATACCGCTATCCCAGATCCCTTTTAACCTCCGGCGGTCTGGGAACCATGGGCTATGGCCTGGGAGCAGCCATTGGAGCCAAGATGGGCTGTAAGGACAAGACGGTGATCAATATTGCCGGAGACGGCTGCTTCCGCATGAATATGAACGAGATCGCTACTGCCACCCGTTACAATATCCCTGTGATTCAGGTGATATTAAATAATCATGTGCTGGGAATGGTGCGTCAGTGGCAGACGCTCTTTTACGGAAAGCGCTATTCCCAGACGGTGCTCAATGATGCAGTGGACTTTGTAAAGATTGCAGAGGCCATGGGCGCAAAGGCGTACCGTGTGACCCAGAAGGAGGAGCTGGAGCCGGTTTTAAGAGAGGCCATCAGCCTGAATATTCCCGTTGTGATCGACTGTCAGATCGGCTGTGATGACAAGGTATTTCCCATGGTATCTCCGGGAGCACCCATTGCAGATGCCTTTGATGATACAGATTTGAAAATTGGATAGTAAATATACAGCCGGCAGGAAGGTATTAAGTCGCCTTCCTGATCTGGCTGTATTTTTTGGAAATACTAAGAGAAAAGAAAAAATATTCTGAAATTTATGCTTGAAAATTTCGTAAAAAAGGAGTATAGTGTTTTCAACGCATTATCACTACATCATGATAAAGCAATATAGGCGGACAGTCTGCATAGTGAAAAACTGTCTGCATATATATAAATACAGGTGCAGGGAAAAAAATGAAAGGCACCCAGAATAAGGAGGAGACAGGATGAGCAGAGTTTATAATTTTTCCGCAGGTCCGGCTGTGCTGCCGGAGGCTGTTCTGAAGGAAGCTGCAGCAGAGATGCTGGATTACAGAGGCACTGGAATGTCAGTGATGGAGATGAGCCACCGTTCAAAATCATACGATGACATTATCAAGGCTGCGGAATCAGATCTGCGGGACCTTTTACAGATTCCTGATAATTACCGGGTGCTTTTCATGCAGGGCGGCGCATCCCAGCAGTTCGCCATGGTTCCCATGAACCTGATGAAGAACCGGGTAGCAGATTACATTATCACCGGACAGTGGGCGAAAAAGGCCCATAAGGAAGCCGGGATGTACGGACAGGCAAATGCTGTTGCATCCAGTGCAGACAAGACATTTTCCTATATTCCTGACTGTTCCGATCTTCCCATTTCAGAAAATGCGGACTATGTGTATATCTGTGAGAACAACACCATTTACGGAACCAAGTTCTGGACCCTTCCCAATACAAAGGGCAAGGATCTGGTGGCAGACCAGTCTTCCTGCTTCTTATCTGAGCCGGTGGATGTGACGAAATACGGCCTTATTTTTGCAGGTGCCCAGAAAAATGTAGGACCTGCAGGAACGGTCATTGCCATTATCAGAGAGGATCTGATCCGAGAGGATGTACTGGATGGAACACCCACCATGCTGCGCTACAAGACCCATGCGGATGCAGGCTCCCTGTACAACACCCCCCCTACCTATGGCATTTACATCTGCGGCAAGGTATTTAAGTGGCTAAAGGAAATGGGCGGTCTGGAGGAAATGAAAAAGCGCAACGAGAAGAAGGCAAAGCTTCTCTATGATTTCCTGGATCAGAGCCGTCTCTTTAAGGGAACAGTGGAAAAGAAGGACCGTTCCCTTATGAATGTTCCTTTTATCACGGGAAATGAGGAAATGGATGCGCTTTTTGTAAAGGAGTCTAAGGCAGCGGGTCTTGAAAACTTAAAGGGACACCGTACCGTAGGAGGCATGAGAGCCAGCATTTACAATGCAATGCCCATGGAGGGCGTGGAGAAGCTGGTAGCCTTTATGGATGAGTTTGAGAAGAATGGGGCAGGGAAATGAAAAAGATTCAGTGCTTAAATCCAATTGCTGCCTGCGGAACCGAGCTGTTCCCGGCAGATTATACCTTTACCGATCAGATGGCAGAGGCAGATGCGGTTCTGGTGCGCAGCGCTCCATGCATGAGCTGGAGCTTCCGGAAGGACTTCTGGCCGTAGGCCGTGCCGGAGCCGGTGTGAATAATATCCCTCTGGATGAATGTGCCAAAAAGGGAATCGTGGTATTTAATACTCCGGGAGCCAATGCAAACGGCGTAAAGGAGCTGGTTTTGGCAGGGCTCTTCCTGGCTTCCAGAGATATTGCAGGAGGACTTGCATGGTGTAAGGAAAATGCCGCAGATCCCCAGATTGCGAAGACAACGGAAAAGAGCAAAAAGGCCTTTGCAGGCTGTGAAATAAAGGGAAAGAAATTGGGTGTCATCGGTCTTGGAGCCATCGGCGCAGAAGTGGCAAACGCAGCTACCCATCTGGGAATGGATGTATATGGCTATGATCCCTATATCTCTGTTAATGCCGCCTGGAGGCTTTCCAGAAATGTAAAGCATATTACCAATGTGGACACCATTTTCCAGGAGTGTGATTACATAACCGTTCATGTGCCGCTTATGGAGTCTACAAAGGGCATGATTAATAAAGAAAAGCTGGACATGATGAAGGATGGCGTGGTAGTATTAAACTTTGCCAGAGACACACTGGTAAATGATGACGATATGGCAGAGGCGCTGGCATCCGGTAAGGTGGCCCGCTATGTAAGCGACTTCCCCAATCCCAAAGCAGCCAATATGGATCGTGTGATCCTGACGCCTCATCTGGGAGCATCCACAAAGGAGTCTGAGGATAACTGTGCAGTGATGGCTGTTAAAGAGCTGACGGATTATCTGGAAAATGGAAACATCCGCAATTCCGTGAATTTCCCGGCCTGCGATATGGGTGTATGCCAGGCGGAGAGCCGGATCGCGGTGCTTCATATGAATATCCCAAATATGATCGGACAGATTACGGGAATTCTGGCAGCCCAGGGCGTAAATATTACGGACATGACAAATAAGAGCCGTGATAAGTATGCTTATACGCTTCTGGATCTGGAGCATAAGCCGGAAGCGGCTACCATTGAGAAATTAAAAGCCATCGAGGGTGTGCTCAGGGTGCGCAAGGTAAAATAAGTGATAATGAAGCCTGTGATGTTAAGGCATCGGCAGTGTGAATTGTAAGAGCCTTCATGGCCGGCCGGCTGTGGAGGCTTTTTGGTCTCTGCGATCAGCCGGATGGCTGTGAGGGCTTTTTGAGTCTCTGGCCTCTGCGGACAGGGAGAATAGAAAGAGGAGAAAAATTATGGCAGCAGTAAAACCATTTATCTGTATCAGACCCAGGGGGGAGATGGCGGCCCGTACAGCGGCCCTCCCCTATGATGTATATAATCGGCAGGAGGCCTGTGAGGCCGTCAAGGGGAACCCATATTCATTTTTAAATATTGACCGTCCGGAGACACAGTTTCCGGCAGAGGTAGACACATATGATGACCGGGTATATGAAAAGGCCAGGGAGCTTCTTGACAGCCAGATCAAAGAGGGCATATATGTAACAGATCCCGATCCTGCCTACTATCTGTATGAGCTTACCATGGATGGACGCAGCCAGACCGGGATCGTGGCCTGCTGCGCAGTGGATGACTATATAAACGGGGTCATCAAAAAAGCATGAGAATACCAGAGAAGACAAGGAGCAGGACCGCATCCGCCATGTGGATGCCACCAACGCCCATACAGGCCCTATTTTTCTGGCTTACCGCAGGCAGGAGGAATTAAAACGCCTGGTGGAGCAGGCAAAAAAGGAGAAGGCTCTGTATGATTTTGTATCAGAGGACGGTATCCGCCACAGGGTATGGAAAATAGGTGATCCCGGGATGGTAAAGGCAGTAGAGGAGGCCTTTGAGAAGCTTCCTGCGGCCTATATTGCAGACGGCCACCACAGAGCGGCTTCAGCCGTCAAGGCGGGACTTAAAAGACGGCAGGAAAAACCGGACTACACGGGAAAAGAGCCCTTTAACTATTTTCTGTCTGTTCTGTTCCCCGATGATGAGCTGATGATCCTGCCCTATAACCGGGTGGTAAAGGACTTAAATGGTCTGGAAAAAGAGGGATTTTTAAAGAAAGCAGAAGAAAAATTTGAGATTCATCTTATGGGAAAGGAGGCCTTTGCCCCGGATCAGAAGGGAACCTTTGGAATGTATCTGGAGGGAGAATGGTACGGTCTGAAGATAAGGCCGGAATATGAGAGTGAAGATCCGGTCGCAGGGCTGGATGTATCCATTCTTCAGGATCAGCTTTTAGGACCTGTTCTTGGAATCGGTGATCCGAGAACAGACTGCAGAATTGATTTTATCGGAGGAATCCGGGGATTAAAGGAGTTGGAACGCAGAGCGGACAGCGATATGAAGCTTGCATTTTCCATGTATCCTACTTCCATTACAGAGCTTTTGGCGGTGGCGGATGCAGGACAGCTGATGCCGCCTAAATCCACCTGGTTTGAGCCAAAACTCAGAAGCGGGCTGTTTATCCACCGCCTGTCATAGAAGGAGCCAGAGAACTGCCTTCTTCCGGGGAACTGCCTTCTTCGGGGGGATTGCCGCCCCTTTGTGGATCCGCTTCCTTCATGCCATAGACGCGGATCCATTCCTTGGTGCCCTCTACCTTGACTGTTTCACAGCGGCTGCGTTCCAGAAACTGGATCAGCCCATAGCAGTCGATCCACACCTCCTTTCCCTCCTGGCGGCGGGCTTCGTCAAAGATCAGCTCCAGTCCGAAATGGAGGTGTGGTGTGTCGATGTTGTTGGTATTTTCCGTAGTGCTGTAGCCGGTGCGGCCCAGATAGCCGATCACGTCTCCGGCCTGGACATAGGAACCCTGAGAGAGATTGGACTGGTAGGGGTAGTTTTTGCGTAGATGGGCGTAGTAATAGTAACGTTTCTGATCCAGCTGCGGATCCCAATCCTCCAGCCGCCATAGGGGTCCAGCCAATGGCTTCCACATAGCCGGACTCTACGGCGATAATGGGGGTTCCTACCTGCCCCATCATGTCATGGCCCAGGTGCTGGCGCTTAAAGCCATAGCTTCTTGCTGCCCCGAAATCATCATAATCATTGTAGGGAAAGCCCTTGGCGATGGGAGAAAAGGCTTTCAGGCCGTATTTTGTGACCCAGATGGTGCCAGAGTCCTGATCCTGATTTTCAGAGACATATTCCGGCGGGGCTTCGCTTACAGGGATTTCCGCTTTAAATACTCCTACCATTCCGTCCAGGACGGCTCCGTATGCTTCTCTGTAGTAGTCAAAGTTCTTCGATTTTTCTTTCAGTGTGTCCATTGTCGTTTCACCCTTTAATACCGCTTCTGCCATGGCTTCCATATCCTTTGGCCGGTAGGAGGAAAAATCTCCGCCGTACCGGCTGCCAAGGAGAGCAAGAAGATCGACCCAGTTTAGATGAATCGGGCTTTGAACGGTATCTACATCATAGCGGAAGGCCTGATTTAAGGCTTCGGCTGTTACATTAAAATCCACCCACTTTATACTGCTTTTTGCCGGGGATTTTGAGGCATCGGAGGAAGATGCCAAAGGGCGGCCGGAAAGAACGTTTAAGGCTTTTTGGTGAAAGGCCGGAAAAAGGCCGGAGAACAGAAATACAAGTGCTGCAAGCTCTGCCCAAATGACCGCCTGGGAGTGCTTGTGGAAAAAACTGGAAATATGGGAAATAAAATGAGGGAAAAGCTTCATCAAAAGTACCTCTTTAGAATAAGGTCCTGAGAACAGTCTATGGGGCGGGATGGGAAAATATGATGGTGGGGAAGAGACGGCCAAATTAAATTGAGAAAATGATGCGTATGTGGTAAAATAAGGACAGAATGCGAGCCATGTGGGGTTGCATGAGGCGGCATAGGACAAGGAGGAGTAAACGTGGAAAATTTTGAATTTTATGCACCGACGCGGATGATTTTTGGAAAGGATACCCATCTTAAGGTGGGAAAGCTGATCCGGGAGTAGTGGCTTTAAGAAGGTTCTCATTCATTTTGGCGGAGGAAGCGTGAAGCGGACGGGTCTTCTTGATACGGTTTGCAGGTCATTGGAGGAAGAAGGAATCGGATATGTGCTGCTAGGAGGCGTTCAGGCCAATCCGGTTCTTTCCATGGCAAGAAAGGGTATTGAGCTGTGCCGGAGGGAACAGGTAGATTTTATCCTGGCAGTAGGCGGAGGAAGCGTGATCGATTCCTCCAAGTGCATAGCAGACGGCGTAGGGAATCCTGATGTGGATGTATGGAAATTCCATATGAAGGAAGCTGTTCCGAAGAAGGCCCTCCCTGTTGGTGTTATTCTTACATTGGCTGCCGCAGGCAGTGAGATGAGCGCCTCCTGCGTGATCACTAACGAGGAAAACGGCCTAAAGAGAGGTTTTAACAGTGTAACTCACAGGCCTTTATTTTCCATCTGTAACCCGGAGCTGACCTATACCGTAAATGCCTTCCAGACAGGCTGCGGCACAGTGGATATTATGATGCATACTCTGGAGCGGTATTTCAGTCTGGGACATGATACAAGCCTTACAGACCGTATGGCGGAGGGATTGTTAAAGGCTGTGATCGAAGCAGGAAGAATTGTCCATGAAAATCCGGAGGATTATGAGGCAAGAGCGGCACTGATGTGGGCTGGAAGCCTTTCCCACAATGACCTGACCGGAGCAGGAAGACAGGTATTTATGCCGGTTCATCAGTTAGAGCATGAGCTTTCGGGAATGGACGACCGGATCGCCCATGGTGCAGGCCTGTCGGCGCTCTGGGCTTCCTGGGCCAGATACGTATATCAGAATGATGTGAACCGTTTTGCGCAGTATGCAGTGAATGTATGGAATCAGGAGATGGATTTTGAACATCCGGAGCGTACGGCGCAGGCCGGTATCCGGGAAACGGAAGATTACTTTAAATCCCTGGATATGCCGGTGAGCTTAAAGGAGCTGGGCGTGGATCCTGCATCCTTTAAGGTGATGGCAGAAAAATGCTCCGGAGGTGGAGCACGCAGGCTGACAGGCATCCGGGAACTGGATGAGGAAGACATGATCCGCATCTATGAGATGGCTATGGGTGAGTGAGACCGTACAGTGATATAGGAAATGCTCCGGGCAGTTTATGAGACTGCCGGAGCATTTTTTCGCTGCTGTAACTTGTATCAAGGAGATCCTGCAGCCGGATTTACAGTGCGATGATCTCACGGTCATCCGGCACATACAGTTCTCCCCGGTAATAGGTATGTCCTTCTGCCGTATAGAGCGCCTTGCGTTCAGAGATCTGTTTATCTTCGGTGTGCCACAGAAGCAGATGGGGGATTTTAAGCTCTTCGGCCAGTTCACAGGCCTCCTTTACGGTGCTGTGATGCTTTTCATATGGTTTAAAGCGGTCTCTGTCTTTGTAGAGGCAGAAGGCTTCGTGGAGCAGCCAGGAGCTTCCCTTTACAATGGATACGCATTCGCGGTTTAATGGTTCATCTCCGGCGAATGTAAGCTTTTCCCGTTTTTTAAAACCGTGGTGAAGCCGAATTGCTTTGCCTTGGTAGAGAGAATATCAAAAAATGTCACATCATAATCCAGAATGTGTACGGTTTCTCCATCCTCTACAGGAACAAGGAAAATCCGTTCTCCGATCATGTTGTAAAATTTCCCCTGCAATGTCAGGCGGCAGAGGGTGGAAATAGTTTCGGTAAGATCCGGATGGCAGTAGATCTGAAGCTGTCCCCGATAGGCATCTTTTTTCATGGCAGCAGCAATCATGCGGATCATCCATACGATCCCCAAAATGTGATCCGTGTGCTCATGGGTCACGAAAATATGGTGGATATGAGAAAGATCCACATTCATTTCTTCCAGAATCTTAAGGATTCCGTTTCCGCCTCCGGCGTCGACCATAAAAAATTCATCCTCATCTTTTAAGGCAAAGCAGGTATTGTAGCAGTGCACTGCCTGGGCGTTTCCGGTTCCGAATACATATAATTTTTCCATAGATTTTCCTTTCCAAAAGAGTTTGTCATAAATTTTTAAATCATGTTTTATGGGAAAAACTTTAAAATATGCTACAAATATGGTACTATAATCCTAGCGAAATTGCAATAAGTGTACAGTTTTGAGTTTCCGCATTTCGCACCGCACCCTGGAGTCTGCTGTGCTGGGTTCCGGTTTTCTAATGACCTACAAAGTCACCCTGCAC
>ENA-OPYY01000514-OPYY01000514.1-human-gut-metagenome-genome-assembly--contig:-NODE-514-length-12259-cov-1.008078_pt1 | contig 12259 bp, 18 predicted proteins | sample MGYA00242472_ERZ504481 | MGnify/ENA primary metagenome ERZ504481 (study PRJEB26092, sample SAMD00036265) | human gut metagenome | host: Homo sapiens | study: EMG produced TPA metagenomics assembly of...
CACATAATACAATCACACCGATGTCGCAAGAAAAAAGGCGATATGTATGAATTGGATTTAACACTGAGAAATAATGTTACAACAGAGGAGCATCCATTAGGCGTATATCATCCTCATGCAGAATATCACCATATTAAAAAAGAAAATATCGGTTTGATTGAGGTTATGGGATTGGCAGTGCTTCCTGCACGCTTAAAAGAAGAAATGGAGCTTTTGGCAGAATATCTTGTGGAAGGTAAAAATCCTGCTGAAAACGAAGTTTTGGAAAAACATGCGGCATGGGTAGCAGAATTTGCGCCAAAATACGAAAAGATTACAAAGGAAAATGTAATGGACATTCTTCATGAAGAGGTTGGACAGGTGTTTGTTCATGTGTTGGAGGATGCCGGTGTATACAAATGTACAGAAGAAGGAAGAGAAGCGTTCAGACGTTTTCTGGCTGTATTATAAAGAGAAGACAAAAAAGATGGGCATTGCCTGTCTTTTTTGCACTTTATGTGGTATAATGAGCCTTGCAGAGTCCTGCGTGTACGCAGAGGACTCTATAAGGCGAAAAACTCACGGAGACGGCAGTCGACGTGGTATAATGTTTGCATTAAAAAATTTAAGGAGAATTCAATGAGGGAAAAAATCCTGCTGATAGATGGACACAGTATATTAAACAGGGCATTTTACGGATTGCCTGATTTGACAAATGCGGAAGGACTTCATACAAATGCGATTTATGGTTTCTTAAATATTTTATTTAAGATTTTGGAAGAGGAAAAGCCGGATTATCTTACGGTTGCTTTTGATTTACATGCTCCTACCTTCCGCCATAAGCAGTATGAGGCTTATAAAGGAACAAGAAAGCCTATGCCAATGGAATTAAGAGAGCAGATACCGGTGATGAAGGATGTACTTTCAGCAATGGGCGTTACCATGATTACCAAAGAGGGATATGAGGCAGATGACCTTCTGGGAACCGTAGCAAAGAAAAGTGAAGAAAAGGGTATGGACGTTACCATTCTTTCCGGTGACAGGGATTTATTGCAGTTGGCATCTTCTCATATTTGTATTCGTATTCCAAAGACAAAGGGCGGAAAAACTACCATCGAAGATTATTATGAAAATGATGTGAAAGAGGCTTATCAGCTTACGCCGTTACAGATTATTGAGTTGAAAGCATTGATGGGAGATACCGCAGACAATATTCCGGGACTTCCGGGTGTAGGAGAAAAGACAGCGACGAAAATCCTGTTGGAATACGGAACAGTAGAAAATGCCAAGGCGCATGCAGAGGAATTAAAGCCGAATAAAGCAAAAACTGCTTTTTTGGAACATTATGATTTGGCTGTACTGAGCAAAGAACTGGCAACCATTTGTATTGACAGTCCGATTGAATATGATTGGGAAGGTGCGAAAATTCATAATCTTTATACACCGGAAGCGTATGAATTTTTCAAAGAATTGGAATTTAAAAATTTCCTTTCCCGTTTTGAGGATACAGGAGAAGAAAATAAAATAGAAGAAAGCTTCCGATATATTACAGATTTTACAGAAACAGAGAAGATTTTTGAAAGAGCTTTAGAAGAACCTGTTGTAGGTATTGAGCTTTTGGAAGAAAAAGGGCAGATTTTAGGCTTAGGTCTGGCATGGGGAGAAGAAGAAACAGAGGTATACAGTATTTTTGCCGCAGGGCTTTGTGACAGAAGACTATCTCATTGAAAAAACGCAGGAGTTTTGCCAACAGGGCAAACTGATTGCTTCATTGAATATTAAGGCAATGCTGCGCTATATGGATTTGAAATCTCATAACGATATGTTTGATGCAGGGCTTGCAGCCTACCTTTTAAATCCTTTAAAATCCGAGTATACTTACGATGATATTGCAAAAGAATTTTTAGGAGAAAATGTTTCCTGCTAAGGAAGATTTACTGGGTAAATTATCCTATATAAAGGCTGCTAATGAAAAAGAAGAAGAACTTGCCAAAAGCGTCTGTTATATGGCATATACTGCTTTGAAATCCCAGAACATCACTTTTGGAAGCTCTGGAAAAGGAAAATATGAAAGAGCTCTATACTGACATGGAAATGCCTCTTTTGTTTACACTTGCAGATATGGAGAAAGAGGGTATTTTAGTCGAAGCGGAGGCATTAAAGGAATATGGAGAAAAGCTTCAGGTTCGCATTGAAGCTTTGGAAAAGAAATCTGGGAGCAGGCAGGAGAGGAATTTAACATTAATTCTCCCAAACAGCTTGGGGTGATTTTGTTCGAGAAATTAGAGCTGCCCGGAGGAAAGAAGACAAAAACAGGATATTCCACAGCGGCCGATGTGCTGGAAAAATTAGCTCCCGAGCATAAGCTTGTCTGATATTTTAGAATACAGACAGCTTACAAAGCTAAAATCCACTTATGCAGACGGACTTGCCAACTATATTGCAGAAGATGGCAGAATACATTCTACTTTTAATCAGACCATCACCGCAACAGGGAGAATTAGCAGTACAGAGCCGAATTTACAGAATATACCGGTTCGTACAGAATTGGGAAGACTGCTTCGAAAAGTATTTATTCCAAAAGACGGATTTATATTCTTAGACGCAGATTATTCCCAGATTGAGCTTCGTGTGCTGGCACACATGTCAGGAGACGAGAAGCTAATTCAGGCATATCAGGAAGCGCAGGATATTCACAGAATTACGGCTTCACAGGTCTTTCACATTCCTTTCGATGAAGTAACACCTCTTCAGAGAAGAAATGCCAAAGCTGTTAAATTTTGGAATTGTATATGGTATCAGCTCTTTCGGACTTAGTCAGGATTTAAGTATCAGCAGAAAAGAGGCTGCCCAGTATATAGAAAGCTATTTTCAGACTTATCCGAAAATCAAAGGATTTTTAGATGGTTTAGTAGAAGAGGCTAAGGAAAAAGGCTATGTTTCTACGTTGTTTCACAGACGCAGACCGGTACCGGAGTTAAAATCCAGCAATTTTATGCAGCGTTCTTTCGGAGAAAGAGTGGCTATGAACTCCCCAATTCAGGGAACGGCGGCAGATATTATTAAAATTGCCATGATACGAGTAAATAAGCGCTTAAAAGAAGAAAATTTAAAATCCAGATTAGTTTTGCAGGTACACGATGAACTGTTGATTGAAACAGCAAAAGAGGAAGTGGAGCAGGTTTCTGCTATTTTGGAGCAGGAGATGAAGGAGGCGGCACATTTATCTGTGGCTCTTGAAATCGATATGCACACAGGGGAAAACTGGTACGAGGCAAAATAGAGATTTACAAAGGAGGAATGGGTATGAGAATTATAGGAGTGACAGGCGGAGTGGGTTCCGGAAAAAGTGCGGTATTAAATTATATAGAAGAACATTTTGACAGCCGAATTGTGAAGGCGGATGACGTAGGGCACTTACTGGATGATGCCGGGAAGAGCTTGCTATGAGCCGGTTATTCAGCTGTTTGGGGAATGGATTGTAAAAGATGATACTTCTTTAAACAGAGAAGCCATTGCCTCCATTGTATTTGAGGACGGGGAAATGCTGAAAAAGCTGGATGATATTATACATCCTGCGGTGAAAAAATATATTTTAAAAGAAATTGAAAAATCAAAAAAAGAAGAGACAGAATTTTTCTTTATTGAGTCAGCTTTGCTGCTGGAAGAAAAATATGATGAAATTTGTGATGAGATGTGGTATATTTATTGCGAAAAAGAAGTACGTATGGAGCGACTGAGTCATGACAGAGGATATTCCGATGAGAAAATTCAGCGCATGATGGCAAATCAGCTTCCTGATGAGGAATTTGAGGCTCGGTGCGACTTCCAGTTATATAACGATGAAGATGTAGCACATACTTATCTTCAAATTGAGCGAAAGATGAGAACTTATTATGAATTTATGTAGTATAGCCAGCGGAAGCAGTGGCAACTGTATTTATGTTGGAAGTGATACCACCGGCTTATTAGTGGATGTGGGGATTAGCGGAAAGCGTATTGAAGAAGGACTTCGCAGCATTAACCATACCACCGGTGACTGTAACGGTATTTTGGTTACCCATGAACATTCCGACCATATTAAGGGGCTGGGAGTGATTTCCAGAAAGTATAAAATTCCGATTTATTGTACCAGAGGGACAATGGAGGCAATGCAGGGAATGAGCTCTTTGGGAAAGATGCCGGAGGGGCTTTTTCATCCTATTGAAGCAAATAAAAGGTTTCAGATAGGCGATTTAGAGATACAGCCCTTTGCAATATCCCATGATGCGGCAGAACCGGTGGGATATCGGGTGAATCAGGGAGAAAAATCCGTAGGTATTGCAACAGACTTGGGATATTATGATGAATATATTGTTCAAAATCTATCAGGTCTTGATGTGCTTCTTTTAGAAGCAAACCATGATGTGAATATGTTGCAGGTAGGAAGCTACCCTTATTATTTGAAGCAGCGTATTTTAGGGAAAAGAGGACACCTTTCCAATGAAACGGCAGGGCGTCTTTTGTGCAGGCTTTTACACGACCAGATGAAAGCTGTTTTTTTAGGACATTTAAGTCGGGAAATAATTATGAAGCTCTCGCTTATGAAACTGTATGCTCCGAAGTTACCATGGGAGAAAACCCGTGGAAATCTACGGATTTTAAAATTATGGTAGCGCACAGAGAGCAGGTTTCCGATTTAGTGACAGTATAAAAAAGAAAGAAATGAGGACAAAAGCATGAAAAAAACCATTATCACAGTAGTAGGACAGGATACCGTAGGTATTACAGCAAAGGTTTGTACTTATCTGGCAGAAAACAATATTAACATTTTAGACATCACACAAACCATTGTAGACGGATACTTTAATATGATGATGATTACAGACACCAGTATGTGTTCCAAGAAAATCAGTGTAATTTCAGAAGAGCTGGATGCAGTGGGCACAGAAATCGGTGTTGTTATTCATGCACAGTTAGAAGATATTTTCACAAAAATGCATCGTATTTAAAAGATGGCAGGAAGAAAGGACAGGAAACAACTATGATTAACATGTATGAGGTAAATGAAACGAACAAAATGATTGAACAGGAAAATCTGGATGTTCGTACCATTACACTTGGAATTAGTCTTTTGGATTGTATTGATGCAGATTTACAGGAGTTAAATCGCAAAATTTATGAGAAGATTACCCGCCTTGCCAGCCGTCTGGTCGAAACAGGAGAGGACATTTCAAAGGAATTCGGAGTTCCCATTGTAAACAAAAGAATTTCTATTACACCCATTGCCCTTGTAGGGGGCGCTGCCTGCAAAACTCCGGAGGATTTTGTGACCTTGGCAGAAACGTTAGACAGAGCTGCTAAAGAAGTAGGCGTGAACTTTATCGGCGGATATTCTGCAACAGTATGTAAAGGAATGACACAGGCAGATGAGCTCTTAATTCGTTCTATTCCTCAGGCTTTGGCTAGTACAGAAAGAGTGTGCAGTTCCGTAAATTTGGGCTCTACAAAGACAGGCATCAATATGGATGCTGTGCGCCTTATGGGTGAAATTGTACTGGAAACAGCAGAAGCAACGAAAGAGGATGACTCTTTAGGATGTGCGAAGTTGGTAGTATTTTGTAATGCGCCGGATGATAATCCTTTTATGGCTGGAGCTTTTCATGGGGTAACAGAAGCAGATGCCATTATTAACGTAGGTGTTTCAGGTCCGGGTGTTGTAAAAACAGCTTTGGAGCAAGTACGGGGCGAAAGCTTTGAGGTTCTCTGTGAAACTATTAAAAAGACAGCATTTAAGGTAACACGTGTGGGACAGCTGGTAGCGCAGGAAGCATCTAAACGTCTTGGCATTCCTTTTGGAATTGTGGATTTATCTCTTGCGCCTACACCGGCGATTGGAGACAGTGTGGCAGATATTCTCTGTGAAATCGGTCTGGAATATGCAGGAGCGCCGGGAACAACCGCAGCATTAGCCCTGTTAAACGATCAGGTAAAAAAAGGCGGCGTTATGGCGTCCTCTTATGTAGGCGGATTAAGCGGAGCTTTCATTCCTGTAAGTGAGGATCAGGGTATGATTGATGCTGTGGTAGCCAATGCTTTAACTATTGAAAAGCTGGAGGCTATGACTTGTGTATGCTCCGTAGGTCTTGATATGATTGCAATTCCGGGAGATACAAAGGCATCTACTGTTTCCGGTATTATTGCAGATGAATGTGCAATCGGTATGGTAAACCAGAAAACAACAGCAGTTCGTATTATTCCTGTTATCGGAAAAGGTGTAGGAGAAACTGTTGAATTCGGCGGTTTACTGGGATATGCACCGATTATGCCGGTAAATCCATATTCCTGTGAGGCTTTTGTCAGTCGTAAGGGAAGAATACCGGCACCAATTCACAGCTTTAAAAACTAAGAATTAAAGAATAATCGGCGGCTTTTGCAAATCGTTTGTAAAGGCTGTCGATTTTTTATTGCACTTTACTGTTTCATAAAGGTTGGAAGCAAACAAATCTTTTTCAAAAAGAGAGTGAGCTTCTTTTGGCAATAATTTTTTATAATCGGCGGCTTTTGTAATGATTGGAATATCACTGTTTTTCTGTAAAATACGCAAAAAGGAAGAACTTTCTTTTTTAAATCCCAACAGTCTTACATACGCAGGAGAGATAGCAGGCAAATCAGAGGGAATATTTAATAATACATGGAGCAAAGCCCGACAAATGCGGGTGTAAGTCAGCTCTTTTGTTTTTAATTGTTCTGCAAATTGTGTAAAAGTTTCAAAGGTATTCAAATGATGATAAATTCGTCTGGCTAAATCAGGAGACATATCAGAAAAGGCACACAGACTTTCCGGTGTATTTTTCATCAGTTCATATTTCAGAAGTAGTGAGAAGTCATCTTCTATGAGAAAAGTTTCGTTTTCCAATAGAGCGCAGAGGTAATCCTTTACAGCAGGCGGCTGTGCATTTTTAAAGTATCAGAAAGAAATTTCTTGAGTATTCCAAGCAGCAATAAGCTCTCTGCGTATGGCAGAGGCACTGGGATATTCTGAAGAAAGGGAAGTTTCATGGTAGGAGCTGCCAATTCTCTTTATGGTAACAGGGGACAATGGAACTGTTTTGAGCAGCGAGAGACTTACAGTATTCGATACCTAAAATATTGTTTGGCGTATCTAAAAAGTCTTCAGAAAAAGGGATATCTTTTTCTTTCAAATATTCTGCCAATGCAGATTTTCTGGCAGCAGGAAAAGACAGTCCCTGTTTAAGAAAACTGCGCAGCTTTTCTTTATAGAGCTTTGGTTCGTCTGCGAGCAGCTTTCCTAAGAAGCGCAGGTATCAATTTCACCGCTCTCGCTTCCGAAGCACAGAAAATCAATGGAATTTAACGCATTGAAAACAGAAACTGCCCCTGATGAAAAATATTCTGCACTGCCGCAGGCATAAAAGGAAGGAAGCTCGAAAACAATATCAGCGCCACCCAAAAGTGCCATGGCAGTTCTCTGATGCTTTGCGAAAATAGCAGGAGTACCCCGCTGTACAAAATCTCCGCTCATTAAAATAATAGCAATATTCGCCCCTGTCTGTTCTTTTGCCTGTTGAATTTGATATTCATGTCCTTTGTGAAAAGGATTATATTCTGCGATAATACCCACTGCTTTTTGCATAATCGTACCTCCGTTTTCTACTGCTTAGTATACAGGAGAAAGTAGAAAACTGACAATAGTTTTCTGTCGGTGAAAAAAATGTTTGAAAAATAATACAAGAATAAGAGAGCTTTTCCACAAAAATCCAAAACCTTCTCTTGTTTGTGATAAAGAAACAGTGTATAATGAAAAATAGAAATGGTCAAAACGGCCAGAATTACAGAGCAATCTGTATATAGATTATCTTAAGATATCGGAGGAAGAGAATATGAACGTATTAGTAGTAAACTGCGGAAGTTCATCACTGAAATTCCAGTTAATCAATTCTGAAACAGAGGCAGTAGCAGCAAAAGGCTTATGTGAACGTATTGGGCTGGACGGAAGATTAGTATATCAGCCAACAGGCGGAGAAAAAGAAGTAACAGAAGCAGCAATGCCTACTCATACTGAAGCGATTAAAATGGTATTAGATGCTTTAGTAAATCCAAACACAGGTGTTTTAAAAAGCTTAGACGAAGTAGAAGCAATCGGACATCGTGTACTTCACGGCGGAGCAAAAATTTCTGACTCCTGCATTATCAATGACGAAGTTATTTCTGTAATCGAAGAATGCTGCGATTTAGGACCTCTGCATAACCCTGCAAACTTAATGGGTATCCGTGCATGTATGGAGCTGATGCCGGGCAAACCAAACGTAGCCGTATTTGATACAGCTTTCCATCAGACAATGCCGGAAAAAGCATATATGTATGCAATTCCTTACGAATACTATGATAAATATAAAGTTCGTAAATATGGTTTCCACGGAACATCTCACAGATTTGTATCCAAAGAAACAATTAAATTCTTAGGCTTAGACCCTGATAACTCTAAAGTTATCGTAGCGCACTTAGGAAACGGTTCTTCCATCAGTGCAGTTGTAAACGGCAAATGTGTAGATACTTCTATGGGCCTTACTCCATTGGAAGGTCTTGTTATGGGAACACGTTCCGGTGACTTAGACCCTGCTGTTCTTGACTTTATCTGCAAAAAAGAAAACATTGACGTAACAGAAATGGTAAATATCCTGAATAAAAAATCCGGTTTACTGGGACTTTCCAAAGGACTTTCCAGTGACTTCCGTGATTTAAATGAAGCAAGAGAACAGGGCAACGAAGATGCAAAACGTGCAGTAGACTGCTTATGTTATAGAATTATTAAATATATCGGTTCTTATGTAGCAGCTATGAACGGTGTAGACGCTATTGCATTTACAGGCGGTATCGGTGAAAACGCAATTCCTGTACGTGAAGCAGTAGTAAAAAGCTTAGGATACCTTGGAATTACATTGGATGAAGAAGCAAACCAGACAAGAGGAGAGAACAAAATCATCTCTACTCCGGACTCTAAAGTAACAGTAGCAATCGTTCCTACAAATGAAGAATTAGCTATTTGTCAGGAAACTGCTGAATTAGTTTCAAAATAATGGTTGACAAACTGTAAATCCCTATGTATAATTTACAAGGTGTGATTAGGAGACTATTATGCTAATTGATTTATCAGAAATTTTATCCATAGAAGGAAAGACACAGGTTGTTGAAGCACCTGTTTCCATGGATTTCTTTCAATCAAAGCTGGGAAGCTTCCCGGTTATTGAAAAAAAGCCAATCTGTGTGACTTTAGTCAATACAGGTAAGAAGGTTGTCAAAATAGAAGCAAAGGGCAGTATTGTTCTGGCGATACCTTGCGATAAGTGCCTGAAGGATGTTCCCACTGAATTTGAGGTTGATATATCGGAGGAAATTGACATGAAGGCTTCGAGGGAAGACAGGATAAAAGACTTAGATGAAATTAATTATGTCACAGGTTGCAGCCTGGACGTAGAGCAGTTAGTGCATAATGAGATTTTAATCCATTGGCCTTTAAGGGTTCTATGTAAAGAGAACTGCCGGGGAATTTGCCCTAAATGCGGCAAAGATTTGAATGAAGGCTCATGCGAATGCGACCAGACAAGTCCAGATCCCCGAATGGCGGTAATCAGTGATATATTTAGCAAATTTAAGGAGGTGTAACCTATGTCTATATGTCCAAAAAATAAATCTTCTAAAGCAAGAAGAGATAAAAGACGTGCAAACTGGAAAATGAGTGCTCCAAACTTAGTAAAATGCAGCAAATGTGGTGCGTTAATGATGCCTCACAGAGTTTGCCGTGCATGCGGAAGCTACAATAAAAAAGAAATCATTAAGACAGAGGAAGCCTAAGCTTTCCTGTAAGATAGAGGGTGTGATTTATTTCACTGCCCTCTATTTTTGCGTTTACAATATTTTAGGACAAAAGCAAAAAGCCGGAATACCAAGAGGATATTTCGGCTCTTTGCAATATGAATTTATGAGAGTGTCCGAGGCTCTTTTGTAGAGCTGCGGGAAAATAATTCTACCGGAATTGTGATTTTCTGTATGGGATAATTCGGATTATTCATAGACTCTGTAAATATACGTCCGATTTCCTGCCCCATACGTGAAAAGTTCTGTCCGATGGTAGTGATATCCAGACTGCGGATGGCATCATCATTATCAAATCCGCAAAGGCTGATATCCTCAGGAATACGAATACCCATAGAGTGACAGGCAAGTTGTATCAGCTGGGCAACACGGTCATTTTCTGCAATAATTGCTGTCGTTCCTCTCTGATATAAAGTACGTAAGGTATCCTGAAGAGGACCGCTGCTTGGCGCAAGACATTCTTCTTCTGTAAGCTTGTGCGGATAATAAACAAAATTGGAAGAATTTGGCTGAATTCCCCCTTCCTGCAAAGCATGAAGAAATCCTGCAAAGCGGTTGCGGACAGTTGAGGTTTCCTCCAGTGGGGCAGTTGTGAAAAATGTGATATTGCGATGTCCTAACTGAATAAGATGTTCGCCTAATAATCTTCCGCCTGCAAAATTGTCTGAAACAATGTTATGAATATAAGGACAATCAGTTGTCTTATCAATTACAATAATCGGTATATTCATAAAAACAAATTCATTGAGAAGCTCCAAATGAATTTTATCTCTCTCAGGATAATAAATAAGTCCGGAAAGATTTTGAGAGAGAAGAAGGCGCAAATTGGATTTTTCTTTGGCGCCGGATACATAAATACTCATCATATAGCCGTTAGCATTTAAGACATTGTTTACCACCTCGACAGTTTTAAACATCCCGCCCTTTGTGATGTCAAAAGGAAGGAGAAAGGATACCATTTTTGAGGGGAGATACTTTGGCGGTGTAAGGCGGTTTAGATGATTGGCTGCATTTGGAGCAACGAAGCTGCCTACACCTCGCTTTCGATATAAAACGCCCATTTGTTCCAAATCCGTCAGGGCATGTTTTGCCGTAATTCGACTGACCTGATATTGTTCCGATAATTGCTTTTCCGTACAGAGTGGCTCGGAATAAGAAAAGTCATTTTTGCGGATTTGAGCAAGGATGTCCTCTTTTATAATTTCATATTTTGGCTTGTTTGAATTCTCTTGCTTCATAAATTTCCATCTTTCTGAAAATGTATCGTTAATTTGTTCTGTTATTATTTTATAATACCTAGTTTGATATGTCAAATTATATATTTATATTGACAAATTATCATAGGAAAGTTAATATATGATATATCAAATACAATAGAAACTATCATGTGAGAAAATATGAAAAGGTGGTAAATGAGATGAAAACAACAGTACATATTATTTCACATTCTCATTGGGACAGAGAATGGTACATGGCATTTGAAAAACACAGAATGAAACTGGTGGAACTGCTGGATACAGCATCCGATTTACTGGAAAATAATGAAAATTACCGCAGCTTCCACATGGACGGACATACTGCTGCTTATGATGATTATCTGGAAATCAAACCGGAGCAGAAGGAAAGAATTAAAAAATTAGTTCAGGAAGGAAAGCTTACAGCAGGACCTTGGTATGTATTGCAGGATGAATTCCTGACAAGTGGAGAGGCTTGTGTTCGAAATTTATTGACAGGTCGCAAAGAAGCCCTGAAGCTGGGAAAATTATGTCCAATCGGATATTTTCCGGATGCCTTCGGAAATGCAGGACAGATGCCGCAGGTACTTGCACAGGCAGGTATGGAAGCAGTTGCCTTTGGACGTGGGGTAAAATCCATTGGCTTTAACAATGAAACCTTGGAAAAAGGAACTTATGAAACAGCATATTCTGAAATTAATTGGCAGTCACCGGATGGAAGTACATTATTAGGCATCTTATTCCCGAACTGGTACAATAACGGAATGGAAATTCCTGTTGAGCCGGAGGAAGCAAAGAAATTCTGGGATAAGAAGCTTGCAGATGTAAGACAGTATGCGGGAACCAGCCAGCTCCTTTTTATGAACGGATGTGACCACCAGCCTGTACAGAAGGATTTACCACAGGCTATTGAAACAGCTAAAAAGTTATATCCGGAAATTGAATTTATTCATTCCGATTTTGAAACGTATGTAAAAGCCGTCAAAGAAGAGCTTGGCGAAAACATTTCTGTTGTAAAGGGAGAACTGACCAGTCAGGAAACAGACGGACGTTTTACATTGGTAAATACTGCTTCCAACAGAATTGATTTGAAACAGTTAAACAGAAAAGGCGAAACAGCGCTGGAGCGTAAAGCAGAACCGGCAGCAGTTTAGCGGGACTGGAAGGAA
>ENA-OPYY01000515-OPYY01000515.1-human-gut-metagenome-genome-assembly--contig:-NODE-515-length-12257-cov-1.299670_pt1 | contig 12257 bp, 13 predicted proteins | sample MGYA00242472_ERZ504481 | MGnify/ENA primary metagenome ERZ504481 (study PRJEB26092, sample SAMD00036265) | human gut metagenome | host: Homo sapiens | study: EMG produced TPA metagenomics assembly of...
TGAGTGAGGGGCTTGTGCGGCTTGCGGAGCTGTGGGAGCCATGGGCGGTATCAGGTGATCATGACGTATATGTATTTTAGCTTTTTCTTTATTCCGCTGTTTAAATGGAACCGGCGTTATTATGTGAAGATGGACTGCTGTGAGGCGGTTTATGAACTGGATCCGGTTGTGGGCAAGGCTGTTTTGAGAGGGGAAAACCCTGATATTGCAGAGGCAGACCTGCGTCTGGTGCAGGCGGGACGGTACGCCAAAACCTGGCAGGAGGGCTCTAAAAAGCCTCATAAAAAGTGTATGAGATGCGGGTTTGAAACAGATGAGGATTATAATTACTGTCCGGTCTGCGGAGGACGGATCTGAGAAATGTAGGATGCAGAATGCCTGTGGATGTGACAGGGGTTCTGCATTTTTGGTGCTGTGGGAAGAAAACTTGTGTTTTGTTGCAGAAACAACGGAATTATTCTTAGAGATGTATTACAATGGCGGTATCATTAGCAGACAGGGAGGTTTGCTGTGAGGGCATAATGGAAGAATTAAAAAAGGAGAGCGGATTATGATTAGAAAGATTATTAAGATTGACGAAGAGAAGTGTAATGGCTGCGGAGCCTGTGCGGCTGCCTGCCATGAAGGTGCGATAGAGATGATAGACGGCAAGGCGAAGCTGACCCGTGAGGATTACTGTGACGGACTGGGAGACTGCCTGCCTGCGTGTCCGGCAGATGCCATTGGGTTTGAGGAGAGAGAGGCTCCGGCATATGATGAGGCGGCTGTTTTGGCGGCTAAGAAAAAGACATCCTTTGAGCCGCTTCCCTGTGGCTGTCCGGGAATGCAGTCAAAGAGTATTCAGAGGGAACGTAATGCATGCAGTGAGCCAGTTGTTTCGGTTCACAGCCAGCTGTCACAGTGGCCGGTACAGATTAAGCTGGCTCCGGTGAATGCTCCTTATTTTGAGAATGCGAACCTTCTGGTGGCAGCGGACTGTACGGCTTATGCTTATGGAAATTTTCATAATGAGTTTATCCGAAACCATGTTACGCTGATCGGCTGTCCCAAGCTGGATGCGGGGGATTACAGTGAAAAGCTGACGGAGATTTTGGCAAATAATAACATTAAAAGCGTGACGGTTGTCCGTATGGAGGTGCCTTGCTGCGGAGGAATTGAGCAGGCTGTAAAAAAGGCTTTGCAGATAAGCGGCAGATTTATTCCCTGGCGGGTAGTAACCATTTCCACAGATGGGAGAATATTGGAATAAGCAGGGGGAGTTTTAAAAGAAATGGAAATCGCTTGACATATCCCGTCTTCCAGTGATATGCTGAGATACAACAGGGAGCTTGTGAAGCAGGCTGAGAGGAAGTAATCGAACTTCGACCTATCGCACCTGATTTGGGTAATGCCAACGTAGGGAAATATTTCGGCTGGATGTGAACATTGGTTCATGGGAGTGTATACACGGTCCGTTCCTTATGGGGCGGGCCTTTTGTATTGCAGGGATCCGGAGAAATTGCGGGAAGCAGGTTTTTTAGATTTTGGCATACAGACCCGTCCGGCAGCCTCTTTGGGAAGCGAAAACGTGCTTCAGGCACAGAATACAAGGAGGAAGAAAGATGGAATACACCACACAGATGGATGCCGCCAGAAAGGGCATTGTGACAGAGGAACTGAGAAAGGTGGCAGAGAAGGAGCATTTTGAGGTAAATGAGCTCATGGCTCTGGTAGCAGAGGGAAAGGCGGCAATTCCTGCCAATAAGAATCATCGCTGTCTGGATCCTAATGGAATCGGTTCTATGCTAAGGACTAAGATCAATGTGAACTTGGGAACCTCCAGAGACTGCAAGGATCTGGATATGGAGCTTGAAAAGGTAAACTATGCAGTTGGAATGGGCGCTGAATCTATTATGGATTTAAGCTCCTGGGGCGATACGCAGAAGTTCAGGAGAAAGCTTACAGCAGAGTGCCCGGCGATCATAGGAACAGTGCCGATTTATGACGCAGTGGTTTATTATCATAAGCCATTAAAGGATATTACCACAGAGGAATGGCTGAAGATTGTGGAAATGCACGCTGAGGACGGAGTGGATTTTATGACCATCCATGTAGGAATCAACCGCAGGACCGCACAGCGCTTTAAGGAAAATAAGCGCCTGATGAATATTGTATCCAGGGGCGGTTCCATTATTTTTGCCTGGATGGAGATGACGGGAAAGGAAAATCCGTTTTATGAGCATTATGACCGGATTCTGGAAATCTGTCGGGAGCATGATGTAACCATCAGCCTGGGAGATGCCTGCCGCCCGGGATGCATTGACGATGCCACAGACATTTCACAGATTGAAGAACTGGTAACGCTTGGAGAACTGACCCGCCGGGCCTGGGAAAAGGATGTACAGGTAATCGTTGAGGGGCCGGGCCATATGCCCTTAAACCAGATTGAGGCCAATATGAAGATCCAGCAGACCATCTGCAAGGGCGCTCCCTTCTATGTGCTGGGTCCTCTGGTAACGGATGTGGCTCCCGGATATGACCATATTACTGCGGCCATCGGCGGGGCGATTGCAGCCTCAAGCGGAGCTTCCTTTTTGTGCTATGTGACGCCGGCGGAGCACCTGCGGCTTCCGGATCTGAATGATGTAAAGGAGGGAATCATCGCTTCCAGAATCGCAGCCCATGCGGCGGATATTGCAAAGGGAATCAAAGGCGCTGCGGACTGGGATCGCCAGATGAGTCTTGCCAGAAAGAAGCTGGACTGGGAAAAGACCTTTGAGCTTTCCATTGATCCGGAAAAGGCCAGAAATTACCGGGCATCTGCAAAGCCGGAAAAAGAGGATACCTGTTCCATGTGCGGCAATTTCTGTGCAGTGAAAAATATGAACCGGATTTTAGACGGAGAAATTGTAAGCATTTTTGATGAGTGATTTAAGAGAGAATGAGGGAAATCAGATATGAAATTTGACAGAAGGCAGCTTATGGTTTACGCAGTGACAGACCGAGCCTGGACCGGGAAAATGAGCTTGTGCGAGCAGGTAGAGGCTGCGTTAAAGGGCGGAGCTACCATGGTGCAGATGAGGGAAAAGGGCCTGACGAATGATACGGTGCAGGATTATCTGGAGGAGGCTCGAAGCCTGCGGGCTCTCACGGAGCGGTACAAGGTCCCTCTGATCATTGATGATAATATAAAGCTGGCTCTTCTGTGCGGTGCTGACGGCGTCCATGTGGGCCAGAATGACATGGATGCCGCACAGGCCAGAGCGCTCCTTGGGCCGGATAAGATTCTGGGCGTTACAGCGAAAACAGTGGAGCAGGCCCTGAAAGCTCAGGAGCAGGGAGCAGATTATTTGGGAAGTGGAGCCGTATTCGGCACCTCCACCAAAGCCGACGCCCTTCCTATGACTATGGAGCGGTTGGGAGAGATCTGCAGATCCGTTTCCATCCCGGTTGTGGCAATCGGGGGGATCTGCCTGGAAAATATTGGAAAGCTTAAAGGCAGCGGGGCAGCCGGAGCGGCTGTAGTGTCCGGGATCTTTGGGGCAGAGGATATTGAAGGAACGGTCAGACAGATGAGAGAGATGGTTGGGGAGTGGGGGAGGCATTGCTCGTAAGAATGAATATATAACCGTTGCTTTGGAGCATCCACTTTGGAGTGGGTGCTTTCTTTATATCTTGATCATAAAGTGACTGGATATGGCTTTTAAGTATTTTTTACCTGAAAATAAAAATGAACCTATACCACCTCATTCCCCTCTATATAACAGGTGCACCCCAAAAGACAACAAAATGATTCAACAAGAAACAAGGAGGAACGGCCATGGATGAGCAGTGGGCCAAAAGCCTGGCATGCAGGGTTGCGGCGGGAGACCGGGAGGCATTTGACGAGTTGATGAGACATTTTTATCCGGGACTTCTGCGGGCAGCGTATCTGATCGCAGGAAACAGGGCAGACAGTGAGGACATTGTTCAGGAGACATTTACTGCCTGCTGGATCAACCGGATGCGAATCCGGGATCCGGAGCATATAGGGAAATGGCTTTATCGAACCATGACCAGAGAAGCATGGCGGGTGGGAAGAAGGAATAGGAGAGAACAGCCTGTAGAGGAGGTGCTTTCTGAGGATACCTCCGGAAATGGATCTGTGCTGGATGATGTAGTAAATGCTTCCGGAAGGCAGGAACTGTTTGCAGCTATAGCAGCTCTTCCGGTCAAACAGCGTACTGTTTTAGTGTTGTATTATTATAATGGAATGTCCACACGGGAGATTGCAGCAGTGGCGGGCTGTTTGGAAGGAACTGTAAAATCCCGGCTGTTTACAGCCAGAAAAAATCTGAAGACAGCGCTTACAAAGGAGCGCACCATGGGAAGGGAGGCACTTTTATGAAGCAGCTGACAGGCAGAGAAGATGAAAAAATGGATTCGTTTCTCCGGAATGCATTGAAGGAACAGGCAGAGACGCTGGCGATCGGGCCAGAGCAGACAGAACGGATGTGCAGAGGCGTTTATCAGAGAATAGAGGAGGAAGGTTCAATGAGAAAAACATGGAATATAAGGAAAACAGTCGTTGTGGCAGCAGCAGTATGTTTGGTTGGAGCAATGACCGCAGTGGCGGCAGGGCAGGTAAAAACGGCCATATCCTCCTCCAGCCATGCGGAGGATTTCACGGAATACAGCCAGCTGGCAGAAAAGGAAGAAGCAGCTGGGGCTTAAAACAAAGGCGCCAGAGGCATTTTCAAACGGATACCGCTTTGCATATGGTACTCCTGTTTACAGCAGGGGAGAGGATGAGCAGGGAAATGTGGTAAAGGAGCAGCAGGATCTGTCTCTGATGTATTCAAAGGAAACATGGCGGATCTGAGCCTGAATATCGAACACGGCAATTTATTTGATGAATCCGATGCTCCCGACCAGACAGCCGTGCATGAGGGGATTACCTTAAAGTACAGCCAGGATCATTACCGTATGGTTCCCTCGGATTATGAGCCAAGCGCAGAAGAGAAGGTCCAGGAGGCAGCCGGAGAGCTGGTTATTTCATACGGTACAGACCGGGTGATCGACCAGACAGCCCAGACGCTTACCTGGGAGGACAACGGACAGTTTTATACTCTTCTGGGCTTTGATGTGGAAATGACGCCGGAGGAATTTTACCAGATGGCAGGAGAGATCATAGACGCAGAATGATCTATGAAGCTTTGCAGGCCTCTACAAAAAGCCGGAACAGCCCTATGGCCGCCGGGTCATTCTGCCAGAGATATTCCGGATGCCACTGTACCCCAAGAAAAAAGGGGTAATCCGGCTTTTCTACAGCCTCGATGACTCCATCCGGAGCCCAGCCTACAGGTATAAGGCCCGGAGCAGCATCCTTAATGGCCTGATGATGCTGGCTGTTGACAGAAATACGCTCCAGGCCGCCGGAAGCCTTTGACAAAAGGCTTCCCTTTTTTATATCCACATGATGAGACGGCACGGTATAGTAAAAGGGCTGCTTGTGGGCCAGAGGAAAGGTTCGCTCCATCTGGCTTGGGATATCCTGGTAAATGGTTCCGCCAAGAGCCACATTTAAAAGCTGTATGCCCCGGCAGATACCTAAAATGGGCTTTTTCAGCTCCATGGCAGCTTTAAGGAGGCGGATTTCCATGGAATCTCTGACAGGAGATACATTCCCGCAGGCAGAATGTGTTTCATCCCCAAATAAAAAGGGATGAAGATCCGGGCCGCCGGAAAAGAGAAAGCCGTCACACATGGCGGCCAGCTGGCGCCAGTCCTCGTCGGTGCCCTCCAGAGGAAGAAGGATCGTCAGACCGCCGGCTGCCCGGATTGCTCTGGGATAGGTGGGTCGGAGGCTGGTGTCGTCATTTTCTGTATTGTGTGAAGGTGTGATACCGATGATGGGTTTTACAGGTGTCATAAGAATCCTCCTTAACAAAAAAAGACCACTGCGCGTCTGCCTTTTGGCATATGCAGTGGTCTTTTATGTAGCTGAATTAAGCCTCGATAGCGCCTGTTGGGCAAGCAGCTGCACAAGTTCCGCAGTCGATGCAAGCGTCAGCGTCGATAACGTACTTGCCGTCTCCCTCAGAGATTGCATTTACTGGACATTCGCCAGCACAGGTTCCGCAGCTTACGCAAGCGTCAGTAATTACGTGTGCCATAATGAAAGTACCTCCTTTATTTAATGTATACATTGTTCTTATATTCTATACTAAAACTCTTAATTATTCAAGAGGAAAATGCTGCCGGAAAGGCAGGGGATTGTACAAATTTGAAAGCAATCCCCTATAGTCCCCGGCTTTCCCTCATTCCTTTCAGGATGATCTGGCGGGCTTTTGCAGCTGCTTCTTTTGAAAGAGGAGCAGTATGTTCAAGGGGATAGGGGATTCCCAGATTTTTGTATTTCACCTTTCCCATATCGTGATAGGGCAGTACGTCCAGAGCCTTAATATTGGAACGCATTCCCAGATATTGGCCAAGCCTTAGAAGATATTCCTCCTGGTCAGTGATTCCCGGAACCACTACATGGCGGATCCATACAGGGATTTTCTTTTCCTCAAGATAAGATTCAAAGGCCATCACCGGCTGCTGGGGCTGGCTGCAGAGCTTTTCATGCTCCGTCGGGTCAATGTGCTTGATATCTAAAAGCACCAGATCGGTTACAGCCATCAGGCGGTCAAACTGCTCCAGGACAGCCGGATTTTCCGGATGGAAGGTGATGCCGGAGGTGTCCAGACAGGTGTGGATGCCCCTTTTTTTGCCTCTGTAAAAAGCTCTGTTACAAAGCGGATCTGCATCAGGGGTTCCCCGCCGCTGACTGTGATTCCGCCTTTGGTATAGAAATGCTTCATTTTATCATACTGGGCTAAAAGCTCCTCCACTGAGGTGAGAGTGCCGCCCTTTGGATCCCAGGTATCGGGATTATGGCAGTAAAGGCAGCGCATGGGACATCCGCTTAAAAATACTACCATGCGGATTCCCGGCCCGTCTACCGTACCGCAGCTTTCAATGGAATGTACCCGTCCTGACATAATGAAAACCTCCGTTTCTTAAAAGCCGCAGGCAGATGCCGGAATGCATCTGCCTGTTCGGTCATCATATGATTAAATAGCGTCGTGGAAGGTTCTGGAAATAACCTCGTCCTGCTGTGCCTTTGTGAGCTTGTTGAAGTTTACGGCATAGCCGGAAACGCGCACAGTGAGCTGAGGATATTTTTCAGGATGAGCCTGAGCGTCCAGAAGAGTCTCTTTGGAAAATACATTTACATTTAAGTGATGTCCTCCCTCAGCGGCATATCCGTCTAACAGGGATACCAGGTTGTCGATCTGTGCCTCGCTTGCTTTTACCATAGTGATTGTCCTCGCTTTCTTAAAAATAAAGTTGGTTAAATGCTGCTTAAGCTTCCTCGCTGTCTGCTTCCGTGTCCAGACCCTCAAAAAGGTTTCCGCCCACTTCACAGCCGGCGCAGCCGTTTAATTCTACTTCCAGGTCGCCCATGAAGACCTGATCGTCCTTTCCAAGTGCTCCCGGAATAATGGAGAATGTGTTGGAAATACCGTCCTGCGCATCACGGAATGGAAGCTTCGCTACAGATGCCAGGGAAGCAACTGCGCCGTGGCTGTCTCTGTGGTGCATAGGGTTGGCGCCTGGTGCAAAGGGCTGTCCGGCCTTTCTTCCGTCAGGAGTAGAGCCGGTATTCTTTCCATAAACTACATTGGAGGTAATGGTTAAAATGGAAGTGGTAGGGATACCGCCTCTGTAGGTGTGATTTCCCTTGATATAGCTCATAAAGGTGTGTACAAGGTCAGAAGCAATCTGATCCACCCGGTCATCATTATTTCCATATTTCGGGAAATCTCCCTCTACAATGTAATCGGTTACAATGCCCTTTTCGTTGCGGACGGTCTTTACCTTTGCATACTTGATGGCAGATAAGGAGTCAGCCACAACGGACAGGCCGGCAATACCGGTTGCAAACCAGCGTGTTACCTTCTTGTCATGAAGAGCCATCTGCAGGCGTTCATAGCAGTAGCGGTCATGGTTGTAGTGGATGATGTTTAAGGCATTTACATAAACGCCTGCCAGCCATTTCATCATATCCTTATACTTGTCCATTACCTCGTCATAATCCAGGTATTCGCTGGTAACGGGGCGGTACTTAGGTCCGATCTGCTTGCCGGAGATCTCGTCTACGCCGCCGTTGATGGCATAGAGCAGACACTTTGCCAGGTTAGCTCTTGCGCCGAAGAACTGCATTTCTTTGCCCACGCGCATACTGGAAACACAGCAGGCGATTGCGTAATCATCACCATGTGTTACACGCATGAGGTCGTCATTTTCATACTGAATGGAGGAAGACTCAATGGAGGTTTTTGCGCAGAAGCGCTTAAATGCCTCAGGCAGCCTTGTGGACCACAGTACGGTCAGATTTGGCTCAGGCGCAGTACCCAGGTTCTTTAAGGTGTGCAGGTAGCGGAAGGACATCTTTGTTACCAGAGGACGTCCGTCCAGGCCGATGCCGCCGATGGACTCAGTTACCCAGGTAGGATCGCCGGAGAACAGTTCATTGTACTCAGGAGTACGGGCGAATTTCACCAGACGCAGCTTCATGATAAAGTGGTCTACAAACTCCTGGATTTCCTGCTCGGTGTACGTTCCTGCCTTTAAGTCGCGCTCGGCATAGATATCTAAGAAGGTTGAGGTGCGTCCCAGGGACATAGCTGCGCCGTTCTGCTCCTTTACGGCTGCCAGATAGCCGAAGTACAGCCACTGGATGGCTTCCTTTACATCCTTTGCAGGCTTTGAAATATCAAAGCCGTAGATGCGTCCCAGCTCCTTTAATTCCTCAAGTGCACGGATCTGCTCGGAAAGCTCCTCCCGCTCACGGATTACATCAGAGTACATAATGGTTCTGGTAGAATCCTTTTCCTCTTTCTTCTCTTCGATCAGAGCATCTACACCGTAAAGCGCTACACGGCGGTAATCGCCGATAATGCGTCCACGTCCGTAGGCATCCGGAAGACCGGTGATGATGTGGCTGGAACGGCAGGCTCTCATCTCCGGGGTGTAGGCGTCAAATACGCCCGCATTGTGGGTTTTTCTGTGCTTTGTGAAAAACTCTACGATTTCAGGGTCTACCTCATAGCCGTTGTCCTGGCAGGCCTTTACTGCCATGCGGATACCGCCGTAAGGCTGCAGCGCCCGCTTAAAGGGTTTGTCTGTCTGGAAGCCCACAATGGTTTCTTTATCTTTATCCAGGTATCCGGGGCCATGAGACGTAATGGTGGAAATGATCTTGGTATCCATATCCAGTACGCCGCCGGCCTCACGCTCTTTGGCAGAGAGCTCCATTACCTGATTCCAGAGAGCCTCTGTATTTTTTGTAGGCCCTTCAAGGAAGGCGTCATCGCCGTCGTAGGGGGTGTAGTTTTTCTGGATGAAGTCGCGGACATTGATTTCATGCTGCCATACACCTGGTGTAAATGTGTTCCATTCTGTTCTCATGGACGTTTCCTCCTGTAAAATGTGATTTGGGGATACTTTTTGGGGTATCTCTTTGAATAAAGTTAGTCTACTATAATTTCATGAAAAAATCTGTTGCAAATGCAACAAATCAATAAAATTGTATACTGTATCCCAAAAAATACATAACTTTAGACAAACAATACTATACCAGAAAAATTGAAAAATGATACAGGAAAATACAGGGCTTGCCAAAAAAAACAAAATGTATTATGCTGATAAAAGCGAATAAAAATGCGCAGAATACTTTTAATATGAAAGTATTACAGATAATAAGGAGGAAAATACAGATGAAGATTGAAAAGACAATGCTCATCGGCGAGCTGATCCAGATGCATGAGCTGATCCCTCAGATGCTGATGGGCGCTGGTATGCACTGCTTAGGCTGCCCGGCTTCTCAGGCTGAGTCTCTGGAAGAGGCCTGCATGGTACATGGGATTGACTGCGATACCCTGGTATCCCAGATGAATGAAATTCTTGCTGATAAGTAAGACAGGTCTGCATATGCGGAGACAGGATAGGGCTGCTTTAAGATGCTTTTGGGGCATTTAAGGCAGTCTTATTTTTACGATAGGAGGTATTTGGAGAAATGGGGCGTTTTAAACCCTTTGCAGCCTGTGTGTTTCCGGCCGTATTTGCCTTTGCGCTCTCCGGGATCTATGCGATCGTAGACGGATTTTTCGTAGGACGCAGCATTGGAGATACGGGACTTTCGGCCATCAATATTGCATATCCGGTCACTGCCCTGATCCAGGCAGCGGGTACAGGGACCGGTATGGGAGGAGCGGTTATGTATTCCGTTCGTCTGGCAGAAAAGAGGGACAGCGAGGCGGAGAATTTTATGAAGGGCGTCTTTTTTTATCTTGCCCTTACAGGCATTCTGCTTACAGTCATTTTATTTCCCTTAACAGACCCTCTGCTGTCCCTTATGGGAGCAGATGGAGAGCTGATGAAGCCCGGACGGGAATATCTGTCCGTTATTGTTCTGGGTTCTGTTTTTCAGGTCTTTGGAACCGGCGTTGTACCGCTGATCCGCAATCAGGGAAAATCGGTACAGGCCATGTACTGTATGATCGGCGGTTTTGTGACTAATATTTTTTTTAGATTATCTCTTTGTCTGGGTTTTACGGCTTGGAATGGCGGGAGCGGCCTGGGCCTCTGTGGCAGGACAGGCCGTCACCATGGCAGGCGGCCTTTTGTGTATGAGAGGGCAGAAAATCCCGGTGGGGATCCCGCGCCAGGCGCTTTCCGTTTTTTCAGCATTTGGCGGATCGGGCTGGCTCCCTTTGGAATTACCATGTGCCCGATGATTTCGCTGCTCCTTATGAACCGGGCGTCCCTTCAGTACGGAGGTTCTGAAGGTGTGGCCTGCTATGCCTGTATTGCCTATGTGATCACAATTATGTATCTGATCCTTCAGGGGGTGGGGGATGGGAGTCAGCCTCTGATGAGCCGCTTTTACGGCGAGGATAATAAAAAAGAGGTCCGCATTACGCGGACCATGGCGTATGCAGCCGCCGCCGTCATGGGAGTGGCGCTGGCAGTGCTTTTGTATTGGTGCAGAAACGGGATCGGAGTTCTGTTTGGAGCATCCGAAACCGTATCTCTGGCAGTTGGAACGGATCTGTATATATTTCTGGCGGCGGTGCCGTTTCTGGCCTTTCTGCGAGTTACAACTGCTGGCTTTTACGCCACAGAACAGACCCGATTTTCCTATATGATCGTTTATGGAGAACCCATATTTTTAGCCCTTCTGCTCCTGTGCTCCCGGCCTGGATGGGATTAAAGGGCGTCTGGTGGAGCCAGACCGGAGCCCAGATCCTTACGGCCCTTATGGGCTGGGGGCTTAAGCTCTGGTCAGACCGGGTGCATGGATACACTGCAGATGCGGTTTAATCCAGATCCTTTGGCAGCAACAGATTCAGTGTCACTGCAGTAAGGGTAGCGATTACTACGGGAGAGGTTCCGAAAATGGTTTTCGCCCATTCCGGGAACTGTGCGAAGCAGTCTGCTACCTGGATTACGCCGATGCCCAGGGCAACGGATAAGCCTACAACGGCTGTATTTCTGGTATTAAGTCCTTCTTTTACCACAAGCTTGATGCCGGTCATGGCGATCATGGCAAATACGGATACGGTAGCGCCGCCCAGTACGCAGGAGGGAACAGTAGTCAGCAGGGCAGAAAACTTGGGAATCAGTCCTGCCAGCACGATCATCACTGCAGCCAGTCCCAGAACCACGCGGTTTACGACCTTTGTCATGATGACAATACCTACGTTCTGGCTGAAGGTTGCAGTAGGAAGTCCGCCGAAGAGGGAGCCGATGATACTGATGATACCGTTTCCGATGATGCCTCCGGACATTTCTTCAGATTGAACCGAACGGTTTAATCCGCCGCCTGCGGTTGAAGTAAAGTCGCCCATGATTTCCAGAGAGCCCACCACAAACATGATCGCCATGGAAATGATGGCTGTAATGTCAAATTTCATTCCGAAGTATAAGGGTGGGGTGAACTGGAACCAGCTGGCCTCGCCTATGCTTTCAAAGGAAATCATTCCCAGCGCAAGTGCTGCCAGATAGCCGCAGACAATGCCGATGAGGATAGAGGCCATCTTGCAGATTCCTTTTGTAAAATACTCAAACTTCGCACTTGAATAAGTGCATATGCACCTTGAAAATTCAATAATAACTGGCATAAAAATAGCATGAATACCGTCTGGTTTGGTATAATTGAGTTGCTCAGAAACAATTAAAACCGGAGG
>ENA-OPYY01000516-OPYY01000516.1-human-gut-metagenome-genome-assembly--contig:-NODE-516-length-12221-cov-2.382256_pt1 | contig 12221 bp, 13 predicted proteins | sample MGYA00242472_ERZ504481 | MGnify/ENA primary metagenome ERZ504481 (study PRJEB26092, sample SAMD00036265) | human gut metagenome | host: Homo sapiens | study: EMG produced TPA metagenomics assembly of...
CTATAAAACTGAAGAAGAGCTTTTTGCAGGCCTTCTTCCGGACAGGCTTGTACGACTTCTGATGAAGCAGAAGGATCCCCTGAGATCTGCTGTGGACTTTAAACTTACCGTAAAGGATTCTCTGGGCTTTGATCTGGCTCAGGTGTGCTCCGGGGGAGTCGCTACCGATGAAATAAATCCTTCAACTCTGGAATCCAGACTTCACAGAGGTCTTTATTTTGCAGGGGAACTTCTTGATATTGACGGAGCATGCGGAGGCTATAACCTTCAGTGGGCATGGTCCAGCGGAGCCGTGGCCGGAATCCACGGAGCAAAGGAGCTTATATGATACAGATCAGCCAGCTGAAGCTTCCGATCAGTCATACGGAAGCAGACCTGAGACAGAAGATTAAAAAAACTCTCCGCTGCGGTGAAACTTTATTTTCTTATGAAATTATCCGGCAGTCTCTGGATGCCCGCCATAAAGAGGATAAAAAATTCGTATATACTGTGCATGTGAAAGCTGAAAATGAGAAAAAAATCCTCAAAAAAGTTCACGGTAATAATGTTATGTCAACTAACGAGAGGCATTATTCTTTTCCGAAACCGGGCGATCAGCCCCTGGAAACCAGACCTGTCATCGTTGGAAGCGGCCCTGCCGGGCTTTTCTGCGCCTGGTATCTTGCCAGAGCCGGCTATCGTCCTCTGGTTCTGGAACGGGGAGAAGAGGCAGATAAAAGAATGGAGACTGTAACCGGTTCTGGAAAAACGGTGTTCTTGATCCGGAATCCAATGTTCAGTTCGGAGAGGGAGGCGCAGGTACCTTTTCAGACGGAAAGCTGAACACTCTTGTAAAAGATTCCTCCGGAAGAAACCGAGAAGTTCTGAAGCGCTTCACAGAAGCAGGCGCTGATCCGGAAATCCTTTATCAGCAGAAGCCTCATCTTGGCACAGACGTACTTGTAAACATCGTTCAGACTATGAGACGCCAGATTGAAGAAATGGGAGGAACCTTCCGGTTCCGTTCCAAAGTAACGGATCTTTATACAGAAAACGGAAAGCTGAAGGCAGTGGAGATCAACCATACAGAGCAGGTTCCGGCTCAGGTATGTGTCCTGGCTGTAGGGCACAGCGCAAGGGATACCTTTTTTATGCTGAAGGACAGGGGACTTGCCATGGAGCCCAAAGCCTTTGCAGTGGGACTTCGCATCGAACATCCTCAGTCCATGATCAATCAGGATCTTTATGGAGAACCGGAAAATAAAATCCTTGGTTCTGCAAGCTATAAGGTGACCCACACCTGTGAAAACGGCAGAGGCGTATACTCTTTCTGTATGTGTCCGGGGGGCTATGTGGTAAATGCCTCTTCTGAGCAGGGGCTTCTGGCAGTCAACGGCATGAGCTATCAGGCCAGAGACGGAGAAAATGCCAACAGCGCTCTGATCGTAACTGTCACTCCGAAGGATTTTCCGGAAGAGGGAGCTCTTGGAGGCATTGCCTTCCAGCGCGATCTCGAAAAAAAAGCCTGGGAACTTGGAAAGGGAAAGGTTCCGGTACAGCTTTTCGGGGATTTCTGCGCGCATCAGCCAAGCAGCCAACTGGGAGAGATTCATCCAAACATCAAAGGCGGCTATGTTCTGACAGACGTGCGTTCCATTCTCCCCAAAGAGCTTGGGGATTCCATTGAAGAAGGCATTTTTGCCTTTGGGAAAAAGCTTTCCGGCTTTGACAGAAAAGACGCGGTTTTAAGCGGCATAGAAAGCCGTACCTCTTCACCGGTCCGGCTGGTGAGAGACCAGAAAGGCCTTTCCAACATTACAGGCATTTATCCCTGCGGAGAGGGCGCGGGATATGCAGGAGGGATCACTTCCGCAGCCATGGACGGAATAAAAACCGCAGAGTGGATCGCATCTGAATATATGATGAAATTGTAAAAAAACAAAGGAGAGAGTATACATCTCTCTCTTTTTATGCTAGAATAAAGGTTGATTCTTTCCTGGACCTGCACAGAGAACAGCAGGTAAACCATATGAAACAAACAATGAAGGATCTGCCGGAGACAGAAAGACCCTACGAAAAATGTATCCGTGAAGGGGAAGAAACCTTAAGTGACAGTGAACTTCTTTCAGTAATTCTTCGCTGCGGCACAAAAGGGTGCAGTTCTCTTGCTCTGGCAAATAACATACTGAAGCATATGCAGGAATCGTCCTATCCCGGACTGCCGGGACTTATTCACAGTTCTCTCGCGGATCTCGAAAAAATCCACGGGGTGGGAAAGGTGAAAGCTGTTCAGCTGAAATGCATCGGGGAACTGTCCAAACGCATTTCCATGGCAGCGGCAAAGCCGTCTTTAAGTTTTCATCATCCGGATTCTATTGCTTCCTATTACATGGAAAGGCTCCGTCATCAGGAGCAGGAGCTTTTGATCTGTATGATGCTGGACAACAGAAACCATCTTCTGTCTGAGAGACTGATCTCCAAGGGAACGGTGAACGCCACCCTTGTCACACCCAGAGAAATATACATGGAGGCTGTCCGCTGCCATGCAGTCAGTCTGATCCTCGTTCACAATCATCCGGGTGGAGATCCGGAACCCAGCGGCTGCGACAGAGAGATCACACAGCGGATCTATGAGGCGGGAGAATTACTGGGAATCCGTCTTCTTGACCATATCATTATCGGGGATCGCAGTTACACCAGCTTCAAAGAACGGGGAATGATGAGATAAAGGGGCAGATTTATGCTGATAAAAAAACATATGGAATAGATCTTGGAAGCAGTACCATTAAGGTCTATTCCTTTCTGAGAAACAAAACCTATCTTGAAAAAAACATGATTGCGTCAAAAGGGCGCAAGATCATCGCCGTGGGCAATGAAGCATACGATATGTTTGAAAAATCACCTGTTGATATCGTTGTTAATTCGCCGATGGCTTTTGGTATGATCGCCAATCTTGAGCTTCAGGAAATTGCTCTTTACAGTATGATGAAAAAAATTGATAAATTTCTTGGCATCGGCTCGGATATCTTTTTTTCCGTTCCCCTTGATATGACAGCTGTAGAAAAAAGAGCGTATTATCATGTGGCCAACGGCCACTGGCTCCGGAAGAACCGGGTGTATATGGTGGAAGCTCCCATTGCAGATGCTCTTGCCCTTGGAATCACCCTGGAGGATAATCCCGGAAGCATGGTGGTAAACATCGGAGCACAGAGCACGCAGTTTTCCATTATTACAGACGGAAAGATCATTATCTCCAAAAAGATTCCCATTGGAGGAAGACAGATGAACGAAGCCATCTGCAGCGAGATCCGAAAGCGATACAGCCTTCAGATCGGAACCAGAACAGGGAAACGGCTGAAGCTTGCCATGGGCAGACTGAACGATCAGAAAAAGGACGCCCGCAAGGTTGTGGGAATCGACAGTATTTCCGGGCTTCCAAGAGAAGAGATCATTTCCGGATATGTAGTCAACGCGGGAATTATGAACTGTGTCAATGAGATTGCTGCGGAAATGAAAACATTTCTTGAAAGAACGCCTCCGCAGATCGCTTATCATATTTCCAGAGAGGGCATTTATCTTACCGGAGGAAGCACGCGGCTTCCGTACATAGACAATTACCTTGCAAGCTATACCGGCTTTTCTTTCCGGCTTTCCCAGCTTTATGAAACTTCTTCCGTAAGCGGCCTGGAAAAGATCATCCGGAACCGGGAACTGGAAAAATGGGCGCAGCCTGTAAAGCAACGTAAATTATAATTTTTTAGGGGTATGATCCATGAAAAACCTGAAAAAGAAATTTCGATTTCGTATTCATTTAAAAAGTAAACATCTTCTGGCAATTATGACCTTTTTCTGCGTCAGCGCCATTGTCGCCACCCTTGCCTCCGGTGTGACCTCAGCACCTTTAAAGGAAGCAGCCGGGCTGATTATTGTTCCTTTTGAAAAATCCATTGCATCTATAGGCCAGTGGATGACCGACGTTCAGGACAGCTTCCGGGAAAAAGAGGATCTGATCCAGCAGAATGAGGAACTGCAGACAACGGTAGACACTCTCACAGAGCAGAACAATGTGCTTTTGCAGGATCAGGCTGAGCTTGCCCGTCTGGAGCAGCTCTATGAGCTGGATGAGGAATATACAGACTATCCGAGGTTGCTGCCAGGATCATTTCCAAAGATCCCGGAAACTGGTATGATACGTTTATGATCAACCGCGGAAGCAATGACGGTATCCGCGTGGACAACAATGTAATTGCCGGAAAAGGCCTGGTAGGCATTGTCACTGAGGTAGGCTCCAACTGGGCTACTGTCCGCTCCATTATTGATGACAGCAGCAATGTCAGCGCCATGACCGTAAGTACAGACGATATCTGTGTGGTAGAGGGAGATCTTGAGCTGATCGACGAAGGAAAGCTGAGGTTCAGTCAGCTTTACGACAGAGAAGACAAGGTTTCTGTAGGCGAAAGAATTGTTACCTCCAATATCAGTGACAAGTATGTGGAAGGATTATTTATCGGATACGTCAGTGAGATCGAACTGGATACAAATAACCTGACCAAAACAGGAACTCTTGTTACTCCGGTTGATTTTCAGCATTTGAAAGACGTGTTTGTGATCACAACCAACAAACAGGATGCCGTGCAGGGAAAAGCAGAGGAGAAAAAAGGTGACGAAGCCTCAGAAGAGGACACTGCAAAGGAGGCAGAATAATGAAAAGTAAGCTGGTTCTGTTTTTTACCATTATTGTCTGCTTTCTTCTGCAGTCCACTGTGCTTCATTCTGTTTCTATCGGCTCCATCACACCGAACCTTCTTCTGATCCTGTGCAGCTCCATGGGACTGATGCGCGGGCGAAAAAGCGGAATGTGGACCGGATTTTTCTGCGGTCTTCTGACAGATCTGTTTTTTGGCTCTATTCTTGGATTTTATGCGCTGATCTATATGTATGTGGGATTTATCAGCGGATATACTTATCGTATTTATTATGATAATGACCTGAAGGTTCCCATCCTTCTGGCTGCAGCCATGGATTTCTTTTATAATCTGGCTGTCTACGGATTCCAGTTTCTTTTAAGAGGACGTATGAATCTGTTTACCTATCTGTACAGAATTATTATTCCTGAAATTGTTTATACCGTGTTTCTGACGGTGATCGTATACAGGATCTTTTATTATATCAATCATCATTTTATGACCCCCGTCAGGAAAGAAAGTGAGTCTATTTGGGTACTAAAATAAAAAAACTGATCAAAAAAATTCAACTGAAACGAACAACTGTGGTGATCCTTGTATTTATTGCAATGGCATTTATCCTGATCCGGCAGATTTTTGAACTGCAGATCATTCAGGGTGAAAACTATATCAGCGAATTTGAAAACCGCATCACCAAAACCCGTGTGCTGAAAAGTACAAGGGGAAATATTTATGACAGAAACGGCGAAATGGTAGCTTCCAATATTCTGTCCTATTCCCTGACTTTTGAGGATAACGGAAGCTATGAGACCACCCGTGAAAAAAATCTGACCCTGAACGGAGTAGCATACCGGGTTCTTCAGATCCTGTCAGAAAACGGAGACAGTCTTTCCGGTGACTTCCACATTGCACTTGATGAAAACGGAAATTACGCGTTTGATGTAGGAGAAGGTTTTACGCTCAGCAGATTTAAGGCCGACATCTACGGTCATCCTCTGATTGATGATCTTACCAAAGAGCAGGCTTCTGCACTGCAGAAGATATGATGAATTATCTGACGGGAAGCGACGGATTTTCTATTGTTCTTTATGGTGAGGATGCCTATGCGCCGGAGGAGCTGGAGCAGTATGGACTTCCAAAAGAGCTGTCCAAACAGGAAATTCTGGATATTGCCTCCATGCGCTACAAGCTTAACACAAACAGTTTCCAGAAATATATGGCTGTTACCATTGCCACAAATGTAAGCGAAAGCACAGTGGCTGCGGTTATGGAAAATCAAAGTCAGCTTCAGGGAATTGACGTGATTGAGGATTCTGTGCGTCAGTATATTGATGATGAAAGTATGGGGCCGGTTCTGGGCTATACCGGACGGGCGTCTGCAGAGGAACTGGAAACTCTGAAAAAAGAAAATCCCGACTATTCCAACGATGCCGTGATCGGAAAAGCCGGAATCGAACAGTATATGGAACAGTTTCTTCACGGAACAGACGGACAGGAAACGGTAACGGTTGACAACCTCGGAAAAGTTCTGAAAATTGACGAAAACACCATTGTGCCGCCTGTTGCAGGAGACGACGTATATCTGTCCATTGATTCAGACTGGCAGAGTGCTATTTATCAGATTCTGAAACAGCGTGTTGCAGGAGTGCTCCTGACCCGTATAGAAAATACAAAAAAGTTTGATTTTGAGGGTGTAAAAGACGCCAGCCAGATTTCTGTGCCGATTTATGACGTTTACAATGCTCTGGTAGCAAACAGTGTCATTGATATTGAAAAATTCAATGACCAGGATGCTTCCGATACAGAAAAAAATTTATATGCCAAATTTCAACAAAAGCAGCAGGAAGTTTTTGATACAATAACTAATAGGCTGACAGGCGACAATCCGCCGGCATATAAGGATGAATCCGAAGAAGTACAGGAATATCTTACTTACATCTGCGACACTGTGCTCAGAGATACTCTGGGAGTTATCTCCAAAGATGCGGTTGACACTTCCGATCCTACCTATCTGGCATGGGCAGAAGAAGAAAGCATCAGCCTCAGAGAATATCTGAATTATGCTGCGGGACAGAACTGGATCGATATTTCTGTGATCTCTCCGAAGGGAGAATACCTGGATTCTGCAGAAATCTATCAGGCCATGACCTCTTATATAGTAGATTATCTGAAAACGGATCTTGGCTTTTCCAAGCTTCTGTACAAGTATCTGCTTATGAACGATCAGATTTCCGGTCAGGATCTCTGCCTTGTGCTTTACGAGCAGGGTGTTCTTTCAAAAGAGGACGAAGCCTATTCCCGGCTTGCATCCGGGGAGCTTAATTCCTATGATTTTATGATCAATAAAATCGCCAACCTGGAGATTGAGCCCGCACAGCTTGCACTGAAGCCATGCTCGGCGTCGGCTGTGGTTACGGATGTAAATACCGGTAAAGTAGTGGCCTGCGTATCCTATCCGGGATATGACAATAACAGGCTCAGCAATGAGATGGATACAGATTACTACACCAGGCTTTCCCTGGATCTTTCCAGTCCCTTCTTTAACAAGGCCACACAGCAGACAACTGCTCCGGGTTCCACTCTGAAGCTTCTGTCGGCAGTGACCGGAATGATGGAAAATCTGGTAGACGACAGTACCTACATTGAATGTACCGGAAAATTTGATCTGGTCAATCCGCCTATTAACTGCTGGAACAAAAGCGGACATGGCTCTCTTGAGATCAGAGGAGCGATCGAACAGTCCTGCAACTATTATTTTAACATGATCGGATTTGAGGCCGGAAAAAACGAAAAAGATGAGTTTTCAGAAAATCTCAGTCTTTCCAAGCTCCAGAAATATGCAGAGGAGTTTGGTCTGGATGAAAACACAGGAATTGAAATTTCAGAGGCGACTCCTCACGTTTCGGACAGTAAGGCGGTTCCGTCCTATATCGGACAGGGTAACCATCTTTATACAACCAGTCAGCTTGCGCGCTATGCAACAGCTCTGGCAACCTCCGGAACCGTGTACGACCTGTCTCTTCTGGATAAGGTGACAGATTCCCAGGGACAGACACAGAAAACATATGAAACTGTTGTAAAAAGCGAAATGACAGATGTGCCGTCCCATGTGTGGGAAGATATCCATGACGGTATGCGCCGTGTGGTACAGACCCACGAACAGTTTAACGGACTGGGCGTGGCGCTGTCCGGAAAGACAGGTACGGCAGAAATTGACTACCGGCAGCCGAACCACGGCCTTTTTATCGGCTATGCGCCTTCTGACCAGCACAGTATGCGATTGCAGTCCGTATTGCCAATGGATATTCTTCAGGAAATGCCTGCACCACAGCAAATGATATTATGGAATACATTTTTGATCTGGCAGATAAGGATACTATTCTGACCGGCTATGCATCCACGGATGTCAGCAATACATCCAATGACTGATATCAGTCCGGTGTAAAATACCAGAGAGAAAACCAGAATTATGGAACATATCTTTTAGGAGGAATCAGAAACATGGGTGAGGTCATTGTTATTACATCTGGAAAGGGCGGTGTGGGAAAAACCACAACAGTTGCCAATATCGGCACAGGACTTGCCATGATGGGCAAAAAAGCGGTTGTAGTGGATACAGATATCGGCCTGCGTAATCTGGATGTGGTACTTGGACTGGAAAACAGAATTGTATATAATCTTGTAGATGTGATAAACGGAAGCTGCAGACTGAAACAGGCTCTGATCCATGACAGACGCCATCCGGAGCTGTTTCTTCTTCCGTCCGCTCAGACAAAGGACAAGTCTGCCGTTTCTCCGGAGCAGATGATCAAACTGACCGAGGAGCTCCGTGAAGAATTTGATTATGTTCTTCTGGACTGTCCGGCAGGAATCGAACAGGGATTTAAAAATGCAGTTGCCGGGGCAGACAAGGCCCTTGTAGTAACAACTCCGGAGGTTTCTGCCATCCGTGATGCGGATCGAATTATCGGACTTCTGGAAGCCGGAGGGCTGAGAGATATCCATCTGATCATCAACCGTTTAAGACCGGATATGATTGCCAGAGGAGATATGATGTCAGTGGACGATGTAATTGAGATACTGGCAGTAGACCTTATTGGAACCATTCCTGATGACGAGCAGATTGTTGTGGCTGCCAATCAGGGAGAGCCTCTTTCCGGCAAAAAGTCTCAGGCAGAAGAGGAGTACAAAAACATCTGCAGACGTCTTCTGGGCGAGGAGGTTCCATTTATGGAAATCCGCCGGAAAAAAGGCATGTTCCGCAGGCTGGGACAGATTTTCAGAAAATAATTTCATGATCGCAGAAAAAGGAGGGTATTCTGTTGAAAACCGCTTTACAGGGAAAAGGCCGCTCCGCAGGCTATGCCAGAGACAGAATGAAAATGCTTCTGGTGTCGGAACGGATCGACTGCTCTCCACAGATGATGAAAATGCTGAAAAACGATATGATACATACAGTAAAAAAATATATTACAATTGACGAGACGGAAGTTAAGATCCGCATCACTCAGGAACCTCCTGTTTTTCATGCGGACATTCCTGTCAGGTCAAAAAAGGAACAAAGGACAAAATGATTAAACAGTATAAGCTTCGTTTTTACAATTTCAGACTGCTTCTGTTTCTGCTTGCCATCAGTTCCATTGGTGTGGTGCTGGTAGGTACTGCCCGTGAGGATCTGATGCTCAAGCAGCTTATGGGTGTGATCATGGGTCTGGTTATCATGGTGATCCTGTCTCTCATAGATTATTCCTGGATCTCAAACTTTCAGTGGATCATGTACGGCAGCAATATCGTGCTTCTTCTGATCGTACGCCTTTTTGGAGATACAGCAAACGGCGCGGCGCGTTGGATCGATTTCGGTTTTATCCGGTTCCAGCCTACAGAGCTTGCCAAAATTATCATCATTCTCTTTTTTGCCAGGTTTTTTATGGATCATGAAGAAGATCTGAACAGCTTCCGTACACTGGCAAAGTCAGCAGTTCTTTTGGCAGTTCCTCTTTATCTGATCCTGGATCAGCCGGATCTGAAAAATACGATCATGATCACAGTAGTATTCTGTGTTCTGATTTATATTGCCGGACTGAGCTACCGTATTATCGGAGGAGCGCTTCTGATTGCAGTTCCCTTACTGGTGATCTTTCTTATGATCGTGGTACAGCCGGAACAGAAGCTTATTAAGGATTATCAGAGAGACCGTATTATGGCGTTTCTTTATCCGGAAAATGAAGAATACACAGATGACACCCAACAGCAGGATAATTCCAAGACAGCCATTGCATCCGGGGAGCTGACAGGAAAAAGACTGTCCGGCGATTCGGTGGCATCGGTAAATGAAGGAAACTTTGTGGCAGAGAACCAGACTGACTTTATCTTTGCAGTAGCAGGGGAGGAATACGGTTTTATCGGATGTACTACCATTATCCTGCTTCTTCTGGCTATTGCTCTGGAATGTATCCGTATGGGACTTCGGGCAAAGGATCTGTCCGGAAAAATCATCTGCTGCGGAATGGGAAGTATCGTTGCTTTCCAGAGCTTTCTGAATATCTGCGTAGCCACCGGAATGGGGCCGAATACAGGAACGCCTCTTCCCTTTGTAAGCTATGGACTGACCTCTCTTATCAGTCTTTATATTGGAATGGGACTTGTTCTGAACGTAGGTCTTCAGAGCAGCTTGTATAATAAAGAACTTCAGAAAACAATGTCAGATAAGAAAGAGGAGTATTTATGAGAAACGAACAGCCTGTTCGCAGACGAAAAACAGATACCGAAAGACAGAGAAATACTGTTCCGGATAAAAAAGTACGCAGAAATTCCGGAAACAGGTCTGCTCCGGCAAAGGAACAAAAGCAGGAACCGCAAAGAAGAGCACAGGCCTCTTCGTCAGTCGCCCGGAAAAGAAAAGCAGCAAGAATAAGACAGATGCGAAGAAAAAAAATCATCCGCACCTTTCTTCTGGTACTTCTGATCGCGGCGCTTCTTGCCGGAGCAGGAGCCGCTGTGTTTATGAGCAAAAAGATATTTTTCCGGGGACCGGTACAAAAGTACAGCGCTTCCGGAGAATTCTCAGATTCCCGGATAGCCGGTTCAGAGGGAAAGGCGGATGGTTTTGCGGCAGATCTGTGTGTGGTTTCCGGAGACACTCTTCTGGATACTGTAGCTCTGGAAGAAGATCAGGAAGGACTTCTCCTGGATATCAAAAACAAACAGGTATTGTATTCCAAAGGAGCCTATGACAGAGTATATCCTGCCAGTATCACAAAGATCATGACGGCTCTTCTTGCATTCCAGTATGGAAATATGGAAGATGTGGTAACTATCTCAGAAGAAAACATTACTCTGGAAGAGGGTTCACAGGTGATCGGTTTCCAGGTGGGAGATAAGGTTACTATGGATGAACTGGTACACGGACTTCTTGTGTATTCGGGAAATGATGCAGCGTCAGCCATTGCCACTCATATCGGAGGATCCACAGAAAAATTTGTGGATATGATGAACAGCTATGCTGCTCAGCTTGGATGTACCGGAACTCATTTTACAAATCCTCACGGTCTTCAGGATGAAAACCATTATACAACACCCTATGATATTTACCTGATGCTGAAAGAAGCATTGAGATTTCCGGAATTTACTCAGATCACTCAGCTTGGCTCCTATACCATTTCCTATAAAAGCAGCGACGGAACAGAGGTCAATACGCCTCTGACTGCAACCGACCATTATCTGACCGGAGAGGCAACTGCTCCCAAGGGCATTACTGTGCTGGGAGGAAAAACCGGAACCACCAGCGATGCCGGAAACTGTCTGGCGCTTTTAAGCCAGAATGCTTATGGCGATCCTTATGTTTCCATTGTCATGGGCGCATCCACTAAGGAGCTTCTTTACCAGCAGATGAGTTCCCTTCTTGAAAATGCCAACGCAAAATAAAAAACTTAGAAAAAACACAATTTTTTCAGAATTAGGCATTGAATTTTATGATAAAATGCACTATAATTGAAACATATTAATAAAAGTTTTTGTTAAAAATTAATATTATATTGTGTCTAAGGAGGAAAACAGGATGGTTGAACTGATCGTAGGAAAGAAAGGCAAGGGCAAAACAAAAGTACTGTTAGACAAAGTGAACGGCGCAATTAAGAATGTAAATGGCAGCATTGTTTACTTAGACAAAAGCACAAAGCACATGTATGAACTGAATAATAAGATTCGTCTGATCGATGTTTCCGGATATCCGATCATCAACGCAGATGAATTTGTAGGCTTTATCTGTGGAATTATTTCTCAGGATCATGACCTTGAGCAGATTTATCTGGACAGCTTTTTAACCACAGCTAAACTGGAAGGTCTTGATATTTCCGGTACTCTTGAACAACTTGAGGAAATCGGAGAAAAATTTGGTATTTCCTTTATCATCAGCGTATCTCTTGATAAAGAAGAAATTCCGGCTGAATTTCAGGATAAGATTGCAACAGCTTTATAATATTTAATTTTTTATAAAACTACATATAATGGGGAAGGTTTACAGGAGTTTTGCCGTTGGGCAGAACTCCTGTTTTTAAA
>ENA-OPYY01000517-OPYY01000517.1-human-gut-metagenome-genome-assembly--contig:-NODE-517-length-12163-cov-0.882768_pt1 | contig 12163 bp, 9 predicted proteins | sample MGYA00242472_ERZ504481 | MGnify/ENA primary metagenome ERZ504481 (study PRJEB26092, sample SAMD00036265) | human gut metagenome | host: Homo sapiens | study: EMG produced TPA metagenomics assembly of...
TGCTTGGCAGTCTCAGGTACGCAAATTTCAGAGCATCGTAGGCGACATGGGAAGGCTTGGGACGGCGATACGGGGGCTTTACGGGGAAGGAAGCGAAAATTACGGAAATATGTATGAGCTGTCCAATCAGAGAAGCCTGGGACAGTCGGAGCGGGAAATCATCGAGCAGGTGGCAAAGGCAGCCACTCAGTTAAACAATCAGGAGCTTCGGGTTAGGAATGCTGCTTTAAATGCCAGACGGCTGGAGCGGGAGGATGAAACCTGGAAGTCTTACGGCATTTTAAAATATGCCAGAAGGATTACGGAAAAGGATGCCAGGATCTTTTTGTCCCAGCTTATGGCGGGAGAGGAAGACGGCGTTATTTCCTTTGAAAAGGAGAGAAGCTTATACAGCCTGATGATCGGCATCAAACCGGCCAATCTGGCGTTGTGGGCCAGTCGGCCTCTGGATAAGGAGGGAGGGCCCGACTGTGTGCGTGCCGCATACATCAGGGAACGGCTTCCCCAGGACGATCGAAAGCGCATAAGGAGGACATAAAAGTTATGGAACGATATACACCACAGGCAAAGGAAGCCTTAAGCCTGGCAGTTGGCGTGGCAGAGAGCTTAAACCACGGCTATGTGGGTACGGAGCATCTTCTCATTGGCCTTTTGCAGGAAGGAACCGGCGTGGCAGCCAAGGTACTGGAGGAAAATGGAGTGGAAGAGGATAAGGTAGTGGAGCTGGTGAGCCAGCTCATTGCTCCCAATCCTACCCTTCAGACAGCAGATACAGCTGCCTATACTCCAAGAGCCCGCCGCGTGATCGAAAACAGCTATCGGGAGGCTGTGCGGTTTAAGGCAGCCCAGATCGGTACGGAGCATCTGCTCATTGCGATCCTGCGGGAGGGAGACTGCGTTGCCAGCCGCCTTTTAAATACCATGGGCGTCAGTGTGCAGAAGATATATATTGATCTTCTGGCCGCCATGGGCGAGGATGCTCCCACTGTAAAGGAGGAGATGCAGAGCTCCAGAGCCGGACGGCGGGGAAATGCCACACCTACCCTTGACAGCTACAGCCGCAATCTTACAAAGATGGCTGAAGAGGGAAAGCTAGACCCGGTGATCGGCCGTGAAAATGAGATCCGCCGGGTGATCCAGATCTTAAGTCGCCGCACAAAAAACAATCCCTGCCTCATCGGAGAGCCGGGAGTGGGAAAAACGGCAGTAGCAGAAGGACTGGCTCAGATGATCGCAGCAGGAGACGTGCCGGAAACCATTGCGGATAAGCGGGTGATGACCCTGGATCTGTCCGGCATGGTGGCTGGCTCCAAATACAGAGGTGAGTTTGAGGAGCGGATCAAAAAGGTAATTGCCGAAGTGGTAGACTCAAAGGACGTGATCCTCTTTATTGATGAAATCCATACGATCATTGGCGCCGGAGGAGCAGAAGGAGCCATGGATGCTTCCAATATTTTAAAACCTTCTCTGGCAAGAGGGGAGCTTCAGCTCATTGGAGCCACCACGATTAATGAGTATCGAAAGTACATTGAAAAGGACTCTGCTCTGGAACGCCGTTTCCAGCCCGTTACCATCGACGAACCCAGCGAGGAGGAATCCGTTTCTATCTTAAAGGGGCTCAGAAGCCGTTATGAAGATCATCATAAGGTAGAGATCACCGATGATGCCCTGGAGGCTGCGGTAAAGCTGTCCAGCCGGTACATCAATGACCGCTTCCTGCCGGATAAGGCCATTGACCTGATTGACGAGGCTTCTTCCAGAGTACGGCTTATGAACTATACCCGTCCGGACAAGGTCAAAGCGTTAGAGGCTCAGATTGAAAAGCTGGAGGATGAAAAAGAGGCTGCTGTCCGGGAGGAGGCTTATGAAAAGGCAGGGGAGATCAAGAAAAAGCAGGAAAAGCTGAGGGAAAAGATCGCTGCCCTTTTAGAGAAATGGCAGAAGGAAAAGGAAACACGCAGACTGATCGTCAGTGAAAATGAGATTGCAGATGTAGTGGCAGGCTGGACCAGGATTCCGGTGAAAAAGCTGGCAGAGGAAGAGTCGGAGCGCCTTAAAAATCTGGAAGGTATTCTCCATGAGCGGGTAGTGGGGCAGGAGGAAGCCGTAACTGCCGTATCAAAGGCCATCCGCAGAGGCCGTGTGGGATTAAAAGATCCCAAACGTCCCATTGGCTCCTTTTTATTCCTTGGCCCGACAGGTGTGGGAAAGACAGAGCTTTCCAAGGCTCTGGCAGAGGCTATGTTCGGTACAGAAACAGCCCTGATCAGGGTAGATATGTCCGAATATATGGAGAAACACAGTGTTTCCAAGATGATCGGTTCTCCGCCAGGATATGTTGGATATGAGGAGGGCGGACAGCTCAGCGAAAAGGTACGCAGGAATCCCTATTCCGTGATCCTTTTTGATGAGATTGAAAAGGCGCATCCGGATGTATTTAATATTCTCTTGCAGGTTCTGGACGACGGTCATATCACAGATGCCCAGGGACGGAAGATCGACTTTAAAAATACCATTATCATCATGACCTCCAACGCAGGGGCAGAAAATATCATTTCCCCCAAGCGTCTGGGCTTTGGAACTGCCACAGATGCAAAGGCCGACTATGCCTTTATGAAAGGCCGTGTGATGGATGAAGTGAAGCATCTGTTTAAGCCGGAATTTTTAAACCGCATTGATGAGATCATCGTGTTCCACCAGTTAAACAGAGAACATATGAAGGGGATTGCAGATATTATGCTGCAGGGTATTATAAAGCGCAGCAGAGAACAGCTGGGGATTACTCTGTCTGTAGATACGGCGGCCAGAGATTATCTGATCGATAAGGGCTATGATGACAAATACGGCGCAAGGCCTTTAAGACGTACGATCCAGAACCTTCTTGAGGATAAGCTGGCAGAGGCTGTGCTGGATCATAAGGTGCGAAAAAATGCTCTGGTAGAGGTAGGACTTGAGGGAGAGGATCTGAGCTTTTCCGTAAAAAAGAAAGCTGTACCGCGGAAAAAGTCCGCTTCCGGCGAAATAGAAAAGCAGGTTTTAGAAAATAAGGCAAAGTAAGAAAAAAATAACTGGTTATTTTGAACCGGTTGTTGTATAATCGGAGTACAGAATATCCCTGTGAGACAGGGAGTGGAGAATGGCAGTCCGCCTTATGGGACGGGACTGAATGAACAGGAGGATAAAAAGATGCCGGTTGTTGAAGAACTGATCCGCACAGAGCAGGATGGCACCATCAGTTTTGGTAATTACACATTGGGACAGAAAGCGAAGAAGTCCGATTTTGAATATCAGGGAGATGTTTACAAGGTAAAGACCTTCTATGAGATCACAAAGCTGGAGCGCAATGATCTGTTTGTATATGAATCCGTTCCGGGTACAGTTGCAGAACATTTCCTTGTGTCAGATGAAGGTGTGGAGTTTTCGGTAGAGGGCGCTAAGGATGCCCAGATCACTGTACAGCTGGAGGATGACACAGACTACGAGGTGTATGTAGACGGAGTGGCTGTAGGCAGCATGAAGACCAACATGAGCGGAAAGCTCAGTGTCAGCGTAGAGTTGGAAGAGGGAACGGCTGTAAAGGTAAAGGCCGTAAAGAGAGCGTAAGGATGGATTCTGTCTGAGAAAACAGACGGAACATTAGGAGGCCGGAGACGGCCTCCTTTTTTCAGAATTCCGCTGTCAGCGGATCAAAGAACAGGGAGTAAACAAATGGCAAAAGCAAAGACAACTGCATTTTTCTGCAGTGAATGCGGATATGAATCTTCCAAATGGATGGGTCAGTGTCCGGCTTGTAAGGCATGGAATACCTTGGTGGAGGAACCGACGGCAGGATCAGCACGGTCTGCATCCCTCTCTGGCCGTCTGTCTGCCGTAAGCGGGATCGGTGCAGGCAAGAGGGAGAAAGCTGCCCTCTTATCAGAGATATCCTTAGAAGAAGAGGATCGGATTTCCACAGGCTTTAAGGAGCTGGATCGTGTGCTGGGAGACGGGATCGTAGCCGGTTCTCTGATACTGGTGGGAGGAGATCCGGGAATCGGGAAATCCACTCTTTTATTACAGGTCTGCCGTCAGCTGGCAGCAGATGGAAAAAAAGTGCTCTATATATCAGGAGAAGAGTCCTTAAAGCAGATCAAGATGCGGGCCTGCCGGATCGGAAGCGTAACAGGAGATCTGCGTTTTTTGTGCGAGACAAATCTGGACCGGATCAGTCAGGCCATTGATCTGGAAAAGCCCCAGATTGTGGTGATCGATTCCATCCAGACCATGTACCGGGAGGAGATTTCCTCTGCTCCCGGAAGCGTCAGCCAGGTAAAAGAATCCACAGGCCTTTTGATGCAGATTGCAAAGAGCCGGGGCATTGCCATCTTTGTAGTAGGCCATGTGACAAAGGAGGGGGTGGTGGCAGGCCCTAGAGTGTTGGAGCATATGGTGGATACGGTGCTCTATTTTGAGGGAGACAGGAATGCGTCCTACCGCATTCTGCGGAGTGTGAAGAACCGGTTTGGCTCTACCAATGAGATAGGTGTGTTTGAGATGCGGGAACAGGGTCTGGCAGAGGTGGAGAATCCATCCGAATACATGCTGGACGGCCGGCCGGAGGAAGCCTCGGGCGCAGTGGTATCCTGTTCCTTTGAGGGCACCAGGCCCATCCTTTTAGAGGTACAGGCCCTGGTGACGGAAACGAATTTCGGTATGCCCAGGCGGACGGCGGCCGGTACGGATTACAACCGTGTGAACCTGCTGATGGCAGTGCTGGAGAAGCGCTGCCGCTATGAGATGTCGCGGCTGGATGCCTATGTGAATATAGCGGGAGGCATGAAGATGAACGAGCCAGCCCTGGATCTGGCCATTATCATGGCCCTTATGTCCAGCTACAAGGACCGGCCCGTGGATCCGAAAATGCTCATATTCGGGGAGGTGGGCTTGTCAGGAGAGGTCAGGGCCGTATCCCAGGCCAGCCAGCGTGTGAATGAGGCTGCCAAGCTGGGCTTTACCGCCTGTGTGCTGCCGAGCGTATGCGCGGATAAGATGAAGCCTGTGGAGGGCATACGTTTGATTGGGGTGTCCAATGTGCGGGAGGCCATTGGAATCATGTAAAAGAGCCTGGGTTGGGATGGGAATTGGGATGGGAAGGGAGGGTCCGATGTCTGTAAAGAGGAGTTCCCTCCCGACCCGGGCCGGACCATTAGGACAGGAAAAATACTTTTTTGAAAAAACAGTTGACACTTTCTCAACCTGTGGTATTCTAATTGAGGTTCAGAAATGCGCCAAACAAAAAGGGGAATAGTTCAATGGTAGAGCAGCGGTCTCCAAAACCGTAGATGGGGGTTCGAGCCCCTCTTCCCCTGCTGACTATTTTAACGAATAGCCCAACCCGAAGAGAGTCGAGGAATCTTATTTTATAAGGTTTCTGGGCTTTTTCTTTTGCATAATAAAGTCTGGCTTATGAATTTTAACAGAATTTGAATATGTAACCAAGATGTAACCGTTTAAGTGTATAATCGTACATATGTGTAGTACAGAATTGTAAATTGGAGGAAATCATTCGTGAATAAGAATAAATTAGTGAAAAGAACTTTGGCCATTGTACTATCAGCAGCAATGGTATTTACAAATATTGGCCATTCCCCGACTGTTGCGTATGCAGCCAGCGGAAACAGTGTGGACTTCATGGTATCAGGAACGGATTTTGTTGCTGCTATTGAAGACATGATTCATTCAGGAGCAGAGCCATTAAAACAAGAGGAGCTGGATTTTACCAATGGAAAGGCAGAAAAGTACTATCAGTTTTCTTTGATGGGGAGGACCCGGTATATGAGTTCTATCCGGAATTTGATGGTCAGGATATGGAGGCAGAAGTAAGGGTTTTTGTCCGCCTTCCGGAAGCAGCGGATGATACATATTCCCTTACTGGTGAGGAAGAGATTATATTTCTATATATTAACAATAGTGAGGATACCATAAGCTGCTCAACAACAATCTTAATGTCAGATGGCAGTGAAAAGAGGACAAAAAGGGTTACAGTCAAGGACTATGAAACTGCGTTTGGTGATAACAGAATTGAGTATAAATCCAATACATCTGCCACGGGCCAGACAGAGGCTGAAATACCTGAATCCGATGCAGCAGAAATTGAGAAACCCGGAACAGATGCACCAATGGTGGAAACACCTGAAACCAGTATGGAAGAGTCCGGGGTGACAGAATCAGAGACAGAGGCTGGGATACCTGACCAGGAAACAGAGGAAACGGAAAACGAAGCTGTTGAGACGGATGAAGTGATAGAAGATACCAAGCCGGAAATCGTTGAAAAGTCAGAGCCAGAGACGCAGTCTCCTGATGTATCGGAAGAGGGAAAAACACAGGCTGATAGTCCCGTGGCTTCCCGTATCAGGCATGCAGTTCCTGTCGTGGCGGCAGTGGATACAGGAGAAGAGAATTCTACGATTGAACCCAGTGTTGATAAGCAGCAGGAGGATACAGAAACAAGTGGAACCCATGATGATTCAGAAAAACATAGTAATGATAAGGACAATGAAACTGTAGGCAGCGTACCTAAGGAATCCTCTGCAGAGGCAGAGTCTGAAACGGAGTCATTGACAGAGGAAAGCGGGAAGCAGACAGAAGCGCCTGCCGATGAACCGGAGAAGAAACAACTGCAGTTGAGTCATCTGAACCTGCAACAGATATTCAGACCCCTTCAGAGGAAAGCCGGACAGAGACATCTGAGGAGACTCAGACAGAGACATCCGAGGAGACTCAGCCAGTAGAATCAGAACCCGTCCAGGTTACGGAAACCCAGGAAAGCCAGATTTCGACAGAGACGGAAAGCATCCCGGTGAGTTCCATTGGTAATGGTGATCTTGTGGGGATGGACGGATGCAGCACTGCAAAGGCATATGTAACAACACTGAAGAAATTGAAAGTATTAGATGAGGTGGACGGATACCGTGTCACATATGAGATTACCCCCGAAGACAAGGCGGCAATTGTAGATAAGTGTGACAGGGTTAAAGCAGGAGAAAGCGTTACCTTTGGTGTAGAGGAACAAGAGGGTTTTCGTGTTGGGCAGGTAGAGGCAAATGGAGATGTGGTGGAATCCGCATACAGTGAGGAAAACATCGTGTGGTTTACTCTGGAGTATGTAGAGGAAGACTTGGAAATCCTTATAACGATGGTTCCGGATGGTACATCTATGCCTTTTAACAAAACGATCTCAATGGATGATGGTATGGATATTACCATATCCGCTTTGCCGGGTGTTCTTCCTGAAAATACGGAGGTTACAGCCGAAATTGTAACATCACAAGTTGAGGAGGCAATCAGGTCTGACCAGTCAGAAGAGGGACGGGAAATTATAGCTGCTCCTGCTTATGATATTAACCTGTGTCTGGATGGAGAAAAGCTGGATGATGAAATCTGGAACAGGAATGGTGCTGTTACGGTAAGTTTTTCAGGCCCTCTTATGGACCAACTGATTCAGGAGTCACAGATGGCTCAGGTTCTCTGGGTAAAGGATGAGAACAACAGCACAGAAGTAATGGAAGGCAGTTATAAGGATATTACCCGGGAGGGTACAACTGAAGATCTAAGTTTTGAAACCAGTCATTTTACGACGTTTGCTGCTGTCTTTGCTGTAGCGCCGGATATATCTAATGTATTTAATATTGATGAACATGGACTGATGGATGAGGATTTTCCTAAACTTGTTGTCCGGGATAAAGACGAAAATACACTTGATATTGAGATTACAGAACAGGAAGATGGGGCCAGGAGGGTTACCTTGAAAGATGGAAACCTCTTCCAAGGAACATAAGCACCTGGTTTGAGATTTCCTACGATTTTAAGAATAGTTCAGACCCATTTTTTGAAACTTACAGTGTACAGAAGGGAGACCATTTTACATATCAGTTCCCGTCAAATATTTTATATGACAAAAAGCAGACTGTTGTAAAAGATATCAATGGAGGAGAAGCTGTCATTGGAACGGCATCCATCAATGCAGAGGGTTACATGGATGTTGAAATAACAGCTGAAAATGTAGGCCAGAATTATCGCGGCACGGCAGAAGCCGGTGGTAAACTGGATTTGGAAAAGGTTTTAGAGGAAAAAAATGAAATCACTCTGGTGGGTGACGAAGTGGAGTACATTATGGAACTGGTGCCGGCTCCGGTGCAGGAAAATTACTCTGTAAAAGTAGTCAAAGGACCCAAGAGCGGAAAGTGGACAGACCAGGATATCAGGTATGATGAGAATAGGCTTCCTTCAGCTTTGCAGTACCATGTAACCGTGACAGCTGATGCGCAGAACAGCGGCCCAATAACCAATGTAGAAGTAAGCGATACCTTGGGGAACACCAAAAACGGAACGATTGTATTTGACAAGACCCAGGAAATCAAATTTGAATCCAATAATCAGGATACTGTTATAGACAATGTTACTTTCGGCGGCATGAGCAATGGGGGAAAGACCATAGGTATCCAACTGAATACAAAGGATGGAATGCCGGCCTCTATGATGCCTGGAGAGTCTGTTAGTTTATCTTATTGGGTAAAGCTTGGAGCCGGTGCTTGGAGCGGTCAGAATACCGGGAATTCTTCAAAAGAGATGTCCGCATCCCTGTTTTTGGAACTTAAGAATACAGTTAATGTGACAGCGGATAAAAAAGTATCGGGCAGTGACAGCACTACATTTAAGAGGACCATAGAATGCGTTACCAAGAGTGGAATTGTACATTATAATTATGAGATAGATGGTAAGACTGAGCCGGTTGTCATTGAGTATCATGTTTTTGTAAATCCCAGGCTGATTAATATGACCGGATGGACGATTGAGGATAAGCTGGATAAAAATCAAAAATATCTGGGAAATGTAGAAGTTATTGCTTATACTGGCAAAAATGGAACCTCACTTGGGAAAGTGGATGACATTGAACCAATAATTTCTAAGAATCCCCAAACATGGAAATATGTCATTAAAAGTCCAGGAAATTATTACTATGATTTCAAATACTTTACCACTCCTAATGAAGCAACAGAAAGCAATCTCAGTAACGAAATAAAGATAACATGGCCAGGCGGAGGTTCTGGAGGCATAGGCGGAAGTACCGGTGTCGGATCCTGTACAACACCTATACCATGACAAAGAAGAACTTGAGCAGCAACATGAAATCCAGCAATAACATTAATTCCGGCGGGGTATATGAGCCTGTCAATAATACAGCCGGAAATGTTGGGTGGGGGGATGAGTTTGGCACAATCCGCTGGCAGAGCGTGCTTACCCCATATGCAGACGGGCAGACGAAAGGCGCCACGATTCCAGCGGGCACTGTCTATAAAGATTCTCTCAGCGTAATTAAGTGGGGGAAATAAAAATAAGGAAGATGCTGCCCGTGCAAATATGCATACATTCAAGGATGATGGCAGCTTTAAGGCTTCCTTTGTTCTGAAAGACGGTAATGGCAGGGCTATATCTCCGGATGATGGGACCTATACATTATCATTTGATGAAAAACTTGGAAACCGTGGATTCAGCGTAGTGTTTTCAAAAGATGTCCCAGGACCGGTTGTCATTGAGTATGAGCCTCGTGGATTTAGAGATGTTGGAAATGGTGGGGGTTTTTGATAAAGACGGAACAAAAGATAATCTGCGGTTCAAAAATGTAGGTGAGATGACAATCAATGGGACAACATGGAAGAGCGCTACCTCTCAGCCATATTACATCGAAGATTATATTTCAAAGAACTGGGTAAAAAATGATACGAAAGCAGGCACCATCACATGGAATCTGAATATCAACAAGGGATATGGGAATGATGCACCCCAAAATCTGGGGCGTTTCACGGTTGATGTTATTGAGTATATACCGGAAGGACTAACTCTGGACCATATTAAATTCCAGAGCATGAACTATACGCTGAAACCAGAAAAGGGAGATTACGATATAGATGGAAATAAAGTGACCATCCATCTTAACACGGTTGCTAGAAACTTTTCTGGTTACAAGATGAGCAAACATATTAACCTAAACATCATAACCAAGGTTACAGATCCATCTATAAAGAGTTTTACAAACAGCGCCAGATAGTTATTGATGGAAATATGCTTCATAAAGTATCAGCTACGACTGGTTTTGATAAGAGCTTCCTGAAAAAAAGGAATGGCATACAGCCGCGACACGGCGCCGTATGCTGAATATACAATTCTGGTCAACCAGCCAGGGGCAGATATCAGCAATGGTACCCTGACCGTAATTGATACCTTAGGAGTACCCGGGAAAATGGCATATGTTCCGGACAGCTTTAAGGTAACAAATGCAGAAAACGGGACACCTATAGAAGAAGCGAATATCAGGGTGGGAAAAGACAGTTTTGGCAATGACAGTTTTGAGATTTCCAATCTTCCGAACAAAACGCCCATTAAGATTTTTTTATAAGGTAATGATTACAGGAGCTATAAATGAAACCGTTGATACGAAGAACACAGCATCCCTGCTCTACAGCAGAGAAGGTATAATTACCGAAACCATTGAGCGCAGCGTCACTATTGTAAAAGCCGCCTTTACAGGAGGAGGAAAATTCTCTATAAAACTATACAAGGTGGATCAGAATAAACAGCCGCTGACAGGAGCTGCCTTTACGCTGAGCAAAGTATCAGAAGTGGGAAGCCCGGATTTAGAATATGTGGGAGAGTTTACCCCGGTAATTGATTCTGGGAATCCGCAGGCAGGCGCAGCAGTGCTGATAACGGGACTGGAGAAGGGGCAGCTGTATTATCTGGAGGAGACTACGGTGCCGGAAGGATATCAGAAGGCAGAAGGGGAGTATTTTATCATTCCGGATAGGGAGAATGGTATTGGGGTGCCGGATGGAGCGATAGCCATAGAAAATGCCGGAACACCTCATGTAGTAGAGAACATTAAGAATTCCGGTACATTAAAGCTGACCAAAGAGGTAAATGGCAGAGAATCAGACAGTGATTTTGAGACTGATTTCTACTTTACGGTGTATGACGGAAACAGGTACTATGATAAGGATGGCTCCTACGCCGACCTGAGGACTGTAAAACTTCACTATGATTCCAGGATTGCTGATAACAGCCTCATACTGTCGCTGCCTATTGGAGAATATGTGGTGAAAGAAGTGGCAGACGCAGAGGGGACGCCTATTAACGGTGATAATTTCTATTATAATGTACAGATAAATGGTGAGGACAGGAATGAAGCGGTCATAGCTATTGAAAAAGAACAGCAGGCGGAATGTCTGGTAAAGAATCTATATGAAGCAGATGGAAATCCCCAATTCACTGCCATGAAGACAATGGAAGGAAGGCCTTTGGAAGAAGGGGAATTTACTTTCCGCATATACGAGGGAGACACGCTGAAAGCGGAAGCTCAAAATGGACTAAACGGAGTTATCCTGTTTCCGGAGATTAACTACAAAGCCAATGATGCGGGCAGACATACCTACACAATCATGGAACAGAAGGGTACATTGACAGGTGTTGACTATGATGATACTGTTTATACTGTGACGGTAGAGGTTACGGACAATCATGACAGAACAGTGAGTGCAGAAATAGTAAATATCCAGAGGTCTGATGGTGCTGAGGCAGAGGTGATACAGTTTAATAATGTTTACCATGAGAATCCAGAAACCACACCGGATCCGTCTCCAAATCCAAACCCAAACCCATCTCCTTCTCCGGGAGGGAGTACTGGAGGAGGCGGCGGTACTTCCAATACTGGGGGTGGACGGTACCAGCCTTCTGATGGCGGACCAGGAGTTACAATCAGTATTACCCCGGAAGAGGTTCCTATGGCTCAGATTCCCAGCCAACCAGACTCTCTGATTACGATTTTGGATGACGATGTACCGCTGGCACCACTGCCAAAGACAGGTGATATGTCAGTTGATCATTATATGCTGACTGTGATATCAATGTTACTGACAGGGATTTATCTAGCGTTGACGAAAAGAAAAAAGGAATGATTATTCAGTAATATTATTTTAAGCATTATGTTAGCATCATAGAGCAGATGCTCTGATGTTTGAAAGGGCAGCCGCTTCACAAGTGAAAAATTGTGAAGCGGCTGCCTCTTTTTTTATTGGCTCTTTGTCAATAGTTTGGGGTGGGATTTGTTAAAGTCCCGCCCCAATTCTAT
>ENA-OPYY01000518-OPYY01000518.1-human-gut-metagenome-genome-assembly--contig:-NODE-518-length-12162-cov-1.319069_pt1 | contig 12162 bp, 9 predicted proteins | sample MGYA00242472_ERZ504481 | MGnify/ENA primary metagenome ERZ504481 (study PRJEB26092, sample SAMD00036265) | human gut metagenome | host: Homo sapiens | study: EMG produced TPA metagenomics assembly of...
ACATATACCTCTAATCTTTTCCGGAAATCCTGTTTCTGAACTGAGAGGCAAAGTAGATGACAGAATTGCCTGCTTGGAAGATATTATGCCAACATTATTAGAATTATGCAAGATTGAAATACCGTCTTCTGTAGAAGGGCAATCCTTATTTGAAAAAGAAAGACGGGATTTTTTATATGGAGAAATCAGTGAGGGATATAGAGCAACACGAATGATTCGTATGGGGAATTATAAATTAATTTATTATCCCTATGGAAATAAAGTACAGATTTTTGATATTCTTCAAGATAAAAATGAATTACACGATTTATCAAAGAAAGAGGAATTTAAAAGTATAAAGGAAGAAATGTTGGCTCGATTATGTGCTTCTTTATATGGAAAAGATAGGAAAGAATGGATAAGGAATGGAAAGCTTGTAGGAGTTGAAGCACCGGCATATAAGGAACGGGGAGATTACACATTTTCTAATCAAAGAGGTTTGCATTGGCCAATATAAAAGGAAAAAGAAAGATGGAAAGTATCAGACTTATTAAAGGACAAACAGTACAATTAAGAAAACCGGAAAATTTTTCAGATAAGGTATTTGGGAGTACGGGTTTTTTAAGATATGACGGAAATTTTTTGAAAAATGCAGGGTATTATAAAATTAAGAGAGAGTTAAGAGTAGGAGAGGAGGAAGGAGAACGAAAATCAGAGGAAACAAAAGCAGAGCATCTTTTGGAAATAGAGAAGGTATCTGCTCAAGAGATATGCATAAGAGCAAAAAATAAAGGAAAGGTTGCGGTTGTCCTTAAGGATCACACTGGAAAAGAAAAGAAATGGAATGTGGAAATTCTGCATGAAAATCCCAAAAATCTACCAGATGTGTCAAAAGATGATTTTAGAGAAATTCGTTTCAGATGGAAACAATTATTGACCGGAAAAGAGTTAAAAAATACAGAGGAGGGAAGAAAACTCCTAGGAAAGATAAATAAAGAAGCAGAAAATGTATGGAAGCAATACTTCTATAAAGGTCAGGAGACATGTAAGAGTATCCCATGGAAGGAAATCTTGCAGGAAGAAACAGAAATTCCTTACGTAGATGATGCGATACAGTTTGCATCAGCTTTCCGAAAGGTTCAGATTTTATGTAAAGCATATGGAGCAGAAGGTGGACTGCTTTATAAAAATGAAGAATTGTGGCGGGATATTATTCATATATTAGACTTTTTATGTAATCAGTGCTATGTGCCGAAGACTCAGACAAATAATTGGTGGATGTGGGAAATCGGTATCCCAAAGGAATTAATCCCTTCTTTAATTATTCTTTTTGAGAGCCTTACAAAAGAACAGATATGGAGATACACAGAGGGGATTTCCTTTTTTCAACCGGATCCTTTCCATGAGGGAGTAATTGGGACTGCCAGTACTCACGGACAGGGGTACCGCAGGGGTCAGGGTGCAAATATTATTGACTGTTCTACAATCGCAGTGGGATTAGGTGCTTTAAGAGAGGATAATGAGCTGGTATATTTGGGCATGCTGGCATCTGCGGAAACCTTTGTTATTAAAAATGTGAAAGAGAGCAGTGAAATTTCTAAAAAAGGATATGAAAGTGGATTTTATGCAGATGGCTCTTATTTAGATCATGTAAAGGTTCCATATTTAGGTGCTTATGGAATTGAATTTATGAAGGGAGCTGCAAAAATCCCTTATTTACTTTATAAAACCCCATGGAAATATCCGGACTATGTATGGAAAAATTTAGAAACTTATATTATTCATGGGTTCGGAAATGCTATATACAAGGGATGCATGTTGGACTGCCTGAAAGGACGTTCTGTATCAAGACCTACGTGGAGCAATCGGGATATAGGGCGAGAAGCTATGAAAATCAGTGTCAGATTGTTAGATTTTTTGGGAGAAAATGGGAGAAAAACAGTACTTCCCATGTTAAAGGAATGGATTGAGGAGGATAAGGGCTTTTTAGATAGCTTGAAAATGTGGAAGATATAGACATAAAAGACAGAGCAAAGAAACTGTTAAGCGATACGTCTGTTAGGAGTGAGGTTCCTTCGGTACATAAATTGTATCCTCTTATGGATAGAGTTATTCATAGAAGAAAAAAATATCTTTTTGCAGTATCCATGTATTCAGAACGTATTCAGAATACAGAGATTATGAACCATGAAAATCGCTTTGGCTGGCATCAGAATAATGGTATGACTTATCTTTATGATGCAGATAATCAGTATACAGAAAATTATTGGAATACAGTGAATCCTTTCAGGCTTTCTGGAACTACTGTTGTGCCGGTGAATATAGGAAATGGAAAACCGGATAGTTCGGGTTATGTGCAGGGAGGGGATTTTTGCTCAAAGGAAAGCTGGGTAGGAGGCACTGGGATTGAAAATTTCGGAATTAGTGGAATGGCTTTTTCAGGAAAGGTGCAAACCGTTTCAGGAGATCCGGCTGTTTCTTATGCACCGGATTTAAAAGGGAAAAAGTCATGGTTTATGTTTGAAAAGGAAATCGTCTGTCTGGGTGCGGGAATTACAAATAAAAATGTGGAAATTCCGGTGGAAACGATTATTGAGAATAAGAAGCTTAGAAAAGATGGAAGCAACCAATTTCTGATAAATGGAGAGAGTCCCGATGTTTTATTGAGAAAGGCTGATATAAAGGAATTGGTAAATCGTAGCAAGAATATGTCGGGTACAAGCTTTGAACAGGTGCGTTGGGCACATTTAGAGGGAAATCATTCAACCGGAACCGGATATTATTTTCCGGAAGAAAATACAGAAATCCAGGTTTGCAGGGGAGAGACAACAGGAAACTGGAAAGATATAGGAATGTTTGAAGGGGAAAGTACGGAAAATTATTTGGAGATGTGGGTAGATCATGGGAAAAATCCGGATAATGCATCTTATAGCTATGTGCTGCTTCCGGAAACAAGCGTGGAAGAAACAGAAAATTATGTAAGAGAGCCCAAGATAACAATTTTGGAAAATAGCAGTAAAGTGCAGGCTGTGTATCACAGAAAGCTTGGGATTACTGGAATAAACTTTTGGCAGGAGCAAGGGGGAAGCATAGGCGGAATAACAAGTGATAAAGCTGCTTCGGTTATGTTGCAGGAAACCGCAAAGGGAACATTGAAGATTTCTGTTTCTGATCCTACTATGAAAAACCAGGGAGAAATTCGGATTATGCTGGGAAAGGATACTGTTTTATCTTCCGTATGGCGGGAAAAAATGGCAGATCATGTCTGGCAGAACTTCCAATACATTCTATTTAGATATTTATTTGTTGAATAAATAGTTCAAAAATGCAAAAAAACGATATAAAAAGGGGGAAAAAGCTAAAATATACAAGAAAATGATATAGTATTCAAGAATATGAGATATACAGATACAAGTCTTTTATTTACAATATAGACATCAAGAAAATGCTGGCCGGCATAAATGATGAAAAAAAGAAGAAGCAATATGTTAAAGCTAAGGAGGATTAAAATGAGAAGTAAGTGGGCTCGTATTGTTAGCATGACTTTAGTGGGTACTATGTTATTGACTGGTTGTGGTGGTGCTAGTGGAGATAAGAAAGAAGACTCCAAGGACGAAAAGAAAGAGGTATCCGATAATTTAAATAAAGAGGGACTGCCGATTTTAAAGGAGAAGGAAACATTCACGATTGCAGTGCCACAGAAAAGTACATTAAAATCAGCGGCAGAAAAGGAATGTGTAAAGGCTGCTGAAGAAGCTACAAATGTTCATATTGAGTGGGTAGAAATTCCAGCTTCCGGTTGGAAAGAAAAAATCAACATTATGTTCAATACAGACAGTTTACCAGATGCGATTATCGGTGCTGTAGATATGGCTAAAAATTATGAGCAGTTAGCAGAATTGGACGATATGTTAAAAGAATATGCGCCAAACACAACAGCATTCTTTGAAACAAGAGATGATTATCCAACAGGTTTATATTCACCGGATGGAAAAATTCATACATTACCAACAGGTGATGAAGCAATCCATAATATTATTGACTCTCAGCTTTGGATTAACCAGAAATGGCTTGATAATTTAGGCTTACAGATGCCGACAACTGTTGATGAGTTTAAAGAAGTATTGATTGCATTTCGTGACAAAGATCCAAATGGAAATGGAAAAGCAGATGAAATTCCGTTTACATTTCGGGATGCATGGGGCTGGGGCGGAACAATCGAAAACCTTTTTGGACCTTTTGGTGTGTTAGAAACAGCTACTCACGTATTTACAAGAGACGGAAAAGTTACTTTTAGTGCAGCAGAGCAGGGATATTATGATGCGTTGACATGGATGAACGGATTATATAAAGAAGGTTTAATTGATAAAGAAGCTTTTACACTGAGTGGAGACCAGTATGCGTCAAGAGGTGCCTCAGGCGATAATTTAGGTGTTGTTGCAGGATATCGTGCAAATGAAGCGGGTGTTGTTAACGAAGCAGATTATCGTGCAGTTCCTGTATTAAAAGGACAAGACGGCACACAGATGGTTGGTATAAACAATGTAACAAAAACAGGCGGTTTTGTAATCAGTAAAAACTGTAAAAATCCAGAAGCTTTAGTTCGCTGGTATGATTATATTAATTCGAGTCTGGAATTAGCGCTTGAGTGGGGACGTGGAGAAGAAGATGTAACATGGAGAATTTTGGAACAGGACGGAGAACAAATTCCACAGTTTATTACAATGGATGAGACAATCTTAAAAGAAAACGGTGGATATCAGTCTAAAGCAGAATATAGAAACGCAGAAAGTTTCTCAGGTGATACACCTTCTCTTTGGAAATACGAATATGCACAGAAAGTAGTAAATGATGAAAATTGTCCACCAGACTATAAATTAGATGCTGTAAATGAGCAGATGCAGTATGGAGTTATGGAACTTCCTTCCGGAACATCTGATCTGGAAAATTCAGAAAGAAGAACAATTTTATTAGCTGATATTGATAACTATCTGAAGAAATTCATTGCAGATTCAGTTATCAATGGTATTGATGAAGGAAAATGGGAAGAACATCAGAAAACGTTGAAATCCCTTAAAGTTGAAGAATATACAAAACTTTGTCAAGAATTTGTTGATTCTTTAGAAACAGATAAATAGCAAAGAAGTACAGTCTGGTACAGTGCTTGTGTGAGTGCAGTGCTGTACCAGATTGTATTTATGGAGGGAAATATGTCAAATACAACAAAAGGAAAAAGAAACGGAAAGTTTCTTCGACACTTAAAAAGAACATGGGTGCTTTATTTGTTTATCGTTCCAATGGTCATTTATGTAATATTATTCAGTTATGTTCCAATGTATGGCATACAGTTAGCCTTTAAAGATTATCGTCCTACAGATGGAATTTGGGGCAGTGCTTGGGTTGGATTAGAACATTTTAAACTTTTTGTTAATCTTTTCAGTTTAAAGATTTGTTGTGGAATACGTTATCATTAAGTTTTTACTCTTTGATTGCAGGCTTCCCGATGCCGATTATTTTCGCTTTATTCTTAAATTACATTACTAAGAAACGCTTGAAAAAAGCGGCGCAGATGATTACTTATGCACCACACTTTATCTCCATGGTAGTATATTGTGGTATGATTTTAATTTTCTTATCCAGTGATGGTGTTGTAAACCAGCTTTTAATGATTTTCGGTGTTGATCCGGTAGGATTTTTATCCAATCCGGAAAATTTCAGACACATTTATGTATGGTCCGGAGTATTACAGGGTATTGGTTGGGGATCAATTATGTATATTTCTGTATTGACCTCTGTTGGACCAGAGCTTCACGAAGCTGCTACTGTAGACGGAGCCAGCCGTTTCCAGAGACTGCTTTACATCGATATTCCTTCTATTATGCCGACTATGGTAATTATGTTAATTATGAGAGCCGGAGAAATCATGGACTTAGGATTTGAAAAAGCGTTCTTATTACAGAACAGCATTAACCTTGAATATTCAGAGATTATTTCAACTTATGTATATAAAATCGGTATTCAAAACGGACAATTCAGTTATTCAGCAGCTATTGGTTTGTTTAATAATGTAATTAATCTGTTGCTGTTAGTTGTGGTAAATAAAATTGCGAAACGTGTTTCAGATGTAAGTCTTTGGTAGGAAGGAGCAGGCAATGAAAAAGTTTAAAAAATGAGTAAATCAGATATCGTATTTCTTTTTATTGTTTATGCTACGGTTATTCTGATTTCAGTTATTATTTTATACCCATTGTGGTTTGTCATTATTGCATCAATTAGTGATCCGAATTTAGTTGCCACAGGAGAAGTTCTTCTTTTGCCCAAGGGAATAACTTTTGAAGGCTTCAAGTATATTTTTAGAGATCCTAGAATTTGGTCAGGATATTACAATACCATTCGTTATACAGTTGTAGGAACTATGTTGGCATTATTTATTACGATTCCGGCAGGATATGCGTTGTCCAGAACGGATATGATGGGACGTGGAATTATTATGAAACTCCTGATTGTTACAAAATATTTTTCCGGTGGTTTAATTCCTACTTACTTGGTAGTAAAATGGCTTGGACTTGTAAATACTCCTTATGTATTAATGATTTTAGGCTCATTTTCTGTATTTAATCTGATTTTGTGCAGAACATATTTCTTGAACACAATGCCAATTGAACTGCAGGAAGCAGCAGAGATTGATGGTTGTGGTATTTTTCAGTATTTTATGAAGATAGTCATTCCGTTATCAAAATCTATTATTGCAATTATGGTACTTTACTATGCAGTAGGTCACTGGAATTCATTCTTTAATGGATTGATTTATGTAACAGACAGTGATTTATATCCGTTACAGTTGATTTTAAGAGATATTTTGATTACAGGGCAATCTGTCGATCCTGCCACAGTGGATCCAGAGTCTTTGGAACTGATGAAACAAATCGCAAGAACAATCCAATATGGTGTAATTATTGTATCTTCTTTACCGGTATTAGTGTTATATCCTTTTGTACAGAAACATTTTGTAAAAGGTGTTATGATTGGTTCAGTGAAAGGTTGATGATATTTCATGGAAAATGTATTGATTATACATGTGGATCAGCTTAGACGAGATGTATTAAGCTGTTATGGAGGAAAGGAAGTGCAGACGCCGAATATTGATTTTCTGGCGGAGAATGGAGTTCTGTTAGAAAATTTTTTATACACCAAGTGCTGTCTGCACCCCCTCAAGGGGGTGTTTTTTTACGGGAAATTACCCTCATGAAAACGGAGCTTACAGAAATGGAATTCCGGTAAAGCGGGATGTTCATGGATTTGCGGAGGTCTTTGCAAAAGCGGGATATCATACAGGATATCTGGGAAAATGGCATTTAGCGGACCATAAGGAAAGAGGAGATGACTTAGGAGAATACAATCCTCTGGGATTTGAAGATTGGGATTATAAAGTAGAATTTGGACATTGTAAATCGGTTGCTTATGAAAACGGAAAAGTAAGACCGAAAAGAGAAGTAGGAAATGACAAAAGCTATACGACAGACTGGCTTACGGATGAGACAATTAGATTTTTAAATAATCAGCTTAAAAGCACGCAGCCTTTTTTGTTTACAGTGAGTATACCGGATCCCCATCAACCGTTTGAAGTCAGACCGCCTTATGATACCATGTTTGACCCATTAAAAGTAGAAATACCGGAAAGCTTCTGGGAAAAAGAGATACCGGACTGGGCAGAAAGAGATACATGGGGAAGACTACATTATTATCCGTATGGGCTTTTCGAAAGGGAAGGGCACTTGCGTAGGCTGAAAGCTCAGTATCTAGGAGCTGTAAAATGTATTGATGATAATGTTGGAAGAATTATTCAATGTTTAAAAGATACAGGCTTATGGGAAAATACGATGGTTGTTTTCACCACAGATCATGGAGAATATATGGGGGAGCATGGGCTTATGGAGAAAAATAATCTCTATGAAAGTGTATATCACATTCCTTGTGTGATTTCTATGCCATGGAAGAAAATTCAGGAAAGACGCTGCAATACATGGATAAATGTGGTGGATTTTGCTCCTACATTAGCCGGAATGCTGGGAATTCCTTATCCATTTAAGGTACAGGGGAAAGACTTGTCAACATATCTTTTAGAAAATAGAGAAACAGAGCAGATTCTTTATATTCATCCTAGCGATGTGCCGAGAGCAGGAATTCTTACACCGGAATTTGAGCTTGCTTATGTGGGAAAAGGGTGGTGTGAGGAAGAATTCCATGACCATATTTTGTTTGATATGAGAAAAGATCCTCTCCAGATGACAAATGTATTTGGAAAGCCGGAGTATGCCAAAGTACAGAAAATGTTGACAGAAAAATTGAAGCGGCATTTTGAAGAAACGGTACACCAAAGAAATTTTTGCCAAAGGAAGTATGGACAGTTGAAGAAAAGGACGGGAATTAAAATGAAAAGTGTGTTTCTTCCAAAAGATAATCATGGAGAAATCTTACATGCTCATGGAGGGCAGATTTTAGTAGAAAACGGTATTTATTACTGGATTGGAGAAAACAGAACACAGAGGAATAAAGTTTCCTGCTATAAATCCAAGGACTTTTTAAATTGGGAATTTTGTAATCATATTTTAACTTTGGACTCACAGGTGGAGGACAGATTTTTAGGCAGAGATTTGCGATTGGATATACCGGAGCAAAAGGCTTCTATCGGAATAGGATGTAATATAGAGCGTCCTAAGGTGATTTACAATGAAAAAAACGCAACAATATGTGATGTGGGCACATTGGGAGATGCCGGCAGACTATAAACTTGCCAGATGTGCAGTGGCTGTGTGTGATACCATTGATGGGGATTATACATATCTTGGAAGCTTTAATCCAATGGGATATATGTCACGAGATTGTACCCTTTTTGTAGATGATGATAAGTGTGCATATTTTATATCTGCTGCAAGAGATAATCAGGATTTGCATATTTATCGTTTGACAGAGGATTATTTATCAATCGAGAGTAAGGTGTGTACTTTATGGCCGGGAGAATTAAGAGAAGCGCCGGTAATGTTTAAGAGAAATGGATATTATTACCTTTTGACCAGTGGGTGTACAGGCTGGCAGCCAAATCAGTCGTCTTACGCATATTCCCGTTGTATTGACCATGGATGGTCTAATCGTTTTGAGCTGGGAGATGAAACTACTTATCAATCTCAGCCTACAGGTGTTATTAAAACTTATAATTCGGCGTTGAATACAACACAATACTGGTATCTGGGAGACCGTTGGGGTGGCTGTGGGGAAGCATATTTCCAGTCAGAATATGTACTCTTGCCCCTGACATTTTCATCAGATACCGACTTGCATTTAGAGTGGAGGGAGGAGATAGCGCATGAATATTTTATTCATCATGGCAGATGATCAAGGCTCATGGGCAATGAACTGTGGGGGCACAAAAGAATTGTGTACACCTAATTTAAATCGAATAGCAGAAAGCGGAATGCAGTTTCAAAATTTTTATTGTGTATCACCGGTCTGCTCTCCGGCAAGAGCCTCTGTACTTACCGGCGATATTCCTTCTTCTCATGGTGTACACGATTGGATACGAAGTGGAAATATTGATAAAGATAAGTTTGAAGAGGCAGGCAGAGAAAATCCGTACTGGAATGGGTATTCTTGTGAAGACAAACCTATTTCTTATTTAGAAGGAAAAACTACATACACAGATGTGTTAAATGAAAATGGTTATAGATGTGCTCTGGCAGGTAAATGGCATTTAGGTGACAGCGTTTGCCCTCAACATGGTTTTTCCAAATGGTATACCATCGGATTAGGCGGATGTGATTATTTTCATCCGGATATTGTGGAAAATGGAAATATAAAAGTTCTGCATGAGCAGTATGTTACAGAAGTAATTGCAAATAAAGCGATAGAATACTTAAACGAGTTTCAGCATCAAGAAGAACCCTTTTATCTTTCTGTGCATTTTACAGCACCTCATTCTCCATGGGGAGAAGAACAACATCCTAAAAAATGGATGGATTACTATGAAAATTGTGATTTCCAAAGTATTCCTGATGAGGCGGATCACCCGGATTTAACTACAGGACCGGTATTTGGAACTGAAAAGAGAAAAGAAAATCTCAGAGGTTACTTTGCGGCAATCAGTGCAATGGATGAGCAAATCGGAAGGATTTTAGATACCCTTGAAGCAAACGGGTTAAGAGAAAATACTCTTGTTGTTTATACAGCAGATAATGGTATGAGTATGGGACATCATGGTGTATGGGGAAAAGGAAATGGAACGTTTCCTTTCAATATGTATGAAACATCTGTAAAAGTACCATTTCTTATGTCTTTACCGGGGGTAATTCCTCAAGGAAAAAGAGAAGAAACTATTCTTAGCGCATACGACATTTTTCCCACACTTTTAGAGCTTTGTAAGCTCGATAGAAAGGAATGTGAGAAATTGCCGGGCAGAAGCTTTGCATATCTTCTTCGATGGGAAAAGGAACACAAGAAGAGGGACGAAGAAATCGTGGTGTTTGATGAATATGGTCCGGTGCGTATGATTCGCAATCAAGACTGGAAATATATTCATCGATATCCGTATGGTCCTCATGAGCTATATTATTTAACGGAGGATCCGGAGGAAAAAGAAAATTTATACGGACAACCGGAATATGAAAAAATGGTAGTCGAAATGAGAACAAGGTTAAATGAATGGTTTAATAAGTATGCAGATGAAAAGGTAGATGGGGTAAAAGAGAGTGTCACCGGATTGGGACAAATGTGTCGAGCCGGCATTTATTCAGAAAAAACAGATACGTATTATTGTGAAAAATAGTATGATCATGGCGAAAGAGGAGAAAATTATGGCACAGACATTTGAAACCCTTGAAAAATATCAAGGGTGTAGTCAGGAGTTGATTGAACAGGCAGTTTGTCAGGCAACAGATATTGTAAAAGGAAATTTAAAGGATTTTACAGATTTTTTCAGTCACCAAATACGAAGCAGGGATTTTATTGGCAGACAGAAAACGTAGAATGGACTACAGGTTTCTGGACCGGTGTGGTGTGGCTGGCTTATGAGCTTACAAAAGATGATGAATTTAAGAAAACAGGAGAAGTTCACGTAGACAGCTTCTTAAATCGTATTCAGAAAAAATCGATGTGAATATCATGATATGGGATTTCTGTATAGTCTTTCCTGTGTTGCGGCATATAAACTTTGCGGAAATGAAAAGGGAAAAGAGGCGGCAATATTAGCAGCCGATCACCTGCTTACCAGATACAGAGAAAACGGAGAGTTTATTCAGGCATGGGGAAATGTAGGAAATCCAAAGGATTATCGCCTAATTATTGATTGTCTGTTAAATCTTCCCTTATTATACTGGGCAACAGAGGCAACAGGAAATCCGGAATATGCTGAAAAGGCATGCAAGCATATTCATACAGCAATGCAGTGCGTGTTAAGGGAGGATCATTCTACTTATCACACCTACTATATTGATCCGGAAACTGGAAAGCCTTCTCATGGCGTAACGCATCAGGGAAATCGAAACGCCTCTGCATGGGCAAGAGGGCAGGCATGGGGTGTTTATGGTGTGGCTTTGAGCTATCGCTATCAAAAAAATCCAGAATATATTCAGATGTTCCGTGATGTAACCGACTACTTTATTGAGCATTTACCGGATGATTTAATTCCATATTGGGATTTTGACTTTGACACAGGGAGCACAGAACCAAGAGATTCTTCTTCCTCTCCTATTGCGATTTGTGGTATTTATGAAATGCTTCCGTATCTGGAAAAAGAGGAAGCAGAAAAATACTGTATGGCAGCCGATAAAATGTTGCGTGCTTTGATTGAGAGCTGTGCGGTAAAATCCATTGAACAGTCGAATGGACTTCTGTTGCATGGCACTTATGCAAGAGACACCAAAGAAAATACCTGTACGGATAGAGGTGTGGATGAGTGTAATACATGGGGGGATTATTTCTATTTAGAAGCTCTTAGAAGAAGATGTGGAGCATGGAACCCTTACTGGTAAGGAGGAAAATCATGAAGAAAAGACCAAATTTATTATATGTTTTCTGGATCAGTGGAGATATCAGGCAATGGGCTATGCAAAGGAAGATGAAGTGTGTACTCCCCACATGGACAGCTTTGCAAGGGAAGCCTAGACTGCACAGAAGCAGTGAGCACCTTCC
>ENA-OPYY01000519-OPYY01000519.1-human-gut-metagenome-genome-assembly--contig:-NODE-519-length-12157-cov-1.244389_pt1 | contig 12157 bp, 16 predicted proteins | sample MGYA00242472_ERZ504481 | MGnify/ENA primary metagenome ERZ504481 (study PRJEB26092, sample SAMD00036265) | human gut metagenome | host: Homo sapiens | study: EMG produced TPA metagenomics assembly of...
TTTATACTTTTTTGTTTTTTTTAAGAAACACTTTAGTAAATATTTATCACATTTTACGCTTAGTTCTGTGCTCACTTTGAGCTTGTAATCTCAAAGCGTGCTCGACAAATTCGCTAAAAGTGTATAAATATTTCCGAATAATGTTTCAAACAACAGTTCCACTTCTTCTATTTCCTTTTCACTTTTACAGAATGAAGCGTCTTTTCCACCTCTTCAATAGACCTTAAAACCTCCGAGGTCTTTGTTTTTTGCCTTCTGTTTTGATATGCCCATTGAAAAACTGCATCCTTTATTCCGCTTTTTCCTTTCATTGCAGACTCTCCAAAAAATTTCTTCTATTATATAGTCTATTGTCCTGCAATCAATTTGTGAATAGGATTTCCTTGAGAAGAGAATTTTTCTTCATATTCTGTCATCACATTTCCTTTATTCATTGCTTCATCATGATGAAGGTCAAAGGTATGTGCCAAGAGCTTCCATCCTGCTTCTTTTACTTCCTCCAAAGAAAATTCAAAGAGCTCTCTGTTATCTGTCTTAAATTCTACTACTCCTTCAGCATCCAGCACCTGCTGATATCTCTCCAGAAACTGACGGGAGGTTAATCTGCGCTTTGCATGTCTTTCCTTTGGCCATGGGTCTGAAAAATTCAAGTAAATCTTTTTACCTCTCCTTTTCAAATACTAACGGAAGTTCTCTTGCATCCATACGAATGAAGAACAGATTATTTAAAATTTTCCCTTCTTTTTCCTGTTCTTCTCTTTTCTGAAGCGCACGTAATAAAACGCTGTCATACATTTCAATTCCGATAAAATTTACGTCAGGATAAAGCTCTGCCAAGGTCATAATAAAGCGTCCTTTTCCCATTCCCACTTCGATATGAACCGGATTATGATTTCCAAAAACCTCTGCCCATTTTCCCTTTTTTTCCTGCACATCATGCACGACATATTTGCTATCTTCAATGGCATCCTTTGCCCCCGGTATATTTCTTAATCGCATTCAAAATTCCTGCCTTTCCAATTCTTCTATAAAAGTATAACCCATACCCTATCTCCTGTCAAAGACACAATAAATCCGGTGGTTTTTTTCCGGAAATGGTGTATAATAAGATGAGCAAGAAAAAAAGGAGGAAAGCCTATGGAAGACATTATCAACAAGCTTGCAGAAATAGAAGCTGCCGCCTCACATATTATGGAAGATGTTTCAGAGCAGAAAAAGCAACTGGCACAGCAATATGAAGAAGCTGTCCAGCAGTTTGATTTCACCATAGACACGGAAAGCCAGAACCGCTCCGATACAATCCGGCGGGAATTGGAAGTCCAGATGAAACAGGAGCTGGAAAAGCAGCGCAATGAGGCTGAACAGGTTTTAACCAGACTGGAAGCCTACTACACCAAATGTCATACGGACATGGCAAAAGAAATTTATGACAGAATATTAAGGATGTGAGAATATGGGAAGTCTGCTTTCTTACAGCGGTCTGTCCACAAAGGTACGGGCCATGCAAAGCAAGCTTATAAAAGAAGTCCAATATCAGGAAATTGCTCAAATGCCTTCTGTTACGGCTATTGTTTCTTATTTAAAGAAGCAGCCGGGATTTCAGGACCTTTGGGCAGATTTAGATGAAAACAGCCTCCACAGAGGAGATATTGAAAGGCTTCTTACTCATACCATTTATCAAAATTTTGCCAAGTTATACCGCTTCGCTAATCCGGAACAGCGAACCTTTATGGCATTGTATTTTAAACGCTATGAATTGGCAATTATGAAGGAATGTCTTAGAAAGGTCTTTGATAAAGGACACGCTGAGTTGGACCTTTCTCTTTTTAAGGACTTTTTCGACCGCCATTCAAAGCTGAATATTGAAAAGCTTGCAAATTCTTCTACGGTGGAAGAATTTATTTCTAATCTGGAGGGTTCCGAGTATTATAAACCCCTGAAAAAATTAGGGAATGATTACACCCCCAGAATTTTTGATTATGGTATGGCACTAGACCAGTATTATTTTGCCAATATCTGGTCCGTAAAAGAAAAACTCTTCAAAAAACGAGATTTAGAAGAAATCACAAAAGCATACGGAAATAAATTTGACATGTTAAATCTTCAATGGATTTACCGTTCAAAAAAATATTACCACATGACTCCTGCTGATATTTACGCACTGTTAATTCCTGTGCATTACCGTCTCAGCAGAAGAGAGATTTCCGCATTGGTGGAGGCCGGAGATGAAGAAGAATTTAAGCACATTCTGGACACCACCTATTACAAAAAGCGTTTTCCTGAGCTTGTTCCGGAAAAACTGGAAGCGTTTTATAATCTAAATTTAAAAAACATTCTGGAGACAGAGTCCAGAAAATATCCTCACTCAGTTATTATGCTGTATTCCTACCTCTATCACAAGGAGCATGAGGTAGACCGATTAACTACGGCTATTGAATGTGTCCGCTACGGACTGTCATCTGCTGAGATTTTAAAGTATATTGCAAAAACTTAATAACCGGAGGTGATTACATGATTGAGAAAATGAAATTCTTGAGTATTACCGGTCCGAAATCGGATATTGACCGTGTGGTAAATGAATATCTCTCCAAGTATGAAATTCATCTTGAAAATGCTATGGCACAGTTAAGTCAGGTACAGCACCTGTCGCCGTATATTCAGATAAATCCATATAAGGATTTATTAACCCGCATCAATGAATTTGCCGGTCAGCTCAAGGATACAGAGCACGTTCCCATACGTGATATTTCTCTGGAAGAAATCCAGCCCCTTGTGGATGTTTTGAATGAGAAAATTTCAAAAATTAACAAAAAATGTGATGAACTCAGTGAAAAACGTGCTTCTATCACAGAAGATTTAAAATGTATTACGCCTTTTCTTACCCTGCCTCAGGATTTAGATAAGCTGATACACTATCGTTTTTGTTCAGGTACGTTTCGGACGTATTCCCGTAGAATATTATGAAAAATTCAAAGAATATGTTTACGATAATCTGGACACCATCTTTTTCCCCTGTCATCAGGATGATTATGTATGGGGACTTTATTTTGTCCTCTGGACAAAATGGACAGGTAGATGCCGTATTCTCTTCTATGCACTTTGAGCGCATTTATCTGAAAAAAGATTACTACTATGGTACTCCTCAAAAGCTTCACAACGATTTAAACACACAGTTAAATGAAATTGATAAAGAATTAAACACTTGTCATCAGGAAATTCAGGAGCTTCTAAACGGCGATGCCTCTGCTATTCTTTCTGCACAGGCTGCCTTAAATGCCCTTTCCACCAACTTTGATGTGCGAAAGGTCGCTGCCTGCGTACAGGAGCATCAGGAAACCTTCTACATTTTATGCGGATGGATGAGTGAAAAGGACAGCTCTTCTTTCATGAAAGAAATCGAAAACGACTCCAAGCTGTTCTGTGTGGTAGAGGATGACAATAATAAAATCAATTGTAAGCCGCCTACAAAGCTGAAAAATCCGAAGATTTTCAAGCCTTTTGAAATGTATATAAAAATGTATGGACTTCCTGACTATCACGAATTAGATCCTACTATTTTTGTAGCACTGACTTATTCTTTTATTTTCGGTGTTATGTTTGGAGATGTAGGACAGGGACTTTTACTGGCAATCGGGGGCTTTGCACTGTATAAATGGAAACAGGTTACACTAGGAGCTATTATTGGAACTGCAGGTATCTTCTCTACCTTCTTTGGTTTATGTTCGGCAGTATTTTTGGCTTTGAACACACCATTGATGCTCTATGGCTAAGGCCCGTAGAAGCTATGACGCTGGTTCCCGGACTTGGACAAATGAATACTATTTTCGTTGTTGCCATTGTTTTTGGTATGTTCCTCATCCTTGTGACCATGATTTTCCACATTATCAATGCGGTACGTACTCATGACACAGAGGGTATCTGGTTTGACCAAAACTCTGTCTGCGGCCTTATTTTTTATGGAACTTTAACCGTATCTGCTCTTTTATTCCTCACAGGAAAATCACTGCCTGCTGCCATTATCTTAATTGTAATGTTTGCAGTTCCTCTTGTGGTTATCATGTTAAAAGAACCAATCACCCACATTGTGGAAAAGAAAACACCTGTAATCGAAGGCAGCAAGCCTATGTTTTTTGTACAGAGCTTCTTTGAGCTGTTTGAAATTATGTTAAGCTTTCTTTCAAACACACTTTCTTTTGTGCGTATCGGTGCTTTTGCTGTCAGCCACGCCGCTATGATGGGCGTTGTTATGATGCTTGCAGGTGCGGAAAGCGGTGGAAGCATTAACTGGCTGATTGTTATCGGAGGCAATCTCTTTGTATGTGCTATGGAAGGTCTGATTGTAGGTATTCAGGTACTTCGTCTTGAATATTATGAAATGTTCAGCCGTTTCTATAAGGGTACAGGAAAAGAATTTAAGCCATTTTTAAAACATGTAAATAAAACAAAATTCTCTGACCATACTTAATGGCGCAGACTGTTTATTATTTAGGAGGATATTATTATGACAACTATTATTCAAATTCTTACCGCAGCAGCTTTAGTTTTAAGTATTATCGTTCCTTTCGGAGCGTTCTTTCTGGGAGAAAAAACAAAAAAACGTTATAAAAAATCTCTCGCATGCAACTGCTTTTTCTTCTTCGGAAGCCTTCTTGTTGCTACTGTCGTAATGTTCAGCGGAACAGCCAGCGTTCATGCTGCAACTGCTGCCGGAACTTCTGACCTCGCAACAGGTCTTGGCTACATCGGTGCCGCTTTAGTTACCGGCCTTTCCGGCATTGGTTCAGGTATTGCCGTTGCAAGCTCTGCAAGTGCTGCTTTAGGCGCTATCAGCGAAGATGGTTCTTTATTTGGTAAATCCATGATTTTCGTAGCCATGGCAGAAGGTATTGCATTATATGGTCTGATTATTTCTTTCATGATCCTTGGTAAATTAGGCTGATTTCAATACGGAAGGATGATTTCCAATGAAAATGTTTTTAATCAGTGACAACATCGACACCTACACCGGTATGCGCCTTGCAGGCGTAGAAGGTGTGGTTGTCCACGAAAGAGAGGAGCTTCATCGTGCCTTGGAGGAAGCCATTAGCAACAAAGAAAACGGCATTATTCTCCTCACAGAAAAATTCGGAAAAGAATTTCCCGACATTATCGATGATGTGCGCTTAAATCACAAGCTTCCTCTGCTTATTGAAATCCCTGACCGTCATGGAACGGGACGGGCGCCTGACTTCATTACTTCTTATGTAAATGAAGCCATCGGACTAAAATTATGACAAGAAGGTGATGTGTATGACAACAGAAGAAAAATTGCAGCATTTCTATGAAGTTTCCATGGATACTGCCAGAGAAGAAGCGACAAAAGTATTGGATGAATACAAGGCTGCTCTGGAAACAGAAATGGAACGCCATAAACAGGAAAAGCAGGCTGCTTCTGAAAGTCAGTTCAAAATAGACTCAGACAACGCAGCCCGAGAAATCAACAAAGCACTTTCCGCAGAGCATCTCCATATTAAAAGAAAGCTTTCCAAAAAACAGCAGAAATTAAAAGAAAGTATCTTTGCTGAAGTAGAGGAATTACTGGATGACTTCTCTAAAAAGCCGGAGTATACAGACTGGCTGGAAGATAAAATCAAACAGTCCTTGGAGATTGCCGAAAACGACTCTGTACAGATTTATCTCACTGCAAAGGACTCTGCCAAGGCAGAGGAATTGACAAAACGCACCGGAATTACTCCTCTCATCTCTGAAACAGATTTTTTAGGTGGTATAAGAGCTGTTATTCCTGAAAAAAATATTTTAATTGACAATACGTTCCTTACTGCTTTTGAGAATGAAAAGGAACGTTTCAATTTCGATGGAGGATTTACCCATGAGTAAAACTGCTGAAATTTACGGCATCAATGGTCCTGTTATCTATTTAAAAGGCAACACAGGATTTAAAATGTCGGAAATGGTTTATGTAGGAGAGGAAAATCTGGTGGGCGAAGTTATCTCCCTGAAAAAGGAAGCCACAACGGTTCAGGTATTTGAGGAAACCAGCGGACTTCGTCCGGGAGAAACTGTAACTGCCAGTGGTGATGCCATTTCCGTCACACTGGGACCTGGTATTTTAAATAATATTTTTGATGGTATTCAAAGACCTCTTTCCGTTATTGCCGAACAATCCGGAAAATATATTTCCAGAGGTATGCAGGTAGACTCTCTGGATACAGAAAAACTTTGGGATGTGCATATTACTGTTTCTGAAGGTATGGAAGTCTATGGTGGAACTATTATTGCAGAAGTTCCTGAAACAGAGTCTATTGTGCATAAATCTATGGTTCCGCCAAACATTCACGGAGTAGTAAAATCCGTTGTTCCTGACGGAAAATACAATATTACTCAAACTATTGCCGTCCTGACTTTAGAAGACGGCTCTGAATATGAATTAAAACTGGCGCAGAAATGGCCGATACGAATTCCAAGACCTACAAGTAAACGTTACCCTGCTTCTAAACCACTTGTAACAGGACAGCGTATTTTGGACACTCTGTTCCCGATTGCAAAAGGCGGTACTGCTGCTGTTCCCGGCGGATTTGGTACAGGTAAAACCATGACGCAGCACCAGATTGCCAAATGGTCTGATGCCGATATTATTATTTACATCGGCTGCGGTGAGCGTGGAAATGAAATGACACAAGTATTGGAGGATTTCTCCAAACTTCATGACCCGAAAACAGGAAACGCCTTAATGGCACGTACTTCCTTAATTGCAAATACTTCAAATATGCCTGTTGCTGCCCGTGAGGCATCTATTTATACCGGTATTACCCTTGCGGAATACTACCGTGATATGGGCTATGACGTGGCAATTATGGCGGACTCTACTTCCCGATGGGCAGAGGCTTTGCGTGAATTATCCGGACGTCTGGAGGAAATGCCTGCGGAAGAAGGCTTCCCTGCTTATCTTGCATCCCGCCTTTCTGCCTTTTATGAAAGAGCCGGTATGATGCAGAATTTAAACGGTACGGAAGGTTCTGTATCCATTATCGGCGCTGTTTCCCCACAGGGCGGTGACTTTTCCGAGCCTGTAACACAAAATACCAAACGTTTTGTCCGCTGCTTCTGGGGACTGGATAAGTCTCTGGCTTATGCAAGGCATTTCCCTGCCATTCACTGGCTTACCAGTTACAGTGAATATCTGGGAGATTTATCTTACTGGTACAGTGAAAATGTTTCCCCGAAGTTTGTGGAGTACAGAAACCGCATTATGGCAATTTTAAACTCTGAAAGCAGTCTGATGGAAATCGTAAAGCTTATCGGAAGTGACGTACTTCCCGACGACCAGAAGCTGACTTTGGAAATTGCAAGAGTTATCCGTCTGGGCTTTTTACAGCAGAATGCTTTCCATCCTGACGATACCTGTGTTTCTCTGGAAAAACAGTTTAAATGATGGAAGTTATTCTGTATTTATATAAGAAGTGCCGTGCTCTCATTGCAATGGGCATGCCAATGTCCGTATTGAAGAAGGAAAATATCTTTGAAAAAATCATTGCAATTAAATATGATGTGCCAAACGACCATCTGGAAATGATGGATGATTATAAAAAAGCTGTTAAAGATTTCTATAACACAGTAATGGAAAAGAATGGATAAGGAGGGACTGATTTATGGCAATCGAATATTTGGGCTTAAGTGAAATCAATGGCCCTCTGGTAGTTTTAGAAGGAGTAAAAAATGCCTCCTTTGACGAAATTGTAGAATTTCGAGTAGATGACGGCAGCAAAAAGCTGGGACGTATTGTAGAAATATATGAAGAAAAAGCCGTTATTCAGGTGTTTGAGGGAACAGAAAATATGTCACTTTCCAACACCCACACCCGCCTCAGCGGACATCCTATGGAAGTAGAACTTTCTCCTGATATTCTGGGACGTACCTTTAACGGTATCGGAAAACCTATTGATGGATTAGGTTCTGTTATTCCTGAAATGAAACTGAACATTAACGGACTTCCGTTAAACCCTGTTACAAGAGAATATCCTCGAAACTTTATTCAGACAGGTATTTCTGCCATTGACGGATTGACAACTTTAATCCGTGGTCAGAAGCTTCCAATTTTCTCAGGAAACGGACTTCCTCACGACCAGCTTGCAGCACAGATTGTACAACAGGCTTCTTTGGGAAGCAACAGTGATGAAAAATTTGCCATTGTTTTTGCTGCAATGGGTGTTAAATACGATGTAGCGGAATTTTTCCGTCGTACTTTCGAGGAAAGCGGTGTATCTGACCACGTTGTTATGTATCTGAATTTGGCAAATGATCCTGTAGTAGAACGTCTGATTACGCCAAAAGTTGCTCTTACTGCTGCGGAATATCTGGCTTTTGAAAAGGGTATGCACATTCTTGTTATCCTTACAGACATTACTTCTTTCTGTGAAGCAATGCGTGAAGTTTCTTCTTCCAAAGGAGAAATTCCTTCCAGAAAGGGATATCCGGGATATTTGTACAGTGAGCTGGCAACCCTTTATGAAAGAGCCGGTATTGTAAGAGGCGGTACAGGTTCTGTAACACAGTACCCATTCTTACTATGCCAAATGATGATATTACCCATCCAATTCCTGACTTAACAGGTTATATTACAGAAGGACAGATTGTACTGGATCGTCAGCTTCACGGACAGGCAATTTATCCGCCTATTAACGTACTTCCTTCTCTGTCACGTCTTATGAAAGACGGCATTGGTGAAGGCTTTACAAGGGAAGATCATCAGGACGTTGCAAACCAGCTTTTCTCCTGCTATGCAAAGGTAGGGGATGCAAGAGCTCTGGCATCTGTTATCGGTGAAGATGAACTGTCACCTCTGGATAAAAAATATTTGGAGTTCGGTACTGCCTTTGAAGAAAACTTTGTTGGACAAAGAGCGGATGAAAACAGAACTATTCAGGAAACTCTGGATAAGGGTTGGAAACTTCTTTCTATGATACCAAGAGAAGAACTGGATCGTATCGACACCAAAATTCTGGATAAATATTATCCTGAAAACGTAGAAAAGTAAAAGGGGGAATTTTGTGGATCCGAATACATTTCCCACCAAAGGGAACCTGATACTTGCAAAAAACTCGCTCGCTCTTTCAAAACAAGGTTTTGATTTAATGGATAAGAAACGAAATATCCTCATTCGAGAACTGATGGATTTGATTGAGCAGGCAAAGGATATTCAATCCCAGATTGATGTTACCTTCCGTACTGCTTATTCTGCTCTGCAAAAGGCAAATATGGAAATCGGTATCAGTCATGTACAGGAAATTTCCAGAACTGTACCTGTAGAAAACTCCATTTCTATAAAAACGCGAAGTGTTATGGGTACGGAAATTCCTCTGGTGCGTTCTGATCCTATTTCTAATGAGCCCACATATTCCTACTATGGAACAAAGGCTTCTCTTGACGAAGCTCATGCTGCTTTTGAAAAGGTAAAGGATTTAACCATTCGCCTGTCCATGGTAGAGAATTCCGCTTATCGGTTGGCTGTCAATATTAAGAAGACACAGAAACGTGCCAATGCACTGAAAAATATTACAATTCCCAAATACGAGGCGCTTACAAAGAGCATTTCAAACGCATTGGAAGAAAAAGAACGAGAAGAATTTACCCGTTTAAAGGTTATTAAAAGAATGCAGGGGAATTAAAATAGAGACCATTTTGACGAATTTGTTTCCGTGAAAATGGTCTCTTTATTTTATTTCCTATTCCAGTTCTTCTTTAATGGTATTATAAATCACCCAATTTGTGGCATCTATACGAATTCTTTTGTCACCTATCGGTGCATTATCGGCATTATCAGAACCATACACATACACCAAAGAAGCGTTTTCGGAAAATTCTTCCCACGTATCCTCTGAAAGACGTGTCATAGGAATTTCCCATAATTTCTCATATTCTTCTTCCTGCCCCTTTGGAATGACATCACTGACCTTTTTATCTGCCCACAAGGCTAAATGCTCATCTGCTTCATAATCGTATCTTTGCATATCACTGTCTAATAACGTGCCAGTCATATCAAAATCAGTCACATTATCCGTTATTTTCCCAAAAGACTGTTCCATATTTTTCCGAACTTCATTCATATCTGTATCATCTGGATACATCACATCAATTCGATGCAATTTTTGTGTTTTACCGCTGACTGTCATATCCATAAAGTTAAAACTGATGTGGTCCGTCTTTGCTCCAAATATTTCCCGTCCGTCTCGAAGCATAAATGCAGAGCCGTAAGTACCCTCCTGTATGTCGTCTAAATCATCTCGCTCTACTTGATATGCTTCCATGGTTTCTTCCATAGTCATTCCCCAAGGTGTATTTTCCAGTTCAAAATGCTCGTTCTTTGCCCCGTTACAGCTACATAAAAGCAATGCGACGGTTCCTGTTAAGAAAAATAAAGATACCTTTTTCATCATATCCCCTTCCTTACACTAAACATCTCAGATTTCAAATTTCTTACTACTTTTTTATCTAATCTATTGCTCATATATATACTACCACAATTATTATTTACATTTCAACCTGACGTATAATTTCTTTGTACAATATAATAATTAACAATAAAAGCTATCGCATAAAGCATCTGGCATATCTATACACTTTAATCAATAAATGTATAAATATTATCCAGATGCTTTCTACAACAGCTTCTTACATCGTAATCGTAAATTTACTTCCCACTCCCGGTGTACTTTCTACATCAACCTTAGCTCCCAAATACATGCAGCCATGTTTTACAATAGAAAGCCCCAGTCCTGTACCGCCGATTGCCTTCGAATGGCTCTTATCCACGCGGTAAAATCTTTCAAACACCCGTGACTGTTCTCCCTCAGGTATTCCAATTCCAGTATCTTCCACTGAAATTTTCACTTTATTATCTTCTTCTTTCAATGTGACCGTCAAACTTCCACCCTGTTTATTATACTTTAACCCATTTTCACAGAGATTGAAAAGAACTTCATCTAAAATCATCCTTACTGTAGATACCTGAACATGAGGGCCATCCAGATAAAGTTTAATATCCTTTTCTTTTGCACTGTGTTCTATACGGTGAAGAACCTCTTTAGAAAGCTGGTACAAATCCACCTGTTCTTTCTGATAAGCAAGTTCACCTTCATCCAACTGGGAAATTTTAATTACGTCATTTACCAGAGTAATCAGCCTCTGTGCTTCCTTAAAAATACGGCTGGCAAATACTTTGGTATCCTCCGGTTTTACAAATCCGTCCTTAATAATTTCAGCAAAGCCTGAAATTGAAGTAAGAGGTGTTTTCAATTCATGAGAAACATTTGCTGTAAATTCTCTGCGTAATTGCTCTCCACGCATACGCTCTGTCACATCAAGAATAATAATAACTGCTCCTGTTACTTCTTTATCCTGCCATACAGGATTAGCTGCAATCTGGCAGCTTCTTTCCTGAAATTCCATCATTTTCACTGCATGACGACCTTCCAATACCTGTTCCACAATACTTTGAAATTCTTCACTTCTATTTAACGTTAAAATACTCTGTCTTCCCGGCCATTTCGGATCACCTAAAAGCTTTAATGCACTGGAATTATAAGATAGTACTTCTGTATGCTTATCAATAACCAGAAATCCTTCTTCCATATTTTCTGTAATCAAAGAAAATTCTTCCTGTTGCTTTCTGGCATCCTCAATCTCACGATGAAGAGATTTCTGCTGTCTGCTGATTTTACTTAAAAGCGGTGTCAACTCATCATATACCTGATTATCCTCCGGATGCTCCAAATCAAGGGCATTAACCGGCTCTGTAATTTTCTTTGAAAGGCGAAAAGCCAGAAGTGCTGACAAACCTACCATAAAAATCAAAATGATTAAAATAGGCTGTACCATTCCTCCTAAAATCCCTGGAATATTGTACTGAACGCTGGATACTCTCAGGATTTTTCCATCCGCCATTTTCATTGCATAATATAAGGTTTTTTCTGACAACGTATCAGACCTTCTGACTGCTGTACCTGAACCTGTTTTCAATGCTTTCTGGATTTCTGAACGGTTTTCATGATTATCCATATTATCTTCATCTGCTACGCTGTCGAAAAGAACTGTTCCATCTTCATCAATATATGTGACACGTTCTGTCTGGGGAGGCAGTCTATCAAAAGCTTCCATTCCC
>ENA-OPYY01000520-OPYY01000520.1-human-gut-metagenome-genome-assembly--contig:-NODE-520-length-12153-cov-0.876019_pt1 | contig 12153 bp, 14 predicted proteins | sample MGYA00242472_ERZ504481 | MGnify/ENA primary metagenome ERZ504481 (study PRJEB26092, sample SAMD00036265) | human gut metagenome | host: Homo sapiens | study: EMG produced TPA metagenomics assembly of...
CAAGGGGGCTCAAGCGGGCCCGTCCAGATATCCGCATTATGGCCTATATGCGGACCCGCTCCAAATTAGAGCAGGCCAAAAAAGACGGTATTATAGACGTGATCTTAAATGGGATCGGGGAAGAGCTCCTGGAATGTGATATCATTTTCCTGTGTACTCCTGTGGAGTATAATGCCCAGTATCTCTCTGCCATCCGCCCCTATTTAAAACCGGGAGCATTGATCACAGATGTAGGGAGCACCAAAACAGATATCCATGAAGAAATCCTGCGCCAGGGCCTTTCCCACTGTTTTGTGGGAGGCCATCCCATGGCCGGATCCGAAAAAACAGGCTATGAACATTCTACAGATCATCTTTTGGAAAATGCCTATTATATTGTGACCCCGCCAGAAGGCCTGACAGAGCCTCTGCATCCTATTCGGACAACGTCTGCCGTCTGCTGGCAGTGGCTCAGGCTGTGGGAGCAATCCCTCTGGTGCTGGATTACAGGGAGCATGACCGGGTAACGGCTGCCATCAGCCATCTGCCCCATCTGGTGGCCTCCAGCCTGGTAAACCTGGTAAAGGACAGCGATTCCCCGGAAGGCATCATGCGCAGGGTCGCAGCAGGCGGCTTTAAGGACATTACCCGCATCGCCTCCTGCTCTCCTGAAATGTGGGAGCAGATCTGCATGACAAACGCCGGGCCCATCGGAGATATGCTGGAGCAGTATATCGGCTCCCTTCAGGATATTCTGGATCAGATCCGCGGACACAAGGACAAAGAGATTTACCGGCTGTTTGAAAAATCACGCACCTACCGAGATTCCATTACAGACCGGGCAAAAGGCCCTATCGAACCCTCCTATGAATTTTCAGTTGATGTGGTGGACGAGGTGGGATCCATTTCTACTATTGCCGTTATTTTAGCCGCAAAGGGAATCAGTATTAAAAATATCGGCATCAACAACAACAGAGAACACGGCGAAGGCGCTTTAAAAATTGCCTTTTATGACGAGGCTTCCATGAAGGAGGCCTGGGAACGGCTTGAAAAATACAAGTTTGAGCTGGTGCGGCTGTAAAACAGAAAGGAATCATATTTTATGGAACTGAAAAAATGGGGTCCCCTCCGGGGCGAAATCACAGTTCCCGGTGATAAATCCATTTCCCACCGGGCGGTTATGTTCGGCTCTCTTGCAAAGGGAACCACGGAAATCCACGCTTTCTTCAGGGCGCCGACTGTCTTTCTACCATTCTCCTGTTTTGAAAAATGGGCGTTTCCATTGAAAATAAAAGGGGATGTGGTTCTGGTACATGGAAACGGCCTTCACGGCCTAAAAAAACCGGAAACTATATTGGACTGCGGAAACAGCGGCACCACCACCCGCCTGATCTCAGGCATCCTCAGCGCACAGGATTTTGACGTTACTCTCACAGGAGATGCTTCTATCCAGAAACGGCCCATGAAACGGATTATGGAGCCCCTTTCCCGGATGGGAGCCGATATCACAAGCATCCGGGGAAATGACTGTGCTCCGCTCCTGATCCGTGGTACAAAGCTTCATGGGATCCATTACACCTCAAAGGTGGCCTCTGCCAGGTAAAATCCGCCATTCTGCTGGCAGGCCTTTATGCCGACGGAATAACCCAGGTCACAGAGCCCTTTGTATCAAGAAATCATTCCGAACGGATGCTAAAGCTATTTGGAGCCTCTGTTTCCACAGAAGGGACAACCGCCTCTATCTCCCCTGCCACCCAGCTCTACGGACAAAAGGTCATGGTGCCGGGAGATATTTCCTCCGCCGCCTACTTTATCGCAGCCGGTCTGATGGTTCCCGACTCTGAAATCCTGATCAAAAATGTAGGCATCAATCCTACCAGAGACGGGCTTCTCCATGTATGCCGCGCCATGGGAGCCGATCTGACCCGTTTTAAATGTACGGGGCCAGGAGGGAGAACCAACGGCAGATATCCTGGTTCGCCACAGCACCCTTCACGGAACCACCGTCGGCGGTGCCATCATTCCTACCCTCATTGACGAGCTTCCCATGATCGCTGCCATGGCGGCTGCGGCAGAAGGGGAAACAAGGATCTGTGATGCAGGGGAATTAAAAGTCAAGGAATCCAACCGCATTGCCGTCATGGTTGAAAACCTCACTGCCATGGGCGCTGATGTGACTGAAACAGAGGACGGCATGATCATCCGCGGCGGAAAGCCCCTCCATGGAGCTGTGATCAACAGCCACTTAGATCACCGGATCGCCATGACCTTTGCTGTGACCGCCCAGTGTGCGGAAGGACTCACAACCATACAGGGCGCGGACTGTGTCAATATCTCCTATCCCCGCTTCTATGAGGAGCTGATGGGACTGATTCAAAAGAGAGGCGTTTGTTAATGGATTTACAGTTAGTAAAAATGGGGCCTGAATACCGGGAAATGGCCGAGGATATGCTCCGTGAATGGAAGGCCTCCGGTGAAGCCATCATCCCAAGTGCTATTGATCAGGCAGACATTCATGATTTCCCAGCCTATTTAGACAGCCTGGAGCTTACGGAGGCGGTTCCCGGCCTGGTGCCCGATTCTACCTTTTTCTGCCTGGATAAAGAGAGAAATATCCTGGTGGGAGCCATCAATATCCGTCATTATTTAAATGACCATCTTTTAAAATTCGGCGGCCACATCGGAGACGGGGTACGTCCTTCTGAACGCCGGAAGGGAATTGCTACCCGGATGATTGCCCTGGGACTTGAGGAATGTAAAAAACTGGGTATCACCCGCGTCCTTATGACCTGCAAAAAGGAAAATACTGGATCAGCCAAAAGCATTATGAACAACGGCGGCATCCTTGAAAATGAAATTGAAAAAGAAGACGGAACCGTGATGCAGCGGTACTGGATCACGCTGTAACCAAAAGAAATCCCCTGTAACCGGCCAGCCGGAATGTATCATTCTGACCGCCTGATTACAGGGGATGTTTTTTATATTTTATTTTGCAGGATAAAATCCGGTGGGAACCTCTGCCAGATTGATCATGATATTCTTCATCTGGGTATAGTGATCCAGGATTACCTTGTGGGTTTCACGTCCAATGCCGGACTGCTTATATCCGCCAAAGGGGGCTCCCTCAGGGATTGCATTATAGGTATTTACCCACATGCGGCCTGTTTCCACGCCTCTTGCCACGCGCAGGGCACGATTGATATCTCTGGTCCATACAGCACCGCCCAGTCCGTACTCACTGTCATTTGCCATGGCAATGACCTCTTCCTCTGTCTTAAACTTCAGGATGCAGGCCACCGGTCCGAAAATTTCCTCCTGAGCCACTCTCATGTGGTTGGTAACATCACCTAAGAGGGTAGGACGAAGGAAGCAGCCCTTTTCCAGCTCGCCCTCTTTGGCCTGAACACCGCCGCAGAGCAGCTTTGCGCCCTCTTCTTTACCGATTTCCACATATTTTAAGATCTTCTCCATCTGACGGCGGTCGATCTGGCTGCCCATCTGGGTATCCTCTTCCCATGGAAGCCCAACCTTCACCTGGTTAAAGCGCTTGACAGCCTCCTCTACGAAGCGGTCGTAAATGCTCTCCTGGACGAACACGCGGGAGCCTGCGCAGCAGACCTGGCCCTGGTTGAACAGGATACCCATCTGCAGGCCGTCCATAGCCATCTCCCAGTCACAGTCCTCAAAGAAGATATTGGCAGATTTTCCGCCCAGTTCCAGCGTGGATGGAATCAGTTTTTCAGCCGCTGCCATAGCTACGCTGCGTCCTACCTCGTAGAACCGGTAAATGCCAGCTTTCTAAAGCCCTTGTGCTCCAGCATATACTGGCCGGAACGGGAGCCGGAGCCTGTAATTACATTGAATACGCCTGCCGGGATTACATCCTGCACCAGTCTTGCAAATTCCAGTACGCTTAAGGAAGTGGTGCTGGATGGCTTAAATACGCTGCAGCAGCCGCTTGCCAGCACAGGAGCCAGCTTCCAGGCAGCCATAAGGAAGGGGAAGTTCCATGGGACGATCTGGCCTACCACGCCGATGGGTTCTCTTAAGATCAGGCTTAAGGTCGTATTTCCCAGCATATTGGCGCTTCCCTCTTCCGCCAGGATACAGCCTGCGAAGTAGCGGAAATGATCTGCCGCCATAGGCACGTCAACGGCCAGCGTCTCACGGATGGGCTTTCCGTTGTCCATAGACTCTACCATAGCCAGATGCTCCTTATTGGCGTCAATGATATCTGCAATCTTATTTAAGACAGCGGCCCGCTCTGCCACGGTTGTATTCTTCCAGCTTTCAAATGCTTTCCAGGCTGCAGCTACCGCCTCATCTACATCCTCTCTTGTAGCCTCGGCGCACTCTGCCAGAAAGCTCCCGTCTGCAGGACAGGTGGTCTTAAAAAGCTTCCCGTCTGAAGCGTCCTTCCACTGTCCTCCGATCAATAACTGATATTTACTCTGAAGCTCTGCTTTCTTCATAATGATTTCCTCCTTTTTAATACGCAGCTTTATAAATTCCGATTACCTGCTCCTTGGTTGCCTTGCGCGGATTGGTTAACTGACATACATCCTTCATTGCATTCTCTGCCATGATCTCAAAATCTTCTTCCTTTACGCCCAGACTTCTTAAATCCTTCGGGATTCCTACCTGCTCGCTGAGCTGGCGGATTGCATGAATCGCTTTCTTTGCAGCCTCTGTGGCGGAAAGCCCTTCAATATTTTCGCCCATTGCCTTGGCAATATCGCGGAAACAGTTCATATTTCCGATCAGGTTAAATTCTTCTACATGAGGAAGCAGGATCGCGTTGCAGACGCCGTGAGGCAGATTATAAAAGCCGCCCAGCTGATGGGCCATGGCGTGTACATAGCCAAGTGACGCATTGTTAAAAGCAATACCTGCCAGATACTGACCGTAAGCCATCTTATCTCTGGCCTTCATATAGGTACCGTTTGCTACTGCCTTTGGCAGATACTGGGTAATCATGGTAATGGCCATCAGAGCCGCCGCATCGGTCAGCGGGTTAGCATTGGTTGATACATAAGCCTCGATAGCGTGTGTCAACGCATCCATCCCCGTTGCAGCAGTCAGTGACGGAGGCATTCCCACCATAAGCTTCGGATCGTTGATTGCGATCTGAGGCGTCACTCTCCAGTCAACGATTGCCATCTTTACATGGCGGCTGGTATCTGTAATAATACAGAAGCGTGTGATCTCAGACGCCGTTCCTGCGGTTGTATTGATTGCGACCATGGGACACATATTCTTTGTGGAACGGTCGATTCCTTCATAATCCCGTATATTTCCTCCGTTGGAAGCTACAAGGCCGATCCCCTTTGCACAGTCATGGGAAGAGCCGCCGCCTAAAGAGATAATGGAATCACAGCCGTTTTCCTTAAATACCCTTAATCCGGCTTCTACATTGGTATCCTTGGGGTTTGGCTCTGCGCCCCCAAATACTACGCTCTCTACTCCGGCTTCGGATAAAATTCCCTGCATCATGCTGCCATTCCCTGTTTCTCCAGGAATGCATCCGTAACGATCAGTGCCTTTTTGCCTCCCAGGCTCTTCATCAGACCGCCTGTTTCCATTAACCCCTGTGCGATCCGTTACCCCCGTGACACCATCATCCTACCACCCATCTGCGCTCTTTAAAACAGCCAAAACAAAATAATAAAAGGATGCCAGTTTAGCATCCTTTACCATTGCATAAATACATTTCCAAGTCTTCGGACCGCTTCACGAAGCCGTCCCTCATCCATATCGCTGTAATTGAGCACCAGTACCCTTTCATACTCCGGACGCACCCTGGTACAAAACTGGGACAGACAGGCTACTAAAATCCCCTGCTGCTTCGCTTTCTCACGAATCTGTCCGTCTGTGAGAGACGTATCCAGCTTTACCAGCAAATGGGTTCCGCTCTCTCCGCCCCGTACATCTGCTACCGGGAGCAGGGAGGACTGGCGGATGATCCGGATCAGCCGTTCCCCCTCTGTGTGATAATATTTCTTAAGGCGGCTCAGATGACGCTCAAAATACCCTTTCTCCATAAACTTTGCCAGAGCATACTGCTCACATGCAGAGGCTGTGTTGGAATAGAAATTGGCATTATCAATATACCGGCTGATCAGCGCTTCCGGCAGTACCATGTAGCTGATCCGGATCGCAGGAGCCAGAGTTTTGCTGAAAGTATTCATATAGATCACCCTCCCATTCCGATCCATGCTCTTTAGGGCAGGGATTGAGCGGGAACGGTAGCGGAACTCGCAGTCATAATCATCCTCGATCACATATCTGCCTTCCTTTTCTACGGCCCAATTTAAAAGCTCCTGTCTTCTTGCGGCAGACATGACTGTCCCCAGAGGATAATGATGCTCCGGTGACACATGGATCACATCTGCCCCGCTTTCTCTTAAGCTTTCCATACTGATCCCATTTTCATTCATTTCCGTATATCTCCAGGATAGACCATATTCCTCGTAGATCCTGGGAATCTTTTTGTATCCCGGATTTTCCACCCCATAAACAGAGTCTCCGGGAAGCAGCTTTACAAGCTTTCCATAAAGATATTCAATTCCTGCTCCTATGACAATACATTCCGGAGATACCACAATCCCTCTCAGCCTGTATAAATAGTCTGCAATAACCTCTCTCAGCTGCCTGACTCCCAGAAAATGGGCTCTCTGCACCAGCTCCATATCGTACTCGGAAAGCACCTCCCGCATGACCTTTCGCCACATGGAAAAGGGGAATTTTTCATATATGGTATTGTTAGCCGTAAAATCTGCAAACCACTTCTCCTCCCGGTACAGCTGGGGATATTCTGCTTTCTCAGGATGATACTGATCCATGGTCTCTACGTCTGCTACAAAATAGCCCTTTTTCTCCTTTGCGATCAGATAACCCTCCACCAGGAGCTGTTCATAGGCATTCACCACGGTTTTCACACTGATCCCATTATCTCTGGCAAGCTCTCTTCTGGAAGGCAGCTTTGTTCCCGGCAGGAGACGGCCTCTGAGAATGTCCTCCCTCAGACATTCATAAAGACATTCATAGAGGGGACACCCCCTTTTTTTCACTAATTCATAATGCAGCATTTTTATCTGGTATCCTTTTTTTTATTAAAACTGGGTATTAAATAGAGTTCAATTTCGATTATAATAGGGGTAATGCCATTTGTAAAGGGAGGAAATCGTATGGGAGTCTATGCAGTAACCGGAGGTTCTAACGGAATCGGAGCAAAAACCATTTCCATTTTAAAGCAAAAAGGCCATGAAACCATCAATATAGACTGGAAGCGTGGAGATATTGAAGCAGATCTGTCTCTTCCCGAAGGGAGGCAGAAGGCCATTGACGAGCTTTTCAGCCTCTGCCCTCAGGGACTGGACGGCCTGATCCTCTGTGCCGGCATCCCCGGCTCCCGAAAAGACCTGCGTCTGATCCTTTCCGTCAACTATTTCGGAACCATTTCCATTATAAAAGGCGCCTATGATCTTCTGAAGCAGAAAAACGGCGCCTGTGTCATCTCTGCCTCCAGCGCCATTTCCAGGGAAGATATGAAAACCGATCTGGTAGACCTTTTAAACAACAACAGAGACGATGAATATCGGATCCTTGAGGTGATCGGCCGGATGGATGGAGCAGACTTAAATACTGGAGATCAGATCTACGCTGCCTCCAAGTATGCACTCTGCGCTGGATGCGCCGCCACTCTGCCTCCTATGCCGCCAACGGCGTCGGATCAATGCCGTGGCTCCTGGGAATGTAAACACCCCTATGACAGCGACCGGGTCAAAGGATACGGCAGCGGCCTTAAATGCCCTTCCGATCCCCACAAAGTACGGCACAAAAAAGCAGATGGATCCGGAAGAAATCGCTTCTGTGATCACATTTCTCATCTCTCCTGAGGCTAGAGGCGTCAACGGGATCGTCATGTTTGTGGACGGTGGCACAGATGCGCTGTTGAATACGGAAAAGGTTTATTAGAAATTCAGATATAAAAGAAAGAAGGATCAGACACCATGACGGAACATTCTGCCATTGAACGATATATAGAAGCACTTGAAACGAAGGATTTTAAAGCACTGGGGGATTTATTCACTTCAGACGGGCATTACTGCGACTACTGCCCCAACGGAACGTCCCAGCACGAATACCATCTCTACGGAAAAGAAGCAATCACTATGTTTTTTCAGAATAAGTTTCTGTTCCGCCAGTATTCCATCCTAAGCCCGGTCATCTTAAATGACCGCCAGGCAGAGTTCATTGCTTCCTTTGGAGGCTGCTATGTGATGGCGATCGCAAACCTCCAGCAGCTCTCTGCTGACGGCCATATCAGACGGCTTACGGTGCGGCCGCGGTGAGCTGGCTGGAAGCACCGTTTTGCTCAAATAACAAATGCATATTGGAATGCCGATTTAAGGAGTTACAGTTCTTTTCGATATAGTTCCAGGTATCCTTATATGTGCCGGGAACAGCTACTGCCAGGCCGGAAATGAACTCTATAAACGCCTCTGCCCTTCCCTCATACAGATCAGCAAAATTATCGGATCATATTTCCTTCTCTTCATCCGTAAAATCTTTCAGTTCACCATACAGGACATGTTCCAAATTACAGGAATTGAAATAAATCTGATAAGGGATACCGCGAATTTTTCCTGTTGTCCTCAGCTTGTAAAGGATTTCCCCTTTTCTTTTATTGCGTGCTCTTATTTCCAAAACATTTTTAGCTTCTATATGATCCTCGAAATATCGGACTGCTTCCACATCGGCAGCTCTTACCGCTTCATCCGGAATATACACGCCATCCATATCAACAATATGAACGATCCGGCTAAAAAAAAATCACCCCCCCCACTGATACGGATACTTGTTTTTAACTGCCTCAATCTGACCTTTTATTTTCTTTATAATGTTGTCTGCTGAAACATAATCCTTCAGTGTTATATCACCATGTACAACCACAAACTGCACCTCATTACTGGCAAAGTATTCTTTCATAATTGTCCCAAGGGCAGCTTCATCACTTGGTCCTTCTACTATAAATATCACTACTTTTTTCTCAGTCATGCTGTATCGCCCTCCCCGCCTTTCTAAATGCGCGTGCAATACGCAGGCTGTCCGTTTCCTCATAAATCACTTCATCCTGACCACCCACCAGGATTCCTCTCAAATACATATTTCTGAGATTATTTGTAGCTTTTTTATTCTTCATCCGAATATATCTTCTATCCGGATTCGCCGTAGAAAACATGATACTGTCTTTATCCAGCATTTCCAGTGCACGAAGGTTATGAGAGGTAAAGATCAACTGACCTTTTGCACTTTGATTGAAAATATCAAGCAGTTCTCCCAGCATATATTCAAAAATCCCAGCATCCAGTTCATCAATCGCCAAACAGATAGAAGGATTCCCAAATGCCTGGATCAATGCATTTAATATCGAAATAATCTTGATGATCCCCTCTGATTCCATACGAATGGGAATAGCCGGCATATCACCACGGATTGAAACCAGTTCCACTCTGTAGCCATTTTCTCCTGAATCCATCAGCTGCATTCCATAATTATGGACAGCGATTTTCATTCCGGGAATGATTGTATATAAAACCATATTTACCTGATCTACAATCGTATCAAGAAGCTCCTTCTCTTCTTTCCCTAAAACAACCGGCTCAGTTAAAGAAATAGCAAGATCACCTTTCATCCCTATTTCGTTCTGTTCAATTTTAAACGCCATTGGCAGTAAAAAATTTGCTGAAATCACCCCGGAATGCGTGTTTCGTATTACAAACAGATCTTTCAATGCAAACTTGAATAATGCCTTTATGACCTCAGAATAATGTTTGAAATTATTTTCGTAATCACGGCAGAAAATTTCTCTGCTGCTTTCCCCAAATATATAAGAACAATTCGCTTTTTCTGCCATCTTTTTGGCTACAATAAGATCAGTTCTGTTCTCCCGACCGGCTTCAATCACCTCATCTAATCGTTTCTTTGGGGAAAATATATCCGCCCTGTCAATGCGTTTATAATCCATGAATACCGTTTTGTTGCTTCTGGAATTTCCCTGGTTTATCGCACAGCTTAAGGTTTCCCGAACGATCATTGCATATTTTTCACTTTTTTGCAGCACAATCGTGTAACTTACCTCATAAATAACATCTTCCGTAAAAATATTAAAATTTGCAGAAATTTCCCCACAGTCGCTTTTTGCATCAATATAATCCACAATTTTATCCTCAAGCGGATGACCAATCATAATTCTGTGCAGATAATATAATGCATCAATAACTGCCGTCTTCCCTGAACCATTTTGTCCATACACACCCAGCACTTCGGCATTCCTGTAAGAAAGGTGCTTGCGGTAAGTATTCGGCATAATGATTTGACCGTTTCTAACATTTTTAATATTGGAAATCGTCAGCGATGCCAGCCTTACAATACTCTCCATCTATGTCTTCCCTCCATGAATCCAATTCTAACATGAACTGCACACACTTTCAAATTATTTTTTTGTTATTTTTGCATTTTTTATTCCTTTTTCCAAAAAACAATTTTGTATATGGATAGCAAATATCACAGCTGATATGCGCTGCTTCATCTTTACGAACTCATTCTTTTCACTCTGCCTGTTCCTCTTTTATCGCTTTGACTCTAAATACATATATATGATCCCCAATCATCAATATCTTCTAATTTAAAACATATTCCTTTATCTGTCTCCATTTCATAAGTGTCATAGACATTTACGTAATTTCTTACTGAATTTTTTACATCTGTCAATGTAGAGCCCAATCCTATAATATTTTTATTTTTCTTGCTTCATACTCAATTTTTCCAATTCATTAACAAGATCTTTTTCCATAAGAAGTTTAAACCGAAAAATTACATTCTTAAACTCATTTATATTTTGTAACTAACCCCATTCCCCTCTTTCTCTGTAAATCTTAGAATCCCTTCTTTCTCGTCCACTCGTATCATTTTGGCAGCATAAACGTTAGTCCGTAAGTCTATTAATTTAAAATATTATAAACTTCCTAAATTGTTATTTTCTGAGTTAAGCCTCCTGTGTTTTTTTCAGAGATCCAAATTCTTCCTTTATCCTACATCACCCCGCTTCAATTTTGGATACCCTAATTTTTCCAAAACAGGGTCTAGCTCAGCCTTTATAATCTTACTTTTTGAATTGAAAATTCCTATCATAAAAACACCCCACATTATATGTAATTTGTATAAAGAAATACTGCCCTTCATACCCTACGCTTTTTCCGTTATACCTTTATCCTGAATTATTCACGACTTTGCCACGAATGTGGCTGAAAGCCACATAGTTACTGTATTTTAACTGAATATTGCTTTTCACCTATCAAGTGAATGAAAAAAGAGCATCCATTTGTGGTAAAATTAAGGTGTCTAATCAAAATAAATACCAACAAAGGAACCCTTTATGAGTATTGTAAACACCTTATCACTAGAAAGCAATAGACAAATTAAAATAAATTTTGATGGAGGAGATTTATCCTCCGATGCAGGATTGCTTCTCATCAAAGAATTCTGTACTTGAAAAAGACACCCTTGCATCACAGCCTACGGTATCAAGATTCTTTAACCGTATGGATGAAGATACCTTAAATCAGTTACTTATGATTGGCAGAATACTCCGAAAGAGAGTTTATCGTATTCAGATGCCACAGGCTGTTATTCTGGATCTGGATTCCACTCTTCTTGATGCATACGGCAAACAGGAAGGCAGAGCCTTTAACTTTCATTATCAAAGCAATGGATACCATCCACTTGTCTGTTATGATGGAATGACCGGAGATCCGTATTCTGCTTCGTGGTGACAGCGGTTTCGCTACACCTGATCTTTATAAGCAGTGTGAGGAAAACGGCACAAGCTATGTGATCCGGCTGAAGGAGAATGGCATTCTCCGCAAAAAAAGCATCCTATCTTGTGGATGGGCTTGATGAGATCACCAAAAAATAATAAAGTCGATTATGCAGTAGCCTATGGCGAATTCATGTATAGAGCGAGTTCATGGCCTTATGAAAGGCGTGTGGTATGCAAGGTTGAAAAGCCGGAAAACCAAATGGTTTACATGTACACATTTGTTGTCACAAACATGGATTCCTCACCAGAGTATCTCATCAAATTTTACTGCAAGTGAGGGCTGATGGAAA
>ENA-OPYY01000521-OPYY01000521.1-human-gut-metagenome-genome-assembly--contig:-NODE-521-length-12152-cov-1.694137_pt1 | contig 12152 bp, 10 predicted proteins | sample MGYA00242472_ERZ504481 | MGnify/ENA primary metagenome ERZ504481 (study PRJEB26092, sample SAMD00036265) | human gut metagenome | host: Homo sapiens | study: EMG produced TPA metagenomics assembly of...
CAGAAGAATTTTCACGCACTTGGAGAAGGCGGGCTCTGTCTGTCCTGCCCGGTCTGTACATTTCCAAACTGCGGATTCGGAAAAGGAGGATATTAATGAGCGGATTTACACATTTTGATGCGAGTGGCCATGCTGTGATGGTCGATGTCAGCGAGAAGCAGGAAACACAGCGCGAAGCGACAGCGAAAGGAAAGATCTATATGAGTCCGGAATGTTTTGCGCTTGTTAAAGCAGGAGAAATGAAGAAGGGTGATGTCCTCGGTGTGGCAAGGATTGCCGGGATCATGGGAGCCAAAAAGACATCTGAGCTGATTCCGCTCTGCCATATTTTAAATCTTTCTAAAGCGGAAATCACATTCACATATCTGGAGGAAAGCTGCGCGATCGAGGCGGCGTGCACGGCAAAGACGGTCGGTAAAACCGGCGTGGAGATGGAGGCGCTGGCGGGAGTTAATATCGCGCTGCTTACAATCTATGATATGTGTAAGGCGGTGGATAAGGCAATGCGTATTTCCGATATCCGGCTGTGCAGAAAGACCGGGGGCAAGAGTGGGACACTTATTTTGGAAAGCGAGGACGAATAGGTGAAAGATTCGTATGGAAGAGTCATTGATTATATGCGGATTTCCATCACGGACCGATGCAATCTGAGATGTCGCTACTGCATGCCGGATGGGATCAAAAGCATTCCGATGGAGCAGATCCTTACACTGGAAGAGATTGCAGAAGTCTGCCAGATTGCTTCGGAACTTGGAATCACAAAATTTAAAGTGACCGGAGGGGAACCGCTTGTGCGGAAAGGTTGCATCGAACTGATCCATATGCTGAAAGCACTTCTGCACACAGAGCAGGTGACGTTGACGACAAACGGGATTCTCCTTGCAGTGTATGCGAAAGAATTAAAAGAAGCGGGGCTAGACGGCGTCAATGTAAGTCTGGATACGCTGTGCGCAGAAAAATTTGCGGAGATCACCGGATATGACAGGCTAAAGGATGTGCTGGAAGGAATCCGTACCGCACATGCGCTTGGACTGAAAGTCAAGATCAACACGGTACTTCAAAAGGGCGTCAATGAGGGAGAATGGGAAGCGTTGCTCCAGATTGCAAAGGAAACACCGATCGATATACGGTTTATTGAGATGATGCCGATTGGGCACGGCAGCAGGAAGGCATCTGTCTCCAATCAGGAGTTGTTGGAAAAGATCCGTGGAAGATATGGCGAAATGACAGAAGAAGCAAAGAAGCAGCAGAGCGGTGGGCGAGGAGCATTTTCTGGGCATGGCAATGGACCGGCAGTGTACTACCAGATACCGGGATTTCAAGGAAGTGTTGGATTTATTAGCGCATTGCACGGAAAATTCTGTGACAGCTGCAATCGGATACGAATGACAGCAGAAGGCTTCATAAAGCCATGCCTGTGTTATGATACCGGGATTTCAATAAAAGAGGCGGTCAGAAACCATCAGCCGGAGAAAGTGAGGCGGTTGCTTGCACAAGCAATTTCAGAGAAACCGGAAGCACATTGTTTTGAAAAGAAAGAGGAAATCACAGAAAAGCGGGAAATGTCCCGGATAGGAGGATAATATGGGAATCATCAGGGGAATCTGTACAAGCGATATCAGAGGAATTCAAAAAAGCGAAGTGCAGGAAGCAGATATTGAAGTAGACTGGGGGATTGTTGGCGATGCACACGGGGGGAAATGGCACCGTCAGATCAGTCTGCTTTCGTTGGAGCGCATTCAGGAATTTCGTGAGCGAGGGGCGGATGTGGAATTTGGCGCATTCGGAGAAAATATTATCGCGGAAGGGTACGATTTTAAAAATCTTCCGGTTGGTTCGCGCTTCCAGATTGGTGAAGTGATCTTGGAGATGACACAGATTGGGAAAGAATGTCACAGTCATTGCCAGATCTTTCAGAAAATGGGGGGACTGTATCATGCCAAGAGAAGGCGTGTTTGCACAGGTGATCCACGGAGGACATATTAAAGTCGGAGATGAGATCAGGCTGCTGGAGCAAAGTGAATAAAAGAGAAGGGAAAAGGTGGATTCGATGCATCTGAGGAAAATGGTGGGAAGCGGAAAGAAAACATGGAGACGGGCAGGCGCCCTATTGCTGGCAGGATGCCTTTTGAGCGGAAGTGCGGTTGGGCTGACCGGCTGTGCCGGAAAAAATGAAAAGACGGAACCGCAGGGGAAACAAGCAGAAGCAAAAGCAACACAGAAAAAGGGGAAAGCAGATCCCGGCAAGAAAGAAGAGACGGAGATCCAGGTATTTATCGCTGCGAGTCTGAATACGGTCATGACAGAACTGGCAGAAAATTATGAGAAGGAGCATCCGAAAGTGAAGATCACTTACAATGCGGATAGTTCGGGGACCCTTCTCACACAGATTGAAGAAGGATACGAATGCGATATTTTTTTCTCCGCAGCGCAAAAGCAAATGGATCAGCTTGAGGCAGACGGGCTGATTGTGGATGGGACAAGAAAAAATGTAGTGAACAATCAGGTTGTCCTTCTTACAAGAAAGGACAGCGGTACCGAAGTTACCGGACTGGAAGATCTGGACAAGGCAGAGAGCGTTGCCCTTGCCGGGGGAAGTGTACCGGTTGGAAAGTATACAAGAGAAGCGCTTGTCAATATTAGGATCCTTCCGGAGACAGAGGATGTATCAAAGATTCGGACAGAGGAAGTGTCAAAAGCACTCGGAGGTGTGGAAATCAGCGAGCAGGATAATGTCAGCAAAGTTCTGATCGCTGTCACAGAAGGTTCCTGTGAGGTTGGGACAACTTACTATTCAGATACATACGGCTATGAGGATCAGGTAAAGGTACTTCAGACAGTCAGTTATGATCTGACGGGAAATGTCATTTATCCGATCTGTCAGGTGGAAAATAAGGAAGCGGATGATGCACAGAAAGAAGCGGCTGCAGAGTTCTTAGAATATGTCGTCTCAGACGAAGCAAAAGCAATTTTTGAAAGTTACTATTTTGATACACAGGTAGAATAGAGAGAGTATCGTATTAGGAGGAAGGAAACATGGAAGAAGTCAGAAGGATAATGGCAGAACTGGACTGGAGTCCGCTTTGGATTTCTATGAAAACCGGTGTGGTTGCGACAGTACTCTCGTTTTTTTTAGGAATCTACGCGGCTAGAAAATCTGTGCAGGCGGGACCGAGACTAAAAGCGGTGCTGGATGGTATACTGACACTTCCAATGGTACTTCCTCCCACGGTTGCAGGTTTTTTCCTGCTACTCATATTCAGTGTGCGGCGGCCGTTTGGGGCATTTCTATATGGCAATTTTGACATCAAGGTCGTACAGTCCTGGGCCGGATGTGTGATCGCTGCGACGGTGATCGCATTCCCGCTGATGTATCGGAATGCACGGGCGGCATTTGAGCAGATCGACATCAATCTGATCCATGCGGCGCGGACACTTGGAATGTCAGAGTTTCGTATTTTCTGGACGGTAGTTATGCCGACCGCAGGTCCAGGAGTTACAGCGGGAACGATACTGGCATTTGCCCGGGCGCTCGGAGAATATGGGGCGACTTCGATGCTGGCGGGAAATATTCCGGGAAAGACGGGAACGATCTCCCAGAAGATCGCGATGGTCATTCAGGATGGTGATTATCTGACAGCAGGTGTATGGGTAGGGATCGTGATGGTGATCGCGTTTGGAATGATCTTCGTGTTGAATCTTTTGCTTGGAAGACGGATGAGACATATCAAGAGGTGGTAGTATGGCGATAGAAGTAAGGATACATAGAGAATTTGATGATTTTAAGCTGGATGTGCAGTTTCAGTCGGAAAGTAGAAGAATCGGGATCCTCGGAGCATCTGGATGTGGAAAGAGTCTTACACTAAAAAGCATTGCAGGGATTGAAAGGCCTGAAACCGGGAAGATAGAATCCGCGGGGAAGGTCTTTTTTGATTCTGCAAAAAAATATGGATGCCGCCGCAGGAGCGAAATGTCGGTTACTTGTTTCAGAATTACGCACTTTTTCCGACGATAACTGTGGAAAAGAATATTGGGATTGCACTTCGTTGTGGAAAAAAGGAAAAAGAAAAAAAAGTGCGGGACATGATTGACCGATTTTCCTTGCAGGGACTGGAAAAAAACTTCCGGGGCAGTTGTCAGGAGGCCAGCAGCAGCGGACGGCGCTTGCGAGGATCATGATTTATGAGCCGGATATGATTCTCTTGGATGAGCCTTTTTCAGCATTGGACAGTTATTTGAAGGAACAGACACAGAGAGAATGCCTGGAACTGCTTCAAGATTATCCGGGCACTGTTATTTTAGTTTCGCACAGTCGGGATGAAATTTATCGTTTTAGTGAAGAAGTGCTGGTGATGGATGGCGGAAAAGCTGTTATCCAAAAAACGGTCAAAGAGTTGTTTGAGCATCCGCAGAAAGTAGCTGCGGCGAAGCTGACCGGATGTAAAAATATTGAAGAGATTGTATGGAAAGACGGGAAACACCTGTATGTGCCGGGATGGGATATGGTGATTCCTGTTGGAATGGGAAACGTAGGCGATGCACAGGCAATCGGGATCCGGGCGCATGAATTTACAACAGAGCGTACAGAGTCAGACGGTGAACTTGTATTTCCGGTTTACAAACCGGAAGTGAAAGAGGATTTATTTGAGTATCATGTACAGTTTTTCACATCGGAACGTGCAAAAACTCCAGTTGTGTGGAAAGTTTCCAAGAAACTCTGGGATGTTGGGGAAAAAGGTGTGCCGAAGTGGCTGCATCTGAAGAGAGAGCATATATTGTTTTTGGAGAGAGAGTAGGAAGTTTCCGGAAAGAGTAGAAAATATGCTAGAAAAAGCGTATGATAGCAGAAAGAAGCATATGGAAAGAAATTTTGAAAAATGGGAGAAAGAAATATGAAGTTATTTGACTTGCATTGTGATACACTTGTTACCTTGGGAGAGAAAAAGGCAGATTTTTTCTGCCCGGAAACACAGTTCTCATTATGTGAGCTGGAAAAGTTCAGGTGCTTTTGCCAAACGATGGCGATTTTTATTCCGGATCAAGTCCGAGGAGAGGATGCATTTGCATATTTTCTCAAGTACAAAGAATATTTGGATCAGCTTTTGCAGAGACAGGCAGAAGTTGTGGAAAAAATCAACTGTGGAGCAGATATCAGACGGATTACCGGGCAAGGAAAGTGCGCGGTAATTTTGGCGGTAGAAAGTGGTGCGGCGCTTGGAGGAAGGATAGAACGTATAGATGATCTGGCGGAGAGCGGCGTAAAAATCATGACGCTTGTCTGGAATGGAAAAAATGAGCTTGGGTCAGGACATGATACCGGGGAAGGGCTTACGCCGTTTGGAAAAGAAGTAATCAGAAAAATGGAAGAGAGGAGAATGATCGTAGATGTCTCTCATTTAAATGATCGAGGATTTGATGAAGTCTGTGAAGTGGCTGCGCGTCCGTTTGTTGCAACTCACTCGAATTTACGGTCAATCTGTTCGCATCCGAGAAACTTGAAAGAAGAACAGTTTTGTGAAATGGTTATGCGAGGAGGATTGGTAGGGATCAATCTTCATCAACCGTTTTTAAGTGATACAGGAGAGGGGAAAGAGGAAGATGTTTATCGGCATATTGACCGCATGTTGGAGCTGGGTGGAGAAAATGTGATCGCATGTGGAAGTGATTTCGATGGAGCGGATATCCATTTGTCGTTAAATACGCCTGTGAAATATGCAGAACTTGCAGAGAAGATGTTAAAAAGAGGGATCAAAGAAGCGGTAGTAGATAAAATCTTTTTTGAAAATGCAGAGCGATTTTTCAGAGAAAATGTATAGAGGGATGTGCAGGGTGGGAAAAGTCCTGCCCTTTTTAAATTGCTGGAAAAACACTTGACAACAGAAAGTTTTCATGATACAGTTAAAAATGCGCTATTGTGGATAATAATGCCCGTAGTGCGCATATGAAAACACTCATAAATGCTTGTTTTCATTGTATATTCAAGGAAAATACAACGCAACCAAATAAATATACAAGGAGTGAAACGTCAATGGAGAAAAATAGAATTCGTCCCATCACAAATGGAAAAAGTTCCCGTATGAGCTATTCTAGACAAAAAGAAGTATTGCAGATGCCGAACTTGATCGAAGTCCAGAAAGATTCTTACCAGTGGTTTCTGGATGAGGGATTAAAAGAAGTATTCCGCGATATCTCTCCGATTGCTGATTACAGCGGTCACTTGAGTCTGGAGTTTGTAGACTTTACATTATGCGAAGATGATGTGAAGTATACGATCGAGGAATGTAAAGAGCGTGATGCAACTTATGCAGCACCGCTGAAAGTCAGAGTAAGACTTTATAATAAGGAAAAAGATGAGATCAACGAGCATGAAATCTTTATGGGAGATCTGCCGCTCATGACAGCGACCGGTACTTTTGTAATCAATGGTGCTGAGCGTGTTATCGTAAGCCAGTTAGTTCGTTCCCCTGGAATTTATTATGCGATTGCCCATGACAAAATCGGGAAAGAATTATTTTCATCAACAGTTATCCCTAACCGTGGGGCATGGCTGGAGTATGAGACAGACTCCAATGACGTTTTTTATGTTCGTGTAGACAGAACAAGAAAGGTACCGATCACAGTGCTGATTCGTGCACTTGGATTTGGTACGAATGCAGAAATTATTGAATTATTCGGAGAAGAGCCGAAGATTCTTGCAAGCTTTGGAAAAGATACGGCTGAGAATTATCAAGAAGGTCTTCTGGAATTATATAAGAAGATCCGTCCGGGTGAACCTCTTGCAGTAGACAGTGCAGAGAGCCTTATCACAAGCATGTTCTTTGACGCGAGACGCTATGACCTTGCAAAGGTTGGACGTTATAAATTCAATAAAAAACTTGCACTGAAGAACCGTATTTCCGGACAGAAAGCGGCAGAGACAGTTGTAAGCCCTCTGACAGGTGAAGTGCTTGTAGAGGAAGGACAGCTCATTACAAGGGAACTTGCAGAAGCAATCCAGAATGCAGCAGTTCCATATGTATGGGTACAGGGAGAAGAACGTAAGATCAAAGTTCTTTCCAATATGATGGTAGATTTAAAGGCGATCGTAGATATCGATCCAAAGGAAGTTGGAGTGACAGAGGCAGTCTTCTATCCGGTACTGGCAGGTCTTCTGGAAGAAACTGCAGGAGATGTAGAAGAACTCAAAGATGCAATCCGCAAGAACATCAATGAGCTGATTCCGAAACATATTACAAAGGAAGATATTCTTGCTTCCATTAACTACAATATTCACTTAGAGTATGGACTTGGAACAGACGATGATATCGACCACTTAGGAAACAGACGTATCCGTGCGGTCGGAGAACTGTTACAGAACCAGTACAGAATCGGTCTTTCCAGACTGGAGAGAGTTGTTCGTGAGAGAATGACTACACAGGATCTGGATGGTATTTCTCCACAGTCCCTGATCAATATCAAACCTGTAACAGCAGCAGTGAAAGAATTCTTCGGTTCTTCGCAGCTTTCACAGTTCATGGATCAGAACAACCCGCTTGGTGAGCTGACACATAAGAGACGTCTCTCTGCACTTGGACCAGGTGGTCTGTCACGAGACAGAGCCGGATTCGAGGTGCGTGACGTTCACTATTCTCATTATGGAAGAATGTGTCCGATCGAGACTCCTGAAGGTCCGAACATCGGTTTGATCAACTCTCTTGCAACTTATGCGAGAATTAACGAATACGGATTTATCGAGGCTCCGTATCGTAAGATTGATAAGACAGATCCGGCGAACCCGGTTGTCACAGAAGAAGTTATCTACATGACAGCAGATGAAGAAGATAACTACCATGTAGCACAGGCGAATGAGCCTTTGGATGAAGAAGGACACTTCCTTCACAAAAATGTTTCCGGTCGTTACCGTGAAGAGACACAGGAGTACGAGAGAAAGATGTTCGATTACATGGACGTTTCTCCGAAGATGGTGTTCTCAGTAGCGACAGCACTTATTCCTTTCCTGGAAAACGATGATGCCAACCGTGCGCTGATGGGATCCAACATGCAGCGTCAGGCAGTGCCGCTTCTTACAACAGAAGCGCCGGTAGTCGGAACAGGTATGGAAGTGAAAGCCGCTGTCGATTCTGGTGTATGTGTTGTTGCAGAGCAGGCAGGAACTGTGGAGCGCTCTACATCAAAAGAGATTACGATCAGACATGAAGACGGAACAAAGAAAACATATAAATTGACAAAATTCCTTCGCAGTAACCAGAGCAACTGCTACAACCAGAGACCGATCGTAGTCAAAGGAGAAAAAGTAGAAGCAGGTCAGGTAATCGCAGATGGACCATCTACATCAAACGGAGAGATGGCTCTTGGTAAGAACCCGCTGATCGGTTTCATGACATGGGAAGGATACAACTACGAGGATGCTGTACTTCTGAGTGAAAGACTTGTACAGGATGATGTTTACACATCTGTACATATCGAAGAATACGAGGCAGAAGCTCGTGATACGAAGTTAGGGCCGGAAGAAATCACACGCGACATTCCGGGTGTTGGAGATGATGCACTCAAGGATCTTGACGAGAGAGGTATCATCCGCATCGGTGCAGAGGTGCGCGCAGGAGATATTCTTGTCGGAAAAGTAACTCCGAAGGGAGAGACAGAACTGACAGCAGAAGAGAGACTGCTCCGTGCAATCTTCGGAGAAAAGGCGAGAGAAGTAAGAGATACTTCCCTGAAAGTACCTCATGGAGAATACGGTATCGTAGTAGATGCAAAAGTATTTACAAGAGAAAATGGTGATGAGTTATCTCCTGGAGTGAACCAGGCAGTCCGCATTTACATTGCACAGAAGAGAAAAATCTCTGTCGGTGATAAAATGGCCGGACGTCATGGTAACAAGGGTGTTGTTTCCCGTGTACTTCCAGTAGAAGATATGCCGTTCCTTCCAAACGGACGTCCGCTTGACATCGTGCTGAACCCACTTGGTGTGCCTTCACGTATGAACATCGGACAGGTACTTGAAATTCACTTAAGTCTTGCTGCGAAAGCATTAGGATTTAACATTGCAACGCCGGTATTCGACGGTGCAAACGAAAATGATATTATGGACACTCTGGATCTTGCAAATGATTATGTAAATCTTGAGTGGGAAGAATTTGAACAGAAACATAAAGAAGAGTTGCTGCCGGAAGTTATGCAGTATCTGTCAGACAACAGAGAACACAGAAAACTCTGGAAAGGTGTTCCGCTCTCAAGAGACGGTAAAGTTCGTCTCCGCGACGGTAGAACCGGAGAATATTTTGACAGCCCGGTTACGATCGGACACATGCACTATCTGAAGCTGCATCACTTGGTAGACGATAAGATCCATGCACGTTCTACTGGTCCTTACTCACTGGTAACACAGCAGCCATTAGGTGGTAAGGCACAGTTCGGTGGACAGAGATTCGGTGAGATGGAAGTTTGGGCACTGGAGGCATACGGTGCATCTTACACACTTCAGGAAATCTTAACTGTAAAATCAGATGACGTTGTCGGCCGTGTGAAGACATACGAGGCAATCATCAAGGGAGATAACATCCCAGAACCAGGAATTCCGGAATCCTTTAAAGTACTCTTAAAAGAACTTCAGTCACTTGGACTTGATGTCAGAGTACTCAGAGAAGACCAGACAGAAGTAGAGATCATGGAGACAATCGATTACGGTGAGACGGATTTACATTCAATCATCGAAGGAGACAGAAGATATAATTCAGAAGAAGAATCTTACGGGGAACACGGGTTCAGCAAACAGGAGTTTGACGGAGAAGAACTTGTGGACATCGAGGAGGATCTGACGGATTTTGATGCAACTGATGACATCGATTTTGAAGCAATTCTTGACGAAGAATAGAAGAAGGGAGTGCCACAAATGACAGCCACAAATAATGAAACATCATATCAGCCAATGACGTTTGATGCAATTAAAATTGGATTGGCATCACCTGAGAAGATTTTAGAGTGGTCAAGGGGAGAAGTTACAAAACCTGAGACAATTAACTATAGAACATTAAAACCAGAGCGTGACGGTCTGTTCTGCGAAAGAATTTTCGGACCAAGCAAAGACTGGGAATGCCACTGCGGAAAATACAAAAAAATCCGCTACAAAGGCGTTGTCTGCGACCGCTGTGGTGTAGAGGTAACAAAGGCGAGTGTCCGCCGTGAGCGTATGGGTCATATTGACCTTGCCGCTCCGGTGTCTCACATCTGGTATTTTAAAGGAATTCCGAGCCGTATGGGACTGATCCTTGATCTTTCTCCGAGAACACTTGAGAAAGTATTGTATTTTGCTTCCTATATCGTACTGGATAAGGGAGAGACAAACTTACAGTACAAACAGGTGTTATCTGAGCAGGAATACCAGGATGCAAGAGAGGCATGGGGAAATAATTTCCGTGTTGGAATGGGAGCAGAAGCAATTCAGGAATTGCTTCAGGCAATCGATCTTGAGAAAGAATATGTAGAGCTTCAGGCAGGATTAGAAGGAGCAACTGGACAGAAGCGTGCAAGAATCGTGAAGCGTCTGGAAGTTGTAGAGGCGTTCCGTGATTCCGGAAACAAACCGGAATGGATGATCATGACTGTGATCCCGGTTATTCCGCCGGATTTACGTCCGATGGTACAGCTTGATGGTGGACGTTTTGCTACTTCTGACTTAAATGATCTTTACAGAAGAATCATCAACAGAAACAACCGTCTGAGAAGACTGTTGGAGTTAGGTGCGCCTGACATTATCGTCCGCAATGAAAAGAGAATGCTTCAAGAAGCAGTAGACGCCCTGATTGATAACGGACGCCGCGGACGTCCGGTAACAGGACCAGGAAACAGACCGTTAAAATCACTTTCTGATATGCTGAAAGGTAAATCCGGACGTTTCCGTCAGAACCTGCTCGGAAAACGTGTTGACTACTCTGGACGTTCCGTTATCGTTGTAGGACCGGAACTGAAGATTTATCAGTGTGGTCTTCCAAAAGAGATGGCGATCGAGTTATTCAAGCCGTTCGTAATGAAAGAGCTTGTAGCAAACGGTACCGCTCACAATATTAAAAACGCAAAGAAAATGGTTGAGAGATTACAGCCGGAAGTATGGGATGTCTTAGAAGACGTGATCAAAGAGCATCCGGTTATGTTAAACCGCGCCCCTACTCTTCACAGACTTGGTATTCAGGCATTTGAGCCGATTCTTGTAGAAGGTAAGGCGATCAAACTTCATCCGCTTGTATGTACAGCGTTCAACGCTGACTTCGATGGTGACCAGATGGCTGTTCACCTTCCGTTGTCTGTAGAAGCACAGGCAGAGTGCCGCTTCTTACTCTTATCTCCAAATAACCTTCTGAAACCTTCAGACGGTGGTCCGGTAGCAGTTCCTTCCCAGGATATGGTACTTGGTATCTATTACCTGACACAGGAAAGACCGGGAGCAAAGGGAGAAGGAAAGTACTTTAAGAACTTAAATGAGGCGATCCTCGCGTATGAAAATGGCGTGATCACGCTTCACTCTAAGATTAAAGTGCGTGTTACAAAGACAATGCCAAACGGTGAAGTGAAGACTGGAAATGTAGAATCTACATTGGGAAGATTTATCTTTAACGAGATCATCCCACAGGATCTTGGATTTGTAGATAGAAGCATTCCGGGAAATGAACTGCTTCTGGAAGTAGACTTCCATGTAGGAAAGAAACAGAATAAGCAGATTCTTGAAAAAGTAATCAATACACACGGTGCAACAAAGACAGCCGAAGTATTAGACTTAATCAAGGCGACAGGATATAAGTACTCTACAAGAGCAGCGATGACTGTTTCGATTTCTGATATGACAGTGCCTCCGCAGAAGCCGGAGATGATTCAGAATGCACAGGATACTGTGGATAGAATCACAAAGAACTTCAAGCGTGGTCTGATCACAGAAGAAGAACGTTACAAAGAAGTTGTAGAGACATGGAAAGAGACTGATGATAAGCTGACAGAGGCACTGTTATCAGGACTTGATAAATACAATAACATCTTCATGATGGCAGATTCCGGAGCCTGGTTCTGACAGCAGATCAAACAGCTTGCAGGTATGACGTGGATTGATGCCGATACAACAGGACGTACGATCGAGCTCCCAATCAAGTCAAACTTCCGTG
>ENA-OPYY01000522-OPYY01000522.1-human-gut-metagenome-genome-assembly--contig:-NODE-522-length-12146-cov-3.308595_pt1 | contig 12146 bp, 12 predicted proteins | sample MGYA00242472_ERZ504481 | MGnify/ENA primary metagenome ERZ504481 (study PRJEB26092, sample SAMD00036265) | human gut metagenome | host: Homo sapiens | study: EMG produced TPA metagenomics assembly of...
CCGTCTACGCTCCCTTTACACCCAGTAAATCCGGATAACGCTTGCCCCCTACGTATTACCGCGGCTGCTGGCACGTAGTTAGCCGGGGCTTCTTAGTCAGGTACCGTCATTTTCTTCCCTGCTGATAGAAGTTTACATACCGAGATACTTCTTCCTTCACGCGGCGTCGCTGCATCAGGGTTTCCCCCATTGTGCAATATTCCCCACTGCTGCCTCCCGTAGGAGTCTGGGCCGTGTCTCAGTCCCAATGTGGCCGTCCACCCTCTCAGGCCGGCTATGGATCGTCGCTTTGGTAGGCCGTTACCCTGCCAACTGGCTAATCCAACGCGGGTCCATCTCACACCACCGGAGTTTTTCACACTGGATCATGCAATCCCGTGCGCTTATGCGGTATTAGCAGTCATTTCTGACTGTTATCCCCCAGTGTGAGGCAGGTTACCCACGCGTTACTCACCCGTCCGCCACTAGGATTATAACGACTTCAACCGAAGTCTCTGTCAAAATAATCCCCGTTCGACTTGCATGTGTTAAGCACGCCGCCAGCGTTCATCCTGAGCCAGGATCAAACTCTCTGTAAAAGTGTGTAAGCAATTCAGCAATGCTTGCATTGGCTTAATTGCATCTCACCGATTGAGCCAAAGGCTCAAGAGGTTGTTCCACTCAAGATAACTACTAGCTATCTCTCGTTTTACTGTTGTTGGTTCATCGAACCGTTCTCAAATAATGAAGTTCGATTCACTAAATTCGATCTTCGCTTCCGCTCGATCTCATTAAGTTCCTTCGAACTGCACTCACACTAAATTCACACTTCGCGTCTCCGCTTATGTTCATTAAGTGTTCTGTGTGTAAAAGAATTTTCGAGAATCATATGTGTCTCACTGTTTAGTTATCAAGGTTCTTTGTTTTCTGTCTCTCAGACAGCTCGTTTACTTTATCACATCTTTTTTTGTTTGTCAAGAACTTTTTTCAAGTTTTTTCGAACTTTTTCGATGTTCTTTTAAGTAATTCGCTCTCTCGTTGACAGCTTGTTTACTTTACCACACTCAGAAAGGATTGTCAACAAGTTTTTTGACTTTTTTCAAAGTTTTTCAAGTTGTTTCTTCAAAAGAATCATTTCTTTGTGACAGCCAGATTAATTTACCACTTTCTTTCGCCCCTGTCAACTGTTTTTTGCACTTTAAAATACTTTGGTCGATATAGCTGTTTACCGGTCATATTCTTTGAATTCTATTGTCTTGTTTTGCCAAAATCCTACGATAACAGGTGAACCTGTCATTGCCGAAGATCATTTGAAATGCCTTTTAACCAGACTGCCGGGAAGTTTCTCTGTTCCGTCATAAAATCTCCCGGCACTTCATATGATTAATCAGAAGCTTTTTATATTCGGTATTTTCCATTCACCGACACCCCGTGCAGCACGTACATATTCTGACCAGGAGGCGCACCTATGAGTTCCAAAACCAAAATCGTTGTTTTACATATGAAGGAGATCATTTATACAGGAATCTTCCTCCTGTTTCTGATCGTTCTGGGAGTTCTGATGTTTTTTATGTTTGATCCCGGCAAAGCTAAATCCGTGTCCACGGATCCGGCTTCCGTTTATACTCCCGGCATCTACCGTTCTTCCATTGAACTTAACGGAAACAGCTTTGACGTGGAAGTTACTGTCGATGCACAGAAAATCCGTTCCATCCATCTGGAAAATCTCAGCGAAAGTACTGCCGCCATGTTTCCGCTTGTAGAACCAACCCTTGAAGAATTATCAAGCCAGATTTACAGCGGTCAGTCTCTGGATGAACTGAAGTATTCCAGCGATCAGAAATACACCTCTCTTATGCTGATCAAAGCCATTGACGAGGCTGTCAGCAAAGCTGAGTTAAAAAAATAAAACAGACAAAAATGCCCATTATCGTTTTTCCTTCGATAACGGGCATTCATTCTGTATAAATCAAAATTGAAAGCTCTTTTGTTTTTTAACTGATATAATCTTCAGAATCGTTTCTGTGGACGATTTCTTTCCTGTCTTTTCCCCGGCTTTTCTTCTCCGGTTCAGATCTTTATTCTGTCCAGCTGCCTGAGCCACAATGTTCCACAGGCATCGCTCGGCATACGAAGATCTCCCCTTGGAGAAACAGCCACACTTCCTACCTTCGGTCCATCCGGCAGACAGGAACGCTTAAACTGCTGGGTAAAGAATCGTCTGTAAAATATCTTCAGCCATTTCAGAATCGTTTCTGCATCATATTCTCCCTCAAAAGCCACCCTGGCCATACGGAAGATTTTTTCAGGCGGACAGGTCCAGCGCAGCATATGATAAAGGAAAAAGTCATGAAGTTCATAGGGGCCTACAAGATCTTCTGTTTTCTGGGCGATCACTCCGTCTTCCGGCGGAAGAAGCTCCGGACTTACCGGAGTATCCAGAATATCAAGAAGGATACCTGACAATTTCTTATCCTCGCAGGTATCTGCACAGTATTTTACAAGATGGCGCACAAGAGTTTTGGGTACAGAGCTGTTCACCCCGTACATGGACATATGATCCCCGTTGTAGGTCGCCCAGCCGAGAGCCAGTTCTGACAGATCTCCTGTTCCGATCACGATTCCTCCTGACTGATTTGCAATATCCATAAGAATCTGGGTTCTCTCTCTTGCCTGTCCGTTTTCATAGGTTACATCATGTTTGTCCGGATCATGACCGATATCCCTGAAATGAAGACTGACTGCCTCTCTGATATTTACCTCTCGAAGCTCCGCACCAAGACAGCGGCTCAGTTCACAGGCATTGGAATAGGTTCTGTCTGTAGTTCCAAAGCACGGCATAGTCACTGCTGTGATTTTTTCTCTTGAAAGTCCCAGCATATCAAAAGCCCTGACTGTTACAAGAAGGGCAAGTGTGGAATCCAGACCTCCGGAAAGTCCTATCACAACATTCTGGCAGTGAATATGATCCAGACGTTTTTTCAGACCTGTTGCCTGAATGTTCAGGATTTCCTCGCAGCGGCGGGCTCTTTCTGTTTCAGAAGAAGGCACAAAAGGTCTGGAGTCAAATTTCTGTTCCAGCTTTGTCTCTGTTTTTTCCAGATAAAACAGCGCCTCTCTGAAGCCTTCTCTTTCTCTGTCTGAAGCAAATCCACAGGTAGTCATTCTCCTGCGTTCATTATTCAGTTTATGGATATCCATAATTCCATAAACAGCTCCGTTTTCAAAGCGTCTGCTTTCTGCAAGAATGGTTCCGTTTTCTGCGATCAGATCATGGCCTCCGTAAACCACATCCTGAGTGGACTCTCCCGGTCCGGCAGAAGCATAGATATATCCGCACACCAGTCTGGCTGACTGACTGCTTACCAGGTTTCTCCGGTAAGTATCCTTTCCTGCCAGCTCATCACTGGCAGAAAGATTTACGATCATATTTGCTCCACGATATGCATGTAAATTGCTTGGCGGAGCTGCCACCCACAGGTCTTCGCAAATTTCTGCCGCAACCTTAAGCTCCGGAAACTCCGGACAGGTAAATATAAGGTTCGGAGAAACAGGCACTTCATATTCTTCCGGGTCATCCTCCAGATCATCTTCGTCTATATAGTCCGCATCATCCATGTCAAGCTCATCCAGGAAATCATCCTCTTCAAAATCAAGCCCATCCTCAGTATTTTCCCGGGCATCCACATCCTGCAGATCTTCTTCTCCGAAAAAATGTATCTCAATTTCAGGATCCTTTTCTGCATATGCACCGCAGTAGTCTTCCCCTTTCAGCAGAATCTTTCCATCCACATCTTTTCCCGGGGAAAATAACGTCCCTCATAAAATTCATTATAATTGGGAATATTCACCTTTGGCACAAAACCCACAATTTTTCCACGATTCAGCGCTGCCGCAGCATTATAAAGTTTTCCCTGGTATTCCAGCGGCAGCCCCACAAAAATAAGTCCGTTTATATCCTCTGTCTCAGCTGCAATACGAAGAAGCTGAGACTTTGCTTCTTTCAGAAGTGTTTCCTGCCAGAAAAGATCCCCACAGGTATAACCTGTAATGCACAGCTCCGGGAACACCATGACCATTGCTCCCTTTTCTGCCATCTCATGTACCATACAGATAATCTCTCCGGCATTATATTCACAGTCCGCTACCCGCACATCAGGTGTTCCTGCACTGACTTTAATAAATCCGTCTTTCATATTTTCCCCTTTCCTGTCCGCATACAACGGACGCCAGGCATCTCTTACCAGCCTGACAGCTTTGCTATCTGCACTTTCTGAGAATCTCTTTCAGCTCTTCAACACTGAACACATAATTTGTATTGCAGAAATGGCAGTTCAGTTCTACTTCCTTTCCCTCCTGGATCATTTCATTCAGATCCTTTCTGCCAATACTGATCAGCGCTTTTTCCACACGTTCTTTGCTGCAGTTGCAGTAAAATTCTGTTGGAACCTTGTCTGTAAATTCAATGTCAAATCCGTCCAGCACTGCCTCCAGAAGACTTTCTGCAGTATGTCCCTGCTCCAGAAGAGTGGTTACAGACTGGATCTTCTGTACATTTTCTTCCAGCTTTGCAATGGTTTCCTCTTCTGCAAAAGGCATAACCTGAATAATAAATCCTCCTGCCTGCTGCACAGTATTGTCCTTATTCATCAGAACTCCAAGTCCTACTGCAGAGGGAACCTGCTCGCTGACTGCAAAATAATACGTAAGGTCTTCTGCAATCTCACTGGTCTGAAGGACTACCTGTCCGGAATAAGGCTCCTTCAGCCCCATATCCTTAATTACATTAAGAAGGCCGATCCCTACTGCGCCGGCAACATCCAGTTTGCCTTTGTCATTTGCCGGAATGATCACCTCAGGATTTCCCACGTAACCCTTCACTCTTCCCTGAGAATCCGCAGTTACAGTAATTCCTTCCAGAGGGCCGCTGGCCTGAATCTGAAGTGTGAGAATATCCTTATCACCCTTCATCATCACACCCATCATAGCCCCTGCAGTAAGCAGTCTTCCAAGAGCTGCCGTCGCCACAGGACTGGTATTATGAGCCTTCCTGCTGTCTCCACTGTTTCTTTCGTCACTGCCGCGAAGGCGCGCACCTGACTGTTTGCCGCTGTTGCTCTTACAATATAATCACTCATTTTATTCCTCCTGAATCTGTATCTCTTAAATTTTGTCTTATAAAAATAATCCTTTATATTTATCCTTCAGGCTGTATGCTTGCCTTTTTCCTTTGCCACAAAAAACAGTCTTTCACTGTCTTTGGATGCCGGATTCATAGTATAGGCGTCATAAACAGCCACAAGCTCCATCCCTGCCTCAGCGATCAGAGCCTCTATTTCTGACTGCTCATATGCTTTCTGGCAGTGAAGCTCCTCACATTTTTCATAAAGCCCGTCTTCTCTCGGCAAAAAAACTGCCAGCTCATAGATATTTATACCATTTTCCGGATCATAGCTGTTTTCCCAGATAAAGCTTCCTTCATCCCGATTTTCTGCTATGGTTGTCTCTCCCAGAATATCCCGGTATTTGTGAACTGTATTCATATCAAACAGAAAAATACCGCCCGGATCCAGATAATTATTTACCAGTCTGAATACCTGAAGCAGTTCCTTCCTGTCTGTAATGTAATTCAGGCTGTCGCACACACTGATGATCGCCCGTACAGTTCCATACAGTTCAAATTCCTGCATATCCTGAAGAAGATAGAGAATATCCTGCCCGGTCTCCATTTTTTTCTTCATTGCTTCCGCAAGCATTTCCTCAGAATTGTCCACACCAATCATATCATATCCCTTTTGTGCAAGCAATCCCGTCATGGTGCCTGTGCCGCAGCCCAGTTCCAGAACCAGTCCGTCCTCAATTCCCCGGGCTTTCAGATGCTTTTCTACATAAGCTGCCCAGCTTTCATAATCAATATTGTCCATAAACAGGTCATACACCTGTGCAAATTTTCCGTATGCTTCCACTGCACTTCTCCTTTTTATGTAATAATACGCCCGGGAAATCTGCCCGGAACAGACTCTCTGAATGAGAGGAAAAGGCAGATGATCGCTCACCTGCCTTAAATATTCCGCTCTATGATCGCCTCTGCCTCTTATTTACTGAACCGGCATATAGTATACGTCAGCAGCCTCTCCATGCCAGTAATAGCTTGTGCCATCCTCTGTATACACATCCTGGTCATTTGCAAAGCTGTAGGTATTTCCGTCAAAATCAACCCAGTTTCCGTTTCCGTCCGGCTGAATTACCAGCGGCTTACCGTCAGAGTTTCTGTAAATAGTTCTTGTTTCATCTGTATTGGAAAGCTGTTCTTCTGTAAAGCCTGCAGAATTTGTTGTTCCTTCAGAAGAAGGCTCTCCGCTTTCCTGGGAATCAGCGCCTGTATCAGCAGTTCCCGCATCTGTATTTCCTGTATCTGCTGCGCCTGCATCAGTGTTTCCTGTATTTGCTGCCGCATCGTTTCCTGTTGCGTCTGCGCCTGCCGCGTCTTTATTTTCTGTATTTCCGGCCGGTGCTGCTGTTCCCGGAGCCGCCTCTTTCAGTGAAGAATTTCCAAGAATCTTAAAGGAATCCACTGCGCTCTTTACAGATGCCAGGGCTTCTTCTTTTTTTACTGAAGCTTCAATAGAATAGTATTCACTGGCATTTGCAAATACTTTATGAACCACATAAAGAGCTCCGTCACTCTTTTCTGTATTCAGCATTTTTGTCACATAGCTGTACACACCGATTCCGTTCACATCCTCAGCTTTATAGTCCTGGATCTCAAAATCAGTGCCCTGAACCTTATCTCCGTCTGCCTGATCCAGAGAAACAGCCATATCCTGTGTGCTTGGAATCACAGTAGCAGCCATTGTCTCTTCTCCCTGACCATGAAGAATAAGGATATTGCCATTGTCCGGGGACTCAAAGCTGATGGTATCTGTCTCGTCAGTTTTGTTTGCCCAGGTAGCATCCGGAAGATTAATGGAAACAGATTTATCTGCGGAGGTATAAGTGGTATCCTGTACATTGGGGGCAATGGTAGGTGTAGCTGTTGGAGCCTTTGTCACCTCCGGCGCCGGTGTTACGCTGACAACCTTCTGAGCTTCCGGCTCGTCCTCACCGAAACCGCAGCCTGCCATAAAGACAGATGCTGATATTGTAACCGCTAAAACAGCAAGTAATTTTTTGTTCTTCATAATATCCTCCTAAAAAAATTCTGAATTCTACTCAAACTCTTTGTTTCACATTTTACAATTTTATTACATACATGTCAATAAATTTTCCCCGGCATGATGTGAAATTCCTATGAAAAAAGTATAAATTTCTGTCATATCCTTAGTTGAAGTCCGGCTTTTCAGCCTCTGACTGTATACATAAACAGTTCATGAAGCGCTCTGGTTGCCGTAATATATTCTGCCTGAATTTTCAGCGGGCTTTTGTCTGAATCCATAAACACACCGTATACTCTGTCAAATTCCAGACCTTTTGCAAGATAAAACGTAGTGACTGTCAGGCCCTTACAAAACTTTCCGCTGTTCCGGTCAAGATAAGAAATCGTATCCCTCTGCTCCGGCGCTTCCGTTTCCAGCTTCTGCTTCAGATAAGCCCCTGCAGCTTCCGCTTCCTTTTCTGTCATAAAGATCACTGCCCCTGTCTCCAGGCGATCCCTGTCTCTGAGCCAGATTTTAAGAACTTCATTTAAAGCCTTTTCTGTACTTTCAAATGTTTCTTCCCGTACAGGCTCTCCATGCCGCTCAAACAGTTCCATACCGGTAATCCCCGCAAGCCGGTTTGCATACTCTGCGATCTCCACTGTATTCCTGTAGCTTCTGTTCATATAGATTTTTCTGATATTTCTGCCGAAAATTCCGGGCAGAAACTTCATAACATCCTGCTGCTTTTCCTCCATGGTCTGAGCCCTGTCGCCCAGTATGGTCATTCTGCATGGAAAAAGCTTCTTCAAGATCAGATACTGGATCCAGGAATAATCCTGCATTTCATCTACAACAAGGTGACGGATATCCCGATGCTCCCTGCACCGGGTCAAATGATATTTCAGATATAAAACAGGGTAAACATCCTCATACTTCAGCCTTCGTTTTTCCAGGGGACGTCTGGGCAGAGGACGAAACCCCTCTCTGTCCAGAAAACGGCTGTAAAGGACATAAAAGTCTCTTGTTCCATACATTCCCAGAAACTTTTCTGTTACCTCATCCTTTTCTTCCTCTGAAAGGTCTCTGTCCCTCAGTGTTTCCACCTGGTCGATAAAATATTCTGCAACAGCTCCATTCTGGATAAAAGGGGAATGTCCTGAAACCTGAAATAAAACAGACGGATGATCTCAGATTCTTTTATGGAACAGCCTTTATACTCCACATCCCGGAAATTCATCAGTTCATCTTCAAGGCTCATCATAAATCCCTGCAGCCGTGAAACAAATTCCGGAGACTGTTGTTCTCTGTACTGTTTCCAGGTATCCGGATTTTTTACTGCCTTTTCAATCTGATCGTACTTGTCCTCACAGTCTGCTGCCACATCCTGCAGCTCTCTGTAAGCAAAAAGATCAAAACTCATTTCACGGATATTTTCTTCTCCCAGCTCCGGCAGGATATGTGAGATATAATCTGCAAACACACTGTTTGGAGAAAGGATCAGAATGTTGGAAGATTTCAGGTTTTTGCGGTCATGGTAAAGAAGATAAGCGATTCTGTGAAGAGCCACAGAGGTTTTTCCGCTTCCTGCTGTTCCCTGGATCACCATGATCCTGTCCTCTGTATTGCGGATAATGGCATTCTGCTCTTTCTGAATAGTACGGATAATGTTTTTAAGCTGAACCTCTCCGCTTCCTCCAAGCTCTGCTTTCAGAATATCATCATCAATTTTAATGTCGCTTTCAAATTCATAAACAAGCTTTCCCCGGCGGATCTTATACTGCCATTTAGAGCTTATCTCCCCTTCAAAAACTCCCTGAGGAGCTTCGTAGGAAGCCGGCCCTTTGTCATAATCATAAAAAAGGCCGCTGACAGGAGCACGCCAGTCATTTACAAGAGGACGGCTTCCTGCTCTTTCCGCCAGATTTCCGATTCCAATGTAAAACTGCTCCGGCTCCTCATCTCCCTGATAAATAAAATCCACCCTGCCAAAAAACGGGGAATCCTGCATATTGCGGAATCTTTTCCTCAGAAGAAGCTGCTCCTGATTGGCATTTACCTGGGCCAGAAGAGCCTGTCTGTTATCAAATTCCTCATATCCGTACTGGTCCATTTCTGTATAATTTTCCCAGTAGTATTCATGCATGTCCTCGATTTCTCTGACGCCGGCCTCAATGGAAGCATTTACTTCTTCCAGCCTTTTTTCAAGACATGCAAGCACCTGTTCCAGATATTCCTGTCCGGATTTTTCTGTCTGCATACGCTCAGGCTACCACAACAGCAGTACCGCTGACAGTTACCATAAGCATTCCATTGTCAGATCCGAGAACCTCATAGTCCACATCCACGCCCACTACGGCATTTGCGCCCCTCTGTGCTGCCCTTTCTTCCATTTCTCTTAACGCCTCTTCTCTTGCGTGCATCAGCTCATCCTCATAGCTTGCGGATCTTCCGCCGAAAAAGTTTCTCATTCCTGCTGTGAAATCCTTCAGCACATTTACTCCGCTGACCACCTCGCCAAAAACAATTCCTTTATATTCTACGATTTTCTTTCCATCTACATTTGCAGTTGTTGTTACGATCATTTGATGTTCCTCCCTTCATCTTCCGGCTGATTTCTCTATACAGCTCTGATGTACGAAACTCATTCCATCTGTTTACGGTATATTCGTTACTGTTCACTCTTTTCACAGCAATTTGCCCTGTGAACAGCTGCTGATATTATAATATATTTTGCGTAAACTGCTGTAATCCATACCTGCCTGAAAGAATTATTGTCTTTCACAGTAATAAAGAATTTTCTGTATTTTTCATTATATCCAAAAGAGCAGTGGCTGACAAGGATTTATTCCTCAGTCAGTCCACTGCCCTGTGTTATTGTTTACTGTCTCTACCTTTTACTGCCCTGTTCGAAATCTGTTCCGGCTGTCTGCTGCGGTCAGAATTTTATCCCCTCAGGAGCACTGAGCCTTCTGCTCAAACTGGCTGTTATACAGTTCTGCATAAAAGCCGCCTTTTCCAGAAGCTCCTTATGATCTCCCTGCTCGATGATATCTCCGTCCTTCATAACAAGAATCAGATCCGCATCCTTGATGGTGGAAAGACGATGGGCGATCACAAAACTGGTTCTGCCTTTCATCAGGTTATTCATGGCCTTCTGGATCCTCATTTCCGTTCTTGTATCTACAGAAGAGGTCGCCTCATCCAGAATCAGGATTTTATTGTCTGCCAGAATCGCTCTTGCTATAGTAAGAAGCTGCTTCTGTCCCTGAGAAATATTGCTGGTCTCCTCATCAAGAACCATCTGATAGCCGCCGGGCTGCTGCATGATAAAGTTGTGGATATGTGCGGCCTTTGCAGCGGCGATCACCTCTTCATCTGTGGCATCCAGCCGTCCGTACCGAATATTTTCCATAATGGTTCCGGAAAACAGCCAGGTGTCCTGAAGTACCATTCCAAACATTTCACGAAGCTCGCTTCTGTTAAAATCTTTGATATTGTGTCCGTCAACCATGATCTCTCCGCTGTTTACGTCATAAAAGCGCATAAGAAGCTTCACCATGGTTGTTTTTCCAGCGCCTGTAGGCCCTACAATAGCAATCTTCTGTCCATCTGTGATATCTGCAGAAAAATCATGAATAATGATCTTGTCCGGATTATATCCAAAGGAAACATGCTCAAACTGCACATCCCCTGTAAGATTTTTTACAGAAACAGGATTCTCTGCAGTCTGCTGTTCCTCCGGCTCCTCCAGAAACTCAAATACACGCTCAGAAGCTGCTGCTGAGGACTGAAGAAGATTTACCACCTGCGCGATCTGCTGGATAGGATTCGTAAAGTTTCGGATATACTGGAAAAAGGACTGGATATCACCTACCTCAATACTTCCCTTAATAGTAAAGATTCCTCCCAGGAAAGCAACCATTACATATCCCAGGTTTCCTACAAACTGCATGACCGGCATCATCATTCCGGAGAAAAACTGTGATTTCCATGCAGATTCATAAAGCTTTTTGTTGTCCTTTTCAAATTCAGCAACAACATCCTGCTCTTTGTTAAATACCTTGACTACATTATGTCCGCCGTAGTTTTCCTCGATCTGTCCGTTGACCTTTCCAAGATAATTCTGCTGGTCGCGGAAATATTTCTGAGAATGTTTCATGACAAAATTAATGATCACCATGGAAACCGGCAGGATCAGAAGCGCTGCCAGCGTCATCCAGACATTAATGGACAGCATCATAAACAGTACGCCGATAATGGTAGTAACTGAGGTGATCAGCTGTGTCATACTCTGGTTCAGACTCATCTGTAAGGTGTCCACATCATTGGTCACTCTGGAAAGAATCTCTCCGTTTGTTCTGCTCTCAAAATAATTCAGCGGAAGGCGGTTGATCTTTTTGGAAATATCTTTCCTCAGATTATAGGTAACATCATTTGAAATTCCTGTCATCACAAGCCCTGTATAAAGGAAAAGCAGGAGCTTGCCAGATAAAGGATCATAACGCCCAGAAGGATCATTGCGATCTTTTCAAAATTGATTCCTCCGGTTCCATTTACCTTGGCTACCAGCCCGGAAAACAGCTCTGTGGTAGCCTTTCCCAGAATCTTTGGTCCCCATATATTAAACACCGTACCTGCAACGGCAAAAACAAACATCAGGATAAACCGGAACTTATACCGTCCCATGTACCGGAACAGCTTTGCCATGGAACCTTTAAAGTCCTTGGCCTTTTCTCCTCCATGCATTCCTCTTCCATGTCCATGGCCCATAGGCCCTCTTCTATTTTCACTCATTTGCCAGTTCCTCCTCTGATAACTGTGACATGGCGATCTGACGATAAACCTCACAGTTTTTCATCAGTTCTCTGTGAGTTCCCAGTCCCGCCATCTTTCCGTCATCCAGCACAAGAATCTGATCTGCGTTCAGAATTGTACTGATACGCTGGGCAACGATAATGGTCGTTGCATTTTTTGTATGCTCCTTTAAAGCTTTCCGAAGCGCCTTGTCTGTTTTAAAGTCCAGAGCAG
>ENA-OPYY01000523-OPYY01000523.1-human-gut-metagenome-genome-assembly--contig:-NODE-523-length-12146-cov-1.148598_pt1 | contig 12146 bp, 19 predicted proteins | sample MGYA00242472_ERZ504481 | MGnify/ENA primary metagenome ERZ504481 (study PRJEB26092, sample SAMD00036265) | human gut metagenome | host: Homo sapiens | study: EMG produced TPA metagenomics assembly of...
CGAATAGTCAAGAAGAATCTAAAATAATTTTAAAAAGTGGGAAACTTTTTAGTCCCCACCCTCTCTTTTATATTTTAATCATGCACTAACCCTGGCCACCGCAGAGCCCCATTCTGGTCTGGTGTAAGCGTCACCGGCTCTGTAATCATCCGGCCTGATCGTCCATGATGTACCACTTGCCGTCTATGGTCTGCTGGCCTGTTACCATGGCACCATCAGCGCCCAAGTAATACCAATGGTCCTTGTACTTGTACCAGACATTGGACACCATCATACCTGCGCCATCAAACCAATACCACTTGCCCTCGTACCAGTACCAATCGTTGCGAACCGGTTGACCGTTGCCGAGGTAATACCGCCAGCCGCCATCTTCCTGCTGCCAGCCGGATTTCTTTTCCAGTTCTGCATTTGTATACTCTTTATAGAAAACATCAAGATCTACTTTTCCGGAGATTCCTGGCACACTCCCCTGACTGGTATACTGCCAGGCTGTCATTCCGGGTACATCTGGCCGCCGATTTGGACTTCCGTTGTTGATTCCATAGCTGGCAATCCAATAATCATAAGGTAACGCTGATGAATCCAGTACATTATTATACCAGTCTGTATTACAATAGATTCCTACCTGATATTTCGTGTTATTTTTAACCGTCTGTAAAAATGCCTGTGCAATGGCCGTAAGCTTTCCTTTTCCTAATTTACGTTGTTCTCCCCATTCCAGATCCAGATATACTGGCAGCTCTAACACACGGCCATTTAATAGATTCGCTACCCGTTCCGCTTCTTTTACTGCCTGGTCTTCCGTCAAGGCATACGAAAATGCATAAACTCCCACTTTCAGCCCTGCATTTTTTGCCTGCGTATAATTGCGCTCAAATTGATAGTCTGCTCCGCTTCGGGTAATACAACGCAAAACCGACATACTTATATCCGGCCGAGCCCACCCTGACTCCCAGTCAATCAATACCTTGATAACTGCTCACATCAATACCCTTTTATTTCCATAGGTTCGTCTCCTTTGCTTTATTCTATGTAAACAGGCCCCAGAGATTCCCCCAGGGCCTGTCTGCGTTGCGACGTCGCACAGCTTACTTATTCTCTGTGCCTACTGCCCTCTCGTCCTCCTTGTCAGTCTCTGGGCCAGTAGTAACATAGGTAGCATCCTGCGCTCCCTTAGGTCTTGCCTTTTGCGCTAAATCGTTTCTTCTCTGTTCACTGGTTCTTTTGTCAGCATGCTCATTTCTTACTGCGGTCATAATCTTTGGTTCCTTTCTTTTATTAAATAATGAATTGTAAGCTTACTTTTGGACTTTATATTTTAATCAATTCCCTGATTTCATTTCTTTCATCCTCTGTAAGTTTTGTATAGGTTTTTAAAATTTCTTCTGGATTTTCTCCTTTTTCCATATGGATAAGTAGTGCACGTATGATAATGTGTTTCTGGACATTTCCAAGCATTACAATATACCCCCTATAAGATCTGCCAATGCCAAGGTCAACTCCGCATTTTCTGCCTGTAGATGGGAATTTCCTGCTCCAAAGTCATACCCCTTTCCCTTTCTTCACCTTCTGGACTATAAAATTCCCCATCTTTATAGATGTCTCCTGTCTGGCATGGAACATAATTACATTCTACTGCATAGGCATTATCCCCATAAACACATCTTGCAACTTGGTTTGCCTCTTCATAACTGTTTGATATACATATATTCTGTACCACTCCGTCTGTAATCATTGCGTATACATTATGTACAATCATTAAAATCCTCCTGCTACTTCAGCCGAATCAAAATAATTCCGGAAGCACCATTGCCGCCATCTCCATAAACGCCAGAAGTGCCCGCACCTCCGCCACCACCTCCGCCGGTATTAGCTGCACCATCATTCCCACGGTTGCGTCCATTGCCGCCAGCTCCGCCTCCGCCAGCTCCTCCGGCCCCTTGTAATCCAGAATCACAGTCCCCGCCACCTCCGCCGCCGCCATATAATGTGTTCCAGCTTTCTCCGAAAGCTCTTGTGGTTCGACCTTGGCCTGGATTACCATCGCTTGCTCCTGTTTCACCAGGGCGCTTATATCCGTCATAATCATTATAAGCGCCTTTGCCTCCATTGCTCCCTCCCGTTCCAGGATAGCGGCTATTGTTCCCTCCATATCCGCCGTCTGCGGTACAAAGGACTGCCCCATTTTGGATACACTTGTTACGCCACCAGTACCAGCACGGGAATTATCATAAGTCGCACCGGCACCCCCAGCACCAATGATGCAATTTAATATTTCCCCTGGATTTACTAAAACATTAAATGCTGTATTCGTGTATCCTCCGCCGCCTCCCTTACCTCCTTCAGCATACCTATTACTGGTAGAACCGCTGCTCCGCCCTCCGCCACCACCACCGCCAACACAAAATATATCGGCTAAAGTGTACCCTTCCGGGATTATATAATTCTGCGTTCCTGTTACAGTAACAACCTGCTGCCCTCCAGTTGTCACAACAGCGTTCACAGGTGCGCCAAGTAGTTCCCCTACGCTGGATGTAACATATGGAATTGCTGAAAAGTAATAGGTCGTCCCCACATTGGGAAGATCCAAAAATACCTGTGACCATCCTTCTGACACAGTATTATTTCCAGCACCTTTATAAATCTGTACCCCTCCGCCTGCTCCTGGGTATCCATCTGTACTATAGCGAATATATATACCACTATATGGCCTTCCGGATGCCGCCCTTGGATTCTGCCATTTTGCCAATACACGACGGCCAGAATAGGCGGCAGCACTAAAAGACAGTAAACTATTAACGGTCATATTACCTGTATGTTTGGTTTTTGCATCATTGCTATAAAACGTCTCTCCGTTCAGCACATGGCCTGCCTGAGCGTTCCCAGTCAGTTCCAATGTTCCCTGAACCGGTTCGTCCCCGGATCCTTTCAGTATGCCTGTGTAACCCTTTAAAAGTTCTGAAGCTGTCCCGCTACAATCATCACTCCCAGAACCAGCACCTGAGCCTCCCACTGGATAAAATCTTGCCATCCCTATACCCCCTTAAAATTAACTGTACAATCAGCTGTCGGCTTTTTAAACCGGCACGTTGCTGTTACAGATCCCTCCGCACTGTCAAAATGGGAGATACAGCCATAAGACTTTTTCCGGCTCTTACTGTCTGCTTCATCTGTTCCATCATCTACAAACATCGGAATGGGCTTATAAGTATCCTTCATCCCTTCCACCTGTACGGTCTGGGTATATGGCGGGCCGTCTCCCCAGCCTGCTGCACTAAAGGTTGCCTGCCGCTCCCCGGTCATCAGTTCTTCCCGGTTTCTCAGGTTGACATCATTGTTGATAAGCTTCTCAATTACGTCACCCATCTCATTACCGTCTGCTTTTGTCTTACGGTCCCATTTGGGGATCTGGTCGGTAAACTCGCCATTGATCTCGCAATTTGCCACTTTTTATTCCTCCTCAAAAACTTCGGTGAGATCATACTGTAATGCCACATCATCCGGCTTGATAAAAGCGGGCATGGTCTTGTAACGTACCAGATCGCCCTCAGAATCCACAAGCCCCACCTCAGAGATTGCCTCTCCTACCAGTTCCTCCTCCTGTATCGTTGCATGGTAGCAGCAGGAGGTTTCTGCCTCATTGACAAAGTCATATCCATCTATTTCTTTTTCCAGGAGCAGAGCCGACAGCTCTGTCTCATCGCCTGTTACATTCTTGGGATCTCCTCCCTCATCCAGCCCGCCTTTCCCCCATACCATCTTTGTGATAGGCGGGAGGGTGATCGCCCCGGCGTGTGCCTTGCACAGCTTCTTAAGCCCGATCTTAGTCGTTATCAGCTTTGACATGATCCGTTGCCTCCTTATAGTAAATACCGCCGTCTAAGTTCCGGCTGCCATCTAAAAGCCATTCTCCATTCAGTGTATTTTGACAGTCCATCATGCCATCTCCGGCCAGCCGTACCCTGCCGGTAATCCCCATGCGTATCCGGATACTGTAATCCTGCATTTCCTTCTGGTCATTGTATCCGTTTAATTCCATGCTGCTATCCAGCAGCCAGAGGCCATTTAAAAGCAGGGGATTCTGGTTTCTCCACGAATACCCCTTGATCGCCATATGGATCAGGATACGATAATCCACATGGCTTCCGCCTGTTGCCTGCATGATAAATTGATAGTTGTCCCTGGCACTGGCAGGCTTGACCTCCCGGACCTGCTCCCTCATGCGCTCCACAGGGATGTAGCTGTGGTTCATATCCAGCCGGATCCGGACCAGGAACTCAGCCCATCTTTCAGGATCAATGGTATAATATGGGACCACTTCTCCCGCAGCGCTGAACGCTTTCAGGCATAATTCGATACTTGCCTTGGTCCCTGCCTGTTCTGCAAGGATCCCTTTCATTGCCAGACGGGTCCTGTAATCTTCTACAGACTCATTCTCCAGACGGGGCATATTCCGATCCCGTCCGTGCTCTGTAAGCATGATCTCGCTGGCCGTTGCCACCATGCTCTCTTCCCGGACTCTCTGGATATCCCGGACCGTCTGGTCATACAGGGCACCAATCACTTTAAAAAAAAGATAAAACTGGTTCAATGCCTTTTTTACCTGTTTCAAAGGGGCGATCAGCAGGCTGTACATATAATCCGCATAGTTGTCAAACATTCTGCCTCCTTACCCCTGCTCGACCGTCACCGTACAGGTTCCCAGCGTGATTACCTTGTCATTGTCCAGGACCACATCCTTATCAGGAGAAGTCACCCGTATATTTTTGTATTGGTACGTCCCCTTGATTGAATCCCTGACTGCACAGGCAAGATCGAATGTATACAGTTCATACAGCACCCGCTGCTTTCCGATCTGCATATACTGCGTGATCCCTGCCTCCGCAGTCTCTTTTAATCCTGTGGTATCCAGTCCGGAAGGGACTGTAACAATAACAGAGATATCCTGCTCCGCGGTTTCTGAGCTTTTGACAAGTACATTGTCATAGGGCCCTTTTATGGTATCCACTGCCTCGCGTACAGCATCCAGAAGCCCCTCCGTAGCCTGTCCCGCTGTGCTGGTAACTATGATGTCCACAGTCCCCTGTCCTCTGGGATGCTGGTCATGGACGGTTACTGCCAGGACACCCGGCACCGCCTCACAGACATTTTTGTACTTATCACGGGTCGGAAGGTAGACAGTTCGGACCATGCTCCCAGTACCCTGGACCGCAGGCTCTCAAGGTCCTCTTTATCCGCCCCTTCTTTTGTGATCCAGCCGGATCTGTTTGTGATCCCCTGTACTCCGTCTAAATAGATCAGGCACTTGTTGATCTGCCCCGGACCCACATTATACTTTGCACCCGGCTGCTCTGCCTCAACCGGCACCTCCACACTGTCCGTATCTTTTTGCAGAATGGTCGTTTCTGTTACGAAAAATCGCAGTTCCTCACCATTAAGATCTTTAGCTGTCTTAAAGATATACCTTTAGCGATCTTGACTGCCTCACCAATGGCAAAGGCACCGGTCTGTTTCTCCAGGCTTGTCCGGCTGACGGTCACCATGCCCTGGGTCTTAACTGCGTCTTTGCGCCGCTTGGAAAAATCTGCGGCTTTAAGTTCCAGCCATACATCAGATGCAGAGTACACAAACATATTTCCAAGGACCATGCGCAGAAGCTGGACCAGCTCAATACGTACCTGCAGGGCGATCAGCATAAGGTGGTAAAAGACTCCTCCGGCAGAAAAGTTGGTGACTGCAAAGCCCTCCTCTTTTAACTGCTCCACGGTCTGATCCTTCAGTTCAGCCAGCTCCGGCACAGGAAGCACTTCATCCAAAATTTTTTCATTAAGCAATGTCAACCACCTCCACACGCACCCGGTCAATGGATACCTGCAGGTGCTCCTGCCCGCTCTCCTCCACAAACCTGAAATAAATATCGATCCTTATCCGATTCCCTGTAAACTCCATCTGCACCTCGATTGTAGGGCTGTCCACTTCCGGACGCTCTGACAGTTTGCTCCGGATCCTCTGGCTGATCTCCAGCTGGGTCATGCTGTCATATTCCCTATGCAGGTACTCCTGTAATCCCCAGCCCCAGGACGGGCTATAAAATACCTCTCCTGGTGTCGTGACTGCCTCCAGCCGGATATCCTGCAAAAACAGTCCCTGGCACTGCACAGGGGGACATCCCCTGTACTGGATGCAGTGAGCTGCCAGTCCTCTGACAGGCGGATGTCTGTATCATGCAGTCCTGCCATCAAATCACCTCTCCTATGATGTAAGGGTCCAATGCCCCGTAAAGCATAGCAACCGCCACTGTATCGCCCGGATCCGCCTGTATCAGTGACCGTACTCCTGGGATCACGGGATACCGGCTGTCCGGCTCCCCGTCCCTGCCGATGATGCGGAGGGAATACACATAACCTTTTTTCCGTATCACTGTCTCTACAGTCCTCGGCCCGTCCTCCAGCTCCACCTGCACCTGCCTGTGCTCCTCTTTTATGTTTCCTGACTCAGAAACGGCACTGACCTGTGCCAGCATGACGGACGGGAGCTGTGCCTGCGGGTATTCCTCGCCGATCTTCCTGTCCATGACCCCACGGATCATGTTCTCTAACATTCCTCCCATCCGGCTTCCTCCTTACTGTTCAATCAAACGTGATATATGTCCGGATAAAACCGGCATCATTTGTCTTAAATAAAACCTTTTTTACCAGGCACTGCCTGTATACGCCGGATGTATGACCTTGATCGTCTGGGAATGGTGGATAAACGGCATAGATACCGTTTCCAGTTCCCAAGATCCCATACTCCGCTCCAGGCGGATAATATTGGATCCGTACTCAAACAGATAGGTCTGCTTCTGCTCCGGGTCCGTACACCAGTAAAATACCCCTCCTGAGAAATAAAACCGCTTCTGGATCTGCCACAGCCTCCGGATCTCTTCCAAAACCTGTATCCCGTTTTTCTGTGCAACCGGCACAACCTTTTTCGGCTGGTAGACCTCCTGTGAGATCTGGAAGTTGCTTATCCCTGCCACCTCCAGAAGATACCGGACAATCTCCTGAGGGGTCACATCCAGAAATGTCTCTGATATAGTGACTCCCTCCAGACGCTGCATCTCATCTTTTGCCAGGATCTCATTTTTCCCCTGTGCCCGGTTGTAGGGGCTGCTTACATATCCGGTAAAAACTTCCTCCATGATCCCACTGTAGCCCAGGTAGATGCTCATTTCATCCCCTTTGGTTATCCCGATCTGGGTCTGGTAAGGGTCGGTAAATCGGATCTTGGCCCAGTCAAAGTACGACTCTACATCGGAACAGGTCTCGATCTCAATCCCTTTTTTGATAGAGTAGGCGCCGATCTGGACCCCTATCCCTGGATAAAACAACTCCATATCCGCCTCCTAAAATGGCATTTTTTCGATCCGGTCAAGCCCCGCTGATGCCGATGGGGTTACCTGGGCTGCCGCTTTTTTCTGCGGGCTTTGTGACAGCTTACCGGCTGCACGGTCTGTTTCTTTTCTGGCAGGGGCTGTCCCCCTGTCATCTTTAAGATAGCTTTTATAGTCTTCATTCAGCGCAGACCCTGTGGACGCAGATGCATCTTTTTTGGCGCCACTGCTGCTTGCCGATTTGCCCGCGGAGATTATAAGCGTGTTATATTCCCACAGCTCTAAGGAGGCTGTGATCTGCTGCTTTTTGTTTTCCGCCTTATGGGTCATATTTTTAAGTATGACCTGGGAGATCCCCCGTACTGCGGTATCCTCACAGACGATCTGGTGGACTGCGGGCAGGGCCTGGCCCGACTGCCTGAACAACGCTTGGATCTGCTGAAGCTTCTGCATCCTGGTCATGGTAACTGCTCCGGTTTCATCCTGTGTATCCTCAAGGATCAGTTCTATGTTTATCTTGGCATCCTCATAGCCGGTCGCCTGCTTGGGCTTTTTGCTCTGCCCTTCAACCTCCTGCTCATCCACCTGTGCATCATTTTTAATCTCCATGCTTTTGACCAGCCCCGGCAGGATCACATCGTCAATCTTGACCATCTGGTCATCCTGATATACCATGCCTATCCCTCCTCGATCACAACGTCACCCGGAAGGGATCCGCTGCCATTGGCAAACTCCTCGATTTCTTTGAGCAGTTTCAGCAGTGCGGGAAGCTCCTTGATCGTCTTAAAATCTACTTTCAAGTGGAGTTCTTTGATGGTCAGGCCCCTGTCTTCGGTCTTTTCTTCTACCAGGGTTTCCTTCTCTGTACGGGCAGCATCCCTTGGAAGCGTCCGTACCGGCTCCCTGGTTGCCTCAATCCCCTCACTGGACATCTGGCTGCGGATGTTGGAAAGCGCCGCATCTGCTGCCTCTCCTGGCAGATCCTGTGCCAGCTTAATTCCATCAGCATAGGTACTCATAGTCCTCCTGCCTGACAGGGTAAGTGTGGACAGAGGGCCCGTCTTCGCATCACTGAAGGGAAGCATATTGCGGATTTTCTGCAGCCCACCTTTCACTGCCTCCACCGGTTTATTGATCGCAGACGGATCCCTTCCGTGAAGGTATCCATGATCTTTGCACCTGACTGCTTAAACCAGGCCACTGCACCGGTCACTGTACTCTTAATGTTATTGATCCCGCCGGTAAATTTACCCGCGATCGCGGAAAGCTTTCCTCCAGTGAGATTATCAACGAACGTAAAACCGGCCGTATAAAAGCCTTTGATTCCCTCCATCGCAGCCGCTGCTATGCCGGTGATGCCGCCTCCGTGCGCTTCATATGCGGCCCGCATATTTCCAAGCTTTTCGTTTACGGTAGCTTCTGCTGCTCCCAAAACAGCGCTGATCCCGGAACCAATAGCGCCAAAGAGCCCGCCAAAAAAGTCCACCACCGCTCTGCCGCCGGAGAGGATCGAATCCCACACAGCATTGACTCCATCCCGGAACCATTCACATTTGTTATACAGCAGTACCAGAACTGCGATCAGGGCGATCATGGCTATAACAACCCATGTAACCGGATTGGCCAGGAGGGCTGCCGTAAACCCCCAGACCGATGTGATCAGAGGGGCCATTGCGGTCGTTGCCGCAGTCACCGCCTGACGCCCCATGTTAAAGATCCCGGTCCCCAGCCGCTTGACACCGCCCAGTGCAATACCTCCGGCAGACTTTATGAGCATGAAGCCTTTTTTACCCCATCCCCGGCATACATACCGTATATCCGTATCGTTGTCAAAAGATCCGGCAGCTTTTTGATCTGTCCGATAAACCCGACAACCATACCTCCTGTTTTGGTAAAGACCAGCCCTGCTGCACCTACAACTGCAATCGTGGAGCCTGCCACAGTTAAAAATCCGCCAAGCGCCAGGACCACCAGCATCAGCACCTGTACCAGATCCTGATGCTCCTGCGCCCATCTTCCTACGGTATCCACCGCCTGGCTTCCCTTGTCGATCATCACATTTACCGTCGGCATAAGGCTGTTTCCCAGTGTTTCCTTGACGTTCTGGATCTTTTGCTGCAGGACCGTAAACTGATCCGGCTCCATCTGGTTCATGGCATCTGCCATTCCTTCCGCGACTCCCCTGCCCTGTCCCATGCTGTCATACAGGGACAGGATATTGTTCTGCAGGTCTCCTGTCTTATTGTACAAAAGGTCGATGAGTGCCACAGCCTCCTGGTCGCCAAATGCCTCCTGGATCTTGATCTTTTCCGCTGCATCCATGGTCTCGCCAAATTTGCCGCGCAGCTTGTCCAGGATCTCCGGCATGGACAGAAGCTGGTTATTGGCATCCAGGAAGTTAAGCCCCAGCTCCTTGCCTCCCTTGGCAGCACTCTTTAGGAACGCATTGTATTTTGTGCCTGCCTCACTGCCTCCCATGGTCGCCTGGAGCATACCCAGGATACTCAGCTGCTCCTCTAAAGGCACTTTGGCATTGGTAGCCGACGCTCCCAATGATTCGATTGCTTGGGACATCCCGGATCCGGTGGTCTTAAACTGCTGGACGGACTTGGCAATCCCGGCGGAAAACATCTCACCAAACTCCATATCCGTCATGCCGCTGTAATAGTCCTTGTAAATACCGTAACCCGTAGCAAACAGGGAAGTCATTTCCCCGACGGTGGACTTGGTGGCCTTGGCTGTCAGGCCGGACAGTTCTGTAAACTGTGCTACGCCCTCATCACTCAGCGAGGCAATACCGCTCTTAATGTCATAAGCAGCACTGATGAACTCTGCCTTTGTCGTACCCGCCCAGGTGTTGCTGAACTCTGTAGCTGCATGTTCAAGGGTCTTTAGGTCCTTAACACCTAATGAGGACAGCTCTCCCAGCGCCCTCCGTGTATCAAACGTTGCCTGGACCGGTGCAAGCGCAGCCTTCGTGATCTGGTCACCGACCACTGCCACACCGATCCCTGTCTTTGTCATGCTTCCCAGCCCCTGCTCCATTTTCTGGAGCTTGGAAACCGAGCCGCCGACTCCTGCCTGCACCTTGGACAACGGGGAGGTCAGATTGTCCACCATGGACATGATTAAGGACAGTTTAAATACACTTTCTAACCCCATCCTTCCCCTCCTCTGTTATTCTTCCGGGAAAGCACTTACTACTCCCCGCTGTATAATGGCGCTTTCCAGCTCCTGGATATACCGCGCCATTGCCAGATAGTGCAAAAATTCATCCAGTTCCATGTGTTCAAGATCTGCCTGCCCTAAACAGTCCGGAGGCACAAAATGAAGGATCTCCAGGCGGCCTGCCTCGTAGATGCTTCCTTTGACCGCCTCCAGGTGGCTGTTTAGAGCTTTTTTAAATTTGTCTCTTTCGACAGTCCCATCATTGCCAGCAGCTTTTCTCCCACGGAAATGGACAGGGCCGGATACTCCTCCAGGTCAGCCGTTAAGGCCCCGGCGCTCTCCGGGAGGACTGCATCCATCAGGAACGTTTTAGGGAACGGGTAGCATTGTTGGATGCCGTCTTGACATAACGGTCATAGCTGGCCACACTGGGGGAACGGAAGTAATAACACTTTGCGATCTCTGTATCATCATCCGGCGTCAGTATTACCCCTACCCGGTAAATTTTTCCATACTTTGCCTTCAATGCGTCTTCCTTCTGCTGGGTTTCCGCTGCTGTTTCCTGTTCTTTTTTCATTTCTTCTGCCATTTTTCTGCTCCTTTTTGCCATTTATCTTGTCAATTTACATCGGTTTGACGCCGTCACGGACGATCCCGCCCACGATCAGCAGATCCAGATCCACGCTTAAGGATTTGTCTCCCTGTGCTGCTTTATGGCTGTTTTTGGTGATCGTGACCTTGTTTAAGACATCCGTCCGGGTCCGGTCTCCGTCATTGGCATAGCTGACTGTAACTTTTCCAAACAGCAGGCGGTACAATGGTGTGCCTGTCCGTTTGCAGTAATCCAGCAGCCCGTCATAGTCATCGCGCAGGAGTGTAACCTTGCCCGACGCCTTATAGTTGCCCTCTCCATACCCGCGGGGCTTCTGCCCCTTTCCATAGACCTCTTCTTTTTCCAACTCATCCTCATAGTCGATGGACTGGATCTGCAGGTTTAAGCCTGGGATCCCCAGATCCACATCCCCCCATGAGTAAGAGCGCCCATTTACTTCTAACATTTATCTGCTGCCTCCTAACTGCTTATGACCACGCCGGTACGCCCCAGATCCACCAGGATGCTGCGGATGTAACCGCGGGATGCATACCGCACCACCATTGACAGGGACTTGCTTGTCTGTATGTCCTGCCCGTTCGGCACTGTAATCTCCGCATCCGATATCTCCCCTGCCTCGATCATCTTATCCAGGGGAGCTTTCACATACTCTGCAATCTTTCCCAGTTCCTTCTGTGTATCGGTCAGGTCGATATCCTCCTGCAGGTGCTGGAGTGCTTCCTTGCGTACTTCCCGGATGATCTTATTAAGGACCCGCACATCCTCCGCATACTGGTAGTCGCTGCCTTCCGGCCCCATGACGTTAGCATTGGATACATAGTATTTTTCCAGCCCGTCATAGTCCCTGAAGGTTACATACCCAGCCGCATCCAAAAGGGCCGTGGAATCCTCGATCCCTGCCGGGGTCAATTCCAGCATCTTATCCTTACTGATTCCCCATTTTGTAGGAATCCCCGGTACGGCCAATGGACTGATGGACCTTTGTGCGCG
>ENA-OPYY01000524-OPYY01000524.1-human-gut-metagenome-genome-assembly--contig:-NODE-524-length-12117-cov-3.708507_pt1 | contig 12117 bp, 7 predicted proteins | sample MGYA00242472_ERZ504481 | MGnify/ENA primary metagenome ERZ504481 (study PRJEB26092, sample SAMD00036265) | human gut metagenome | host: Homo sapiens | study: EMG produced TPA metagenomics assembly of...
CCCCAGGCTTTGAATACGGTCAAGCTCTGCTTTGATGGCAGAGAACGCATTTTCTTCGGCAAAAATGCGGGGATTTGCCTCATAAATCACCATATCCGAAGCCATGTATTCTTCCTGTGGGACGGGAATCGGTTCCATGTCACTCTGACTATCACTACACCCCATACAAGAATGTAGCATCGTAAAGAGCAGTGTCGCAATTATTACTTTTTTCATATTTCTACTTTTTATCTATACTTATACTCATTGGCGGAACTGATATCTGCAAAAGGAGCATCCAAACTCTCCAGTAATGGGCATTGGCAGAAAAGATACTAAGCCTTAATACTAAAAATCCCGGAAGCCAATACTAAAAAACAAAAGAGCTAAGAGATAACTTCTTCCCAAGGCTTGGTTTTCTATCCCAAGACTTGGGATAGAAAAACCAAGCCTTGGGACATATATCCGCAAGATTGAAAAGAGATATCCTATCCCCAATCTCATTCCACCAATAGGCATTTAACATCTTCATTACTATACAAAACTCATTTCAAGAAATTATTCTGATTAGAAACAAAAGCCGCTTCAGATTCCGGTTCAGAGTCTCCGTCCGGATTGTTAGGGTCAATCTCCTCACCAGCTATGTCCGTAATACGGAAATAATAATCTCGATCAAGCGTCACTGCTGCGAGGTCAAATTGTGAGCCTCCATTGTTATTATTCATTATCAGATTGTAAGTCAATCCCTTATTTGCTTCACCTGTATCGTAATAATTATACGTGACACCTTTTATCTCAACACTACCGGTTGGTAATATTCCTGGCCAACTACCAAAGAGTTCCGGTATATCATTTCCCCACGCATATATGGTTGTTTCTGCCCATCCGGACTGGTCTTCAATAAAAATGGTATAACCATCATGGATGACCACTGCATCCGGATCTATTTCCGTCCAACCGCTTTCTGTGATTTCCAAATATATGTCACGGTCAAGAGTAAAGTTCTGTGGTCCATCAAATTGTGAACCTACTCCATTATCGTTAAATATCAAATTGTAAACCAATCCCTTATTTGCTTCACCTGTATCAAAGTATTTATAGGTAATTCCTTTTATCTCAACGCTACCAGTAGGTGAAATACCGGGCCAACCTCCAAAAAGTTCCGGCAAATCATTTCCCCACGCATAAAGTGTCAGTGCATCCCAACCTGTATTGTCCATCACGAACACAGCATAACCGTCGTGGGTCACTTCACTTGGGTCTTCCGGCTCCTCAAAATAAGCATTCCAGCGGGTTACCGTTATATCAGTGCGAGTACCTACCTTAGCCGAAATTTGATGTAAAGCATCCCCATTCTGCAAAGTACGCTCTATACCTTGTGTCTTAGAAACGAAATAAAAGCCATCGGCAAGTGTCTTTCCATTAACAAAATCTTCCGGATAGAGGTATATGCCCCATTTAACATCATTGTTTGCAGCTTTCTCCATCTGCCACTTAAGGTCTCCGGAAGCAGCATCCTGACCTCCATTGAAATCGCCTGCAATATAAATTATTTCATCGGCACCAGTTCCTTGGGGCATAATCACCTCCAGCAAGATAGCATCGCTACGAAGTTCAAATTGCGGCAACTCATGGTCAAACACAATTTCCTCCTTGTCACAACTACTGATGAAAGCTACAAAAAGCAACAAAAGCCATAGCGGATTACATATATATTTTTTCATTGTTACTATTATTATAGGATGATTAATAATTAGGATTCTGTACCAGTCCCGGATTTACCATAAGGGCAGACTGGGGCAAGGGATACCACTCGTATTTGCGGTCACGTTTAGCCGGATAGCTTAAACCGTCGTCCGTGGCACGGCCAAAGAACCACCATTGTCCTTGCGTAAACTTATCGAAACGACGCAAGTCTGTACGACGACGACGACCCTCTCCCAAGAATTCAAGTCCCCATTCACTCAACATCCAATCCATATCAAAGGATGTAAAACCAGGACCGGGCTGTTCGAGAGCCGATTTATCTGTAAAATAGCGTGTTTTAACTCTATATACCAGTTCTTTAGCACCCTCCGTATCACCTGCACGCATTTTACATTCAGCAAGAGTATAGACCACTTCACTCAAACGGAATTCCACCTCATCGATGTTTTGGAAATCAATGCCTGCACTCTCCGGATAAACCGGATATCTTACCAAACGGACACCTGAATTCGTTTCACCCCAGCGAGGTGACATGACAGTCTCCAGATTACGTCCTAAATTAAGGAACGTACCCACCTGGTCCACATAAACCAAATCCTGACCGTCACGGTCGGCATCTGCTTTCAAAGCTGCACCCTTACCATAGTTGGCTTTAATAGCCCCTTTCAAGAAAATGCCTTGATAATTTCCTGTTGTTTCATTATACACATAGTTCTGCTTACGGATATCTTTATCGTGGAAACGTTCATAAACTGCTCCTAACTTATCACCGTAGTCGGTAAGAAAGCTCTTAGGATTGTCAGTACCACCATACGGCTGTACATTTCCAGAATTATCCCATGAAGGTGCCAAGCATACACAATTCCATCCGCTCTGGCTGTATGTACCTCCAAAGTAATCCCAACAATTGTAAGGCATGAAAGGCATGTTACGCATCCAACCGGTATTGACCTGACCGACTTCCATCGCCAATGCCATTACAACTTCCGGACATTCTACATTGTTTATCGAATAAATATCACGATAGTCATCGGTAATACTGTAAGTACCATAATCGCCATTCAGAATATTTTGGCAAAGAGTGGCACACTCATTATAACTGTTTTGTTTGATAAACACCTCAGAATTCAGCAACAAGCGCATCTTAATCATACGATTGGCAGCTTGGTTCATGCGGTTACGAGTCTTTCCAGAACCATCTTCTTTCATAAGATCTGTAACTGACTCATCCAATTCCTGACTGATAAAATCGTAGATAATCTTGCATCCCTTATCAAAATCAGTATCTGCAGAACCAGGGATTTCCGCACCCGAAGAAATGTTCAAGGGAAGTGCTCCACCCCAAATCTCAAAGATATTGTAGTATGCCCAAGCACGCAGGGTACGTACTTCGGCAATATAACTATTCAAAGCATCCTCAGTCATGCGTATAGATGCGGGGCTGATTGCCTGCAAATCTGTAATAAGCGTATTGCAAAGCCCAATAGTGGTCCACGCATTCTCCCAAGTTTGGCGAATAATGGTTGATTCTGACGTCCAGGTATGTGAAGACAAAGCAAACTTCAATGCCTCATCCCATCCCCAAAGTCCACCGTTCCAACTGCGCCATGCCACCTGGTCGGCAGAAAACTCCTGCAAATACCAGAAGTATTCCAAATAACTATATGCAGCTTTCGAATAGATGGCTGCCACTGCCCCCTGAACACTCGTCTCATCTTGATAATAAATTCCGGCATCCACACGATCGAACACTTCCTCGTCCAAATTAGTACAAGAGAAAAGTGAACATGACATAATCATCGCCAATAACCAACGACATTTTATATATTTCATATCTTTCATATTTTTAATAATTTGTTTCTCATTTATTTGAAGCGAAGAGTCACACCTAAACTCAATTGAGTTGCTGTAGGATAAGCACTATTACTATCTACTCCCGGCTGGATACCATTCACGTCTATAATTGAAGGGTCATTACCAGAATATCCGGTCAAGGTAAACAGATTCTTGGCAGACAGATATATGCGCATATTATCCAGTAACTTACGGTTCTTAGGAGTAAAATTATATCCCAAGGTTACATTTTCCAGTTTTATGAAGCTACCATCCTCCAGGAAATAGGAAGATATTACTCCACCACCGGTACGGATATTCTTATCTTCCAGATACGCAGAGCGAAGAACATTATCTGTACCACATCCCTGAAGCCCCATACCATATTTACGCATGTTGAATACATCAAAACCGAATGTACCGCGGAAGAATACACTCAAATCAAAGTTTCTCCAAGTCAGGTTGTTACTCCAAGACAAGAAGTGCTTGGGAGCACCATTGCCAATATAACGTTTATACTTGGCATCAGCCTGAGAAATAGGTATTTGCTCATCTTTATCATTCAAAATAAGCATATTGCCATTTTCGTCAACACCTGCATATTCATAACCGTAGAACTGCCCTATCTCTCCCCCTTCCTGCACACGGAAGAAATATTCGCTGGAACCAGTTCCCGGTTTTAAGTAAAGGTCGAGATAAGATGCCTTGTAAATATCGTTAGAAAGTTTGGTCAACTTAGTCTTCCCATAAGAATAATTGATTCCGCTCGTCCACTTCACTGCTGTTTTAGTAAGGATGTCACCATCCAAAGATACTTCTATACCGGTATTTTTCGTTGTTCCAACGTTAACCAAAATAGTGGAATAGACAAAAGGCGGTTGAGGTGCCGTGTACGTATAAAGCAAGTCTTTAGAACTACGGTCAAAATACTCCACTGAACCACGTAAACGATTCCATAGAACAAAGTCAACACCCAGATTAATCGCAACGCTCTTTTCCCAAGCCAAATCCGGATTAGCATTACTAGAGGGAGCATAACCCGTTACCCAACGCCCGTCAAAGAGATAACTACCATTGGTATTGTAAGTAGAAAGTGATTTATAAGCATCAAAATCCGAACGACCGGTAATACCGAAAGAAACACGTGGTTTCAAACTGGTCAACACTTTCCGGGTATTCTTCATAAAGCCCATCTCCATCATTTCCCAAGCCAAAGAAGCTGCTGGGAAGTACCCCCACTTTTGGTTAGCACCAAATTTGGAAGAGCCTTCATAGCGCAACGAAGCCGATGCAAAAAGCATATCCTTCCAATTATAGTTCAACCGACCAAAGAAGCCAATAAGTGTCGATTCAGAGCGACCGCTATATAAACTTGCCAAACCATCCTTCAGATAAGAGCCACTGCCCAAATCCCAATATTTCGTATTATCAAAAGAGAAGTCGTTGTTACTACCACCAATCTGTTCCCAGATAGACTTCTCATAAGTATAGCCCACTACAGCCTTAATATTGTGGTCGCCCAAGTTCAGTGCATAATTTCCCAACCACTCCAATCGATTGGTGTACCATTTCTGATACTTCATTTCCGCACGTCCTTTATAACCATTCCAATAGGACTCCGAACCGGCAGACGAAGCATAATATTGTTGCTTCATGTCATTGTAATGCAATGAGTAACTTAATGTTGTATTCAACAAATGCTTTTCTGTCTGCAAAATATTCAGTTTAGCCTCAGCCGTACCCAACAAATACATACGCTGGCCGTTGTTATCTCTCAAAGCAAGCTCCGCAACCGGATTGGTTGCACCCGTAGGAGAAGTAGGCTGATAATACGAACCGTCTGCATTATATACCGGCATTGTAGGATTCATTGTGAGTGCCCTATCGAAGAAACCATCATTTCCCCAGGTTTCATTTACACGACGTGCACTCAACGAACCGTTGAATTGTAAGCGATTCTCCAGTACACGCTGTTCCATAGAAAAACGACCTCCAAATTCTTCACGACCACTCACGATGTCAAGTCCATTGGCACTTTTGTAATTGAAGGAAGCACCATAGAAACCATTCTTTGTGCTACCATCAATAGATATATATTGGTTTGTGTCGTATGCTACATCACGAGTAATCAGTCCATACCAGTCAGTGTCGGCTCCATAGTCTGTACCTCGTCTCGAACGACGGAATTCATCAGCCGACAGAATATCCGGAGAGGGCTTGGCTACATTAAAAGCGATGTAACTGTCATATGTGACTACCGTTTTTCCAGCTTCACCCGAGCCACGTTTCGTTGTAACTAAAATCACACCATTAGCACCTCGCGTTCCGTAAATAGCAGCTGAACCCGCATCTTTCAATACCGTAATAGATTCAATATCCTGTGCAGCGATGTTACGGATATCGCCACCTGCCACACCATCTATGACAATCAAAGGACTATTACTTGCAGAAACAGATGTTGCACCACGTACTTGTAATGAAGAACTGGAGTTAGGATTGGCAGCTGCCTGCGTATTGACATTCAAGCCCGCGACTTTTCCCGATACCATTTCCATCGGGTTATTCATAGCCCCCAAATTAAAATTTTTCTTATCCACTTGTACAATGGAACTGGAAACTTCTTTTTTACTCAATGAACCGTAACCCACTACTACAACTTCTTCCAACACCTGCTGGTCATCATGCAAGACAACATCAATCTTGTTTCTACCGGATACGTTCAGTTCCTGCGTTTGGTAACCTACATAAGAAAAAATAAGTATTGCATCAGGATTGACATTCAATAACACATAGTTACCGTCAATGTCAGTTATCACCCCCGAAGTTGTACCCTTTACCAATACACTTGCACCGATAAGACCTTCACCCGTTGCATCGGTCACCTTTCCTTGTACCTGAAGTTGTTGCGCAACAGCAACACCAGTCATCATAAGAAAACCCAGTAAAAGGATCATGCGCTTTTTAAGGCATCTCTTTAGACTTTTCTTTTTCATCTTATTAGAAATTAGTTAAACAATAAATAGATTGATGCAAATGTATTATCAAAACAAACGCACGATTTGGGCTGAGATAAAAATCTAAAGTCCTGCAACAGGCAATCAACTATAATACAACGCATTACAAAAATGCTATTGCTACTAATTTCTAAATCATTTCTAAACTTTTTAAGGCAGAAGAAAGCCTCAAAAGGAGGATAAAATCAAAAAGAAGTTATTTTCATCACTCGTTCTTCAAAGTCCTCTTTACAAAGAGACTTGTTTTTTAGCTTGGAACGATAAGTATAGATGGTAGTTATGGAATAACGCAAAAATTCTGCAATACGCGCACTGTCTGTAATACCTAAACGAATCAGTGCAAATATGCGCAGTTCGGTAACAAGCAATTCTTCATTTTTAGGATGCAATTGTTCTTCAACTGGCAACAAACGATTAAATTCTTCTACAAAGTTAGGGAATATCTTAAGAAAAGATACATCGAAATTGTGATAGAACTCTTTCAACTCTTGATTTATGAAACGGTCGGACTTCAATGTACGATATAACTCCTCAAGTTTACCGGCAGCAGCCTGCTTGTTCAATATGCGGCGATATTCTTCCATCTTACTTATATAAGAGGAACTTAAACTGAGGAAACGTCCCAAATACTCTTCCTTAATATGATTGGCTTCCGTAAGAGTCTGATTAGTATGCAATAATCGTTCATTAGCCTCATGTTGAGAATTGTTCAGCTTCTTCAATTCACTATTCAATATACTCAATTGAGAATTGGCAGCAACAACTTTTTTACGGGCATAAGACAATTTTTTCATTTGCCATAGCACACACAGTACTGTCAATAGAAGGAAAACAGAAAGGATACATATGCCTGTAATAAACATTCTCTGCCGCTGTTGCTGTATTTCCTTTTCTTGCTGATAAGCACGATCTATGAGCGGAAGCATCTTGGAATTCTGCGAACTACGCAACCGAGTAGTATAATAATTAGCATCTTCCATACTAATCTTGATATAGTGATTAGCACGTTCCAAATCGCCCATTCCATAAAGTAATTCCGCTAATGCGCACAAAGAATAATTTTCTTTCACCACTGCCCTAATGTCAGCAATGGCACTGCTAATACGTGCTTCCATTTCTTTCTGCTTGTTCCCCACGACATGATAAGCAAAAGCCAGAATTGAAGTAGCTACTGCATACTCACGCGTATTGGATTTCAACCGAGGTAAAAAATTCTTCAATAAACATATAGCCTCCTGACTTTTTCCCTGGTCAATGAGCTGAGGTGCATGCACGACTACATATCTATAAGTATCTTCCGGTACTAGGCTGATTATAGAATCCCTATACAAATTTGCTATCCGAAGATAATTGTTCACGTAGTTCCGATCAGTGGCGTACTCTGCCTGATAGAGATATAGGTTTTCAAAACATACATAATAGTCCACTATATTTTCACCCTCCAACGTGTTACGAGGAAGCGATTTCAGCAATTCCATTGCTTCAACAAAAAGGCCCGAAGTATTTAGAATATGTACTTTATTTAATATAGAACTATTTATCCATTGCCTATTATTTAGCCGTGTGGCAATAAGAATATTTTCATTTATATAATGTAATGCAGAATCACTAATATAAGAATTATATTCGGCAAAAAGACGATTTTGTATCAGATAACGCTCCATGTCAGTAAGCCTCCCTTGCTTCAACTCATCCTTTATCAAAGAAATATACCGTTCTTTTTCTTCCTCGTATTGTCTACGCATCACGATAGTCTTATCCAGAACAGACAAAAGGCTATCTATTGCAGATGCATACATACCAAGCGAACATGGCAACAGCATTATTATTAAAATCAAGATACGCATCATAGGTTAACATTGTGACATAACTTCGCAAAGTTACAATTTTCTTCTGTTATGAAAATACGATTTTAGTATTTTCTTTGGCATTATAAGTCGTACATCATAGGGATTATACATCTACCGAAATTCATATTTCCTCTACTTCGGATAGCTTTTAAAGCTTTATGGCAGTTTTCAAACCTCCTTCTGCCTAATAATGGCTAACATTGCAACCGAAACCAAAGGTTGACATCAACATGAGAAAGACATTATTATTTTTATACCTTTTATCTCTCGGCAGTATTGCCGCATACGGTCAGACACGTCTGACCCAAGACCCCAAACTGGAACGACAACTCCACGAAAGCGGACTGATACATCAACCCCTCCCCCTGGATATTGAAAACTCTTTCGAAACCAACGGATGGAAAAAGGAGGTCTTGCAAAGCGCTCCTCTCACCCGCTCGGCAGGTACAGAGGGATGGAGTCATTCCGGCGCAGGAAGCATGTCCTTCAGTACGGAAAAGACCGTTTCCGGCAAAGGCAGCATCAAACTGCAATTCCCCACATTCACCGGGAAAAGGGCGACCGGCTCTCCTTCCGACCCAGACTATGCCACCTACGGAAACAGCAGTGTTACCTATCATCTAGACGGCGCCAATCTGGAGAAGTACAACCGCATCGTATTCTCCATCTATCCCGATTGCGACGGCGCGCGCATCGTCAACATGAACCTCACGTTTCGCAATGCAGATACTCCTGCCAAGAAAGGATATAATCAGCCTTCGGGTTCACACCTCATTAACTTTATTAATAAGGAGTGGAACCAATGCTTCCTCGAAATAGACGAGTATCAGCGCGACAAGGTGATATCCATCACCTTCAGCACAGCCCTCAAAGGCAAAGACCGGACTACAGGAGATTCAGCTATCTACTACCTGGACAATCTACAACTGCAAACGGTGAAAGCCCCTGAGAAAGTCAGCGGATGGATACCTGCCGATGGAAAAATCTCCTACTCGACAACCGGCTATGCCGTCAACCACCCCAAAACCGCCCTCATCAACACAAACCTCACCATAGACGCCGGAAAGCGCTTCCAACTGCTTACCCCAACCGGAGAAATAGCTTACGAAGGAGACATCCGAAAAGAGAAAACCACTCTCGGAGAATTTGGCCTTATTGATTTCACCTCCTTCAATAATCCCGGAGAGTATCAGCTGAAGGTCGGAACATCGCTAACTCCCACCTTCCGGATTGGAGAAAGACTTTGGGAAGATTCACAATGGAAAGTGCTGAACTTCATCTTCTGCCAGCGCTGTGGACATCCGGTTCCCGGCAAGCATTCCACCTGCCACGTAGACCTCATGTCCCGACATGACGGACGCAGCATCTCCTACTCCGGCGGATGGCACGATGCAGGAGACTTGTCCCAGCAAACCTTGCAGACGGGAGACGTGACCTTTGCTCTGCTCGAAGCCTATAATAAACAAAGAAATATCAACCCAGCCCTCGCCGCCCGCCTGCGTGAAGAGGCGGAATGGGGAGTAGAGTTCATCCTAAAGAACCGCTACGGCGATGGTTACCGCGCCAGCAGCATGGGATTGCTTATCTGGCAAGACGGTGTGTTCAATACATTGGACGACATATCTTCCGTACGTGTACAGAACATGGCATTTGACAACTTTCTCTATGCCGGATACGAAGCTTACGCCTCCATGACGCTGGACAACGACCCGATGCTGCAGGAATACCTATTGCGCGTGGCCGAAGAAGATTTCGCTTTTGCTATGGAGAAGTTCAAAAAAGATGGCTTCGACCAGTTCGTCCAGCCTTACGAACACAGTTACAACACTTCGAAAAGTCAGTATATGGCTACCATCTCCTGGTCGGCAAGCCAATTATACAAGCTGACCGGAAAACCTTCTTATGCGGACATCGCCGCCGAATACATCCGCTACACCCTCGACTGCCAGCGCACGGAACCGCTGAAAGACAAAGACGGGACACGCGGATTCTTCTACCGGGACAAATCCCGCAAATCCATCGTACATTACATACACCAGTCGCGCGAGCAGGTCTATATGCAGGCTATGGTGATGCTTTGCGAAACCCAGAAGGAGCACCCCGATTACCCTAAATGGGTGAATTCCATACAACTATATGGAGACTATCTGAAAGGAATGATGAAGTATACCCATCCCTACGGTATGATTCCAAGCGGTGTTTACCATGCAGAGGAATATAAGGATACCACCAACTTCTACGCCCTCCATCTGTTTCCCCCTGCCAATGCCAAGGAACTGTACACGGAACAGATTAAACGAGGAGTACAACTGGACAAAGAGCACTACATGAAACGTTTCCCCGTGTGGTTCAACATTTTCAACGGCAATACCGCCATCCATCTTTCCAACGGAAAGTCCGCCGCCATCTGCGGAAACTTCCTGAAGGACAAGGAACTGCTCAACATCGGTCTGGAACAGTTGTACTGGACCGTAGGCAAGAATCCTTTCGGACAATCCTTGATTTATGGAGAAGGACACAACTATCCGCAACTGAATACCTTCTCTTCGGGAGAAATGACAGGAGAGATGCCCGTTGGTATCCGTACCCTGGGTAACGACGATGTCCCCTATTGGCCGCAAACCAACAATGCCTGTTATAAAGAGGTATGGATTACCTCGGCAGGCAAATGGCTGTCTCTGATTGCGGAATATTAGATAATGGAGAATTAATAACTTATAAATTATAAATTACAAATTATGAAACATCTGTTTATTTTATTGTTTACGGCTTGCACCCTGCTGACGTACGCACAAGTCCCCGAAGGTTATCCGGCAAACTATGCCAAAGCTCCTCGCTTCAAGGCCTTGATTTATTACACGCAACATGCGGAAGAAGCACACGTACAATTTGCAGAACAAGCAACCACTTTCTTCAAGAAGCTCAATTACGGTGACGGCTTTGTTCTGGATATTACTACCGATTTTTCAAAATACCCATACGAGAAACTGAAAGAATACAATGTCATTATCATGCTTAACACATCCCCCAACACCAAGGCCGAACGCGATGCTTTTGAGCAATACATGGAAAACGGAGGCGGTTGGGTAGGTTTCCACGCAGCTGCCTACAACGACAAAAACACGCATTGGCCCTGGTTCGTTAAGTTTCTTGGTGGTGGGGTGTTCTATTGCAACAACTGGCCTCCCCAGCCGGTATTGGTCGAAGTCGACAACGAAGAACATCCCGTTACCAAGAATCTGCCTGCATCATTCGTGCTCCCGCCAGCGAATGGTACCAATGGACTCCCAGCCCCCGCCAGAACAAGGACGTAGAAGTACTCTTGTCCCTATCTCCCAAGAACTATCCACTGGGTATCAAGGATGTAGTGAATTTTGGCGACTTCCCCATCGTATGGTCCAACAAGAATTACAGAATGATTTACCTGAATATGGGGCATGGTGACGAAGAGTTTATCGACGGTACACAGAACCTGCTATTGGTTAATGCTTTCCGCTGGGTAGTGAGCAAAGACAAGAACGGTGACCCGTTCCTCAAATGAGATGTTCCCTATATAACAGCAATCAGAAAAAGGAAATAGGGTATCACTCCTCAAATCTGCTCCAGAATACAGCACCTTTATGCCGAAACAGACACTTTTCGTACGAAAAGTGTCTGTTTCGGCCGTTTTATGCATGATACCCTTGCCTGACACCCGACAAGCCTGGAATGAATAGTTTTCACTGTATAAACCA
>ENA-OPYY01000525-OPYY01000525.1-human-gut-metagenome-genome-assembly--contig:-NODE-525-length-12116-cov-1.029444_pt1 | contig 12116 bp, 17 predicted proteins | sample MGYA00242472_ERZ504481 | MGnify/ENA primary metagenome ERZ504481 (study PRJEB26092, sample SAMD00036265) | human gut metagenome | host: Homo sapiens | study: EMG produced TPA metagenomics assembly of...
CGGAACAGGCAGACGCACAGGACTTAAATCCTGCGGGACTTATACTCCCGTACCGGTTCGATTCCGGTCTGCGGCATTAAGTAAAAGACGGAGAAATGTTTTAAAGTAAACATTTCTCTTATTTTTTGGCATAAATGATAGCAAATAACAAAAACTGCTGAGGTAAAACCTCAGCAGTTTTTGTTATCCGATAAACTGATAAATATTATAGATATTGATAAAAATAATTACAACCATTAAACCAATAAAAAGCTTGTCCACAGTTTTTTCTTCAATTTTTTTATTGAGAGCTCTTCCGGCGATACCTCCGCCAATGCCTCCTATTACCATAAAGATAAGGGTTGCGATTTCAAAATCAGGAACGCTTTTTGTTACAATGGATGATAATAAACTGGCTATCTGGGAAAAGAAAATAATATATAGAGAATTTTCAGCCGCAATTTTTGTTGTCATTGAGAAAAAGAAAAATAAAACAACAAGATTGATAGGACCGCCTCCAATGCCTAAGAAGGAGGAGAGAATTCCCAGAAAAATACCGATGGCGACACAAGCCATTAAGTTTGTTACATGGTATGTTTTAATCCGTTCTTTGTAAAGGGTATAAACTAACGTACCGACAGTTACCAGCATAAGGCAGGCAGCCTGAACAGCGCCTACTTTGTTTTTGTCTGGGCTTAGAGAAGATACGAAAGAAAACATCCATTTTCCTAAAAGCCACCCACAGCAGCGCCCAGCGCCAATGGTAAACCTGTTTTCTGCTCAATATTAGAGCTGCCGCTTAATTTACTTTTGATTACAGAATATGTAGTCATGGAAAGTACAGTACAGCCGGATAAAAAGCTTATGGTGGCAACATCCATAACGCCAAATGCGTCAAGAACAGGCTTTATGATAACGCCGCCTCCAATACCGCAAATTGCCCCTATGATGGAGGCAAAGAAACAGATTAGAAAGAAAACTACTAATAACATAATAATACCTCACATTTTTTTATTCTATTCTATTTTAGCTTTTTTCTAGCTGTATAGCAATTATTATGTTATTATACTATGTATAATAAAAAAGATATGGATGTAAAAGGAGAGATATGACATTACGACATTTAAAAATATTTTCTGCGGTTTGTCGTTTGGAAAGCATTACTCTTGCCGCAGAAGAAATGAACATGGCGCAGCCGGCAGTAAGTTATGCAATCGGGAATTAGAAGGGTATTATGAAACAAAATTGTTTGAGCGGATGAACAGACGCTTGTATATCACGGAGGCAGGAGAGCAGCTTTTAATTTATGCAGACTCTATTTTGGCGCAGTTTGATGAGGCAAGGGACGTTTTGCGGGATATTCAGACGGTGACCAAAGTGCGAGTGGGAACAAATGCTTCTTATGGAATTAGTTATCTTCCGCAGCTGATTGCAGGATTTAAAGAAGAGTATGGGCAAATTCCCATTTATACATTAGTGGATAATTCCAGACAGATTGAGGAAAAACTAATAAGAAATGATTTGGATTTTGGAATTACAGATTATCCTTCTAATCCGCAGTTTTTTAGAAGCGTGCCTGTGGGAACGGATAAAATGATAGCAGTTTGTTCGTCTGATTATTCTTGGCAGGGTTCGGCAAAAATGGAGGAGCTTATTGAGATGCCGCTGCTTTTAAGAGAATTGGGAAGCGGCTCTCGGAGTATGGTGGAGGCTCTTCTGAGCAAATATAAAAAGAAACCGGAAATTGTAATGGAGAGCATTAGTATTCGAAGCCTGATTGAAGCATGTGCCAAAGGAATGGGAGTTTTGCTTCTCACAAAATCAGTTTTAGAGCCTTATATGAAAAGCCATCATTTAAGAGAAATTAAAATTACAGATGAAAGTATTGTGAGGGAATATTATTTTGTATATCATAAGAGCAAATTTCTGACAAAAAGTATGAAATGCTTTCAAGAATTTGTTTTGGAGAACAGATAGGAGAGTTTTATGGAATTATATGAGTTAAAAGAAGAGCAGGAAAAGGTAATTTTGGTCGGTGTGCAGACAAGAGAAAACGATGATACAAAGGACTCCTTGGAAGAGTTGAAGGAGCTTGTAAAAACAGCCGGTGCAGAGGTTTTAGGTACTGTTATACAGGCAAGAGAAGCCGTTCATCCGGGGTATTATGTGGGAACAGGCAAGCTGGATGAAATCCGTATGATGCTTGACGGATACGGAGCTACGGGAATTGTCTGTGATGATGAGCTTTCTCCTTCACAGATAAATAATCTGGAGCGAGAATTGCAGTGTAAAATCATGGACAGAACCATGGTGATTTTAGACATTTTTGCGGCAAGAGCAAATACCAGTGAAGGTAAAATACAGGTAGAGCTGGCGCAGCTTCGATACAGAGCTGCACGCTTAACAGGACTTGGAAATTCCATGTCAAGACTGGGAGGAGGTATAGGAACAAGAGGACCGGGAGAGAAAAAGCTGGAAATGGACAGACGTGTGATTAAGCTTCGGATTTCTCAGTTGAAAAAAGAGCTGGAGCAGGTAAAACGACACAGACAGGTTTTACGTGAAGGAAGAAGCAGAGAAAATATTATGACAGCAGCGATTGTAGGTTATACAAATGCAGGAAAATCCACGCTTTTAAATACGCTGACAGATGCAAAAGTTTTAGAAGAGGATAAGCTTTTTGCCACCTTAGACCCGACTACCAGAATTTTAGAATTACCGGGAAAACAGAAGCTTTATTTGACAGATACCGTAGGATTTATCAGGAAGCTTCCCCATCATTTAATTGAAGCTTTTAAAAGTACCTTAGAAGAAGCAAAGTATGCAGATTTCATTATTCATGTAGTGGACATTTCCAATCCCCAAAGGGAAAAGCAGATGTTTGTGGTATATGAAACATTACAGGAATTGGGGGTAGAAGATAAAAAAATTGTTACATTGTTTAATAAGCAGGATAAGCTTCAGGATGCTGAAACCATAAGAGATTTTAAAGCAGATTATATTGTGAAGACAGCCATAAAAACAGGGCAGGGATTGGAAGAATTAAAGGAAGTTCTGGAAAAAATATTGACAGAAAATCAAATATATCTGGAAAGAATTTTAGATTATCAGGAAGCAGGACAGATACAGCTTATTCGAAAATACGGACAGCTGATTTCAGAGGAATATACGGACAGAGGAATTGAAATAAAGGCGAGAGTTCCCCAGAATATATACGGAAAAATAGGAGGAAGATAAAAAGAGGAGGCTGTTTTATACAACAGCCCCTCTTTTCGCTAAAAATTATTTATTTTCTTTTGCAGCCTCTGCCATTTTCATAGCACGAACTTTTAACGGCAGACCGAATAAAGTGATAAATCCGTCTGCGTCATGGTGGTCGTATAAATCACCTGTCGTAAAGGATGCAAGAGACTCATTATACAGGCTGTAAGGAGAAACAGTACCTGCTTTAATGATGTTGCCTTTATAGAGTTTTAATTTTACTTCTCCGGTTACATACTCCTGTGTGCTTTCCACAAATGCCTGAATTGCTTCACGCAGAGGTGTGAACCATTTTCCTTCGTAAACGATTTGAGCAAATTGACTTCCTAATTTCTTTTTCATTTCCATTGTGTCACGGTCTAAAATCAATTCTTCCAGCTGTGCGTGAGCTTCCATAAGAATTGTTCCGCCGGGAGTCTCATATACACCACGGGATTTCATACCCACAACACGGTTTTCTACAATATCAATAATTCCGATACCATTGGCGCCGCCTAATTCATTTAATTCTGTAATAATTTCAGATACCTTCATGGATTTTCCGTTTAATGCAGTAGGAACGCCCTTTTCAAAAGTAAGAGAAATTTCAGTTTCTTTGTCCGGCGCTTTCTGAGGAGTTACGCCCAGAACCAGTAAATGTTCATAATCCGGTTCAGCAGCAGGATCTTCCAATTCCAGACCTTCATGGCTGATATGCCATAAGTTTCTGTCACGGCTGTAACTGTTGCTCATATTAAACGGAGGTCAATACCATGTGCTTTACAGTATTCCATTTCATCTTCACGGGACTGCATGGTCCATACATCTGTCATACGCCATGGAGCGATGATTTTTAAATCAGGAGCAAGCGCTTTAATTCCTAATTCAAAACGGATTTGGTCATTTCCTTTTCCCGTAGCTCCGTGACAGATAGCGACAGCGCCTTCTTTTCTTGCAATTTTTACTAATTTTTTTGCAATAGGCGGACGAGCCATAGAAGTACCTAACAGATATTTATTTTCGTAAACAGCGCCTGCCTGAACGCAAGGAACAATATAATCATCACAAAATTCATCTACAATATCTTCAATATACAGCTTTGAAGCGCCGGATAAAGCTGCACGTTCTTCCAAACCATCTAATTCTGAACCCTGACCACAGTTGATGCAGCAGCAGATAACCTCATAATCAAAATTTTCCTTTAACCAAGGAATAAGAGCTGTTGTATCTAAACCGCCTGAATATGCTAAAATAACTTTTTCTTTCATAACGAAATCCTCCAAAGAATTATTTTGTATGAATGTAATATACACCTAAATAAATAATTATGCAATAGTTTTTTTAAAAAAATAGAAAAAAACTTATAAAACAGATAAAAATAGAATAAATATACATCTATATGCAAGGTTAGATATGAATAAAAAAAGAAATACAGGTAAAAATATGAAGAGAAAATAATGGAGGAAAATGAAAATGTGGGGAATTTTAATTGCATTGCTGTCAGGAGCGCTTATGAGTGTACAGGGAGTTTTTAATACGGAGCTGACAAAGCAGACAAGTCTTTGGGTTTCAACAGGGTGGGTGCAGATTTCAGCATTTCTTGTTTGTGTGGCAGCATGGTTGTTTACGGGACGTGAGTCCGTGGGAGCTTTGATGAAGGTCGAAAATAAGTATATACTTTTGGGTGGAGTAATCGGAGCTTTTATTACTGTAACAGTTATTCAGAGTATGTCCTCTTTAGGACCTGCCAAAGCGGCAATGCTGATTGTAATCGCACAGCTTGCAGTGGCATATCTTATTGAATTATTTGGGATGTTCGGTGTGGAAAAGGTGGATTTTCAATGGAGAAAGCTTTTGGGAATGGCAATCGCTATTGCGGGCATCGTTATTTTCAAATGGGAAAAATAGACAAAAACAGCCGGTTGCTTACGGCTGTTTTTTGGATTGCAGGGAAAAAAGAATAGTGCTATACTGAAGCTACATTTCAAATAGGCAAATCGGTGTTTCTGCCGTAATACCCATAAAACGTATTAGAACACAAAAAAGTTTATGTATTTTTTAGAAAAGAAGTTATCAATTTGATATTGTAAAGAGATTGCAAATTCGTTACAATAGACATAGTTGTACGAAGTCCTCTTTACAAGCTCGTAAGGAGGTAATTGTATGATGAAAGCAAAAAATATCTTATTTATAATGCTTATGGGCATAATATGTCTTGTTTTTAGTTCCTGTAATTCCCCAAAAGAGGAAACGGTTGTGATAGAGCAGTCGGAAGAAAAACAGAATAAACCAAAAACAGAGGAACATTCTGAACAAGAAGAAGCTTGGATATGGGTAGATGTCAGCGGAGCAGTGAGCGCTCCGGGGGTATATTGTCTGAAACAGGGTTCCAGAGTATTTGAGGCAGTTCAGGAAGCCGGAGGCTTTTTGGAAAATGCAGATACAACGGGAATTAATCAGGCTTCTGTTTTATCAGACGGGGAAAAGCTTCAAATCTATACAATAGAAGAAGTGCAACAAATGGAAGTACAGCCCGAAATGTTTTCCGGCTCATCGGAAAATACAGAAAGCGGTGGTAAAATTAACATAAATACAGCCGATTTGACAGAGCTTCAGGAAATTCCGGGAGTAGGAGAAAAAAAGGCACAGTCCATTATGGAGTATCGGGAAGCCTGCGGAGGTTTTCAGAATATTGAACAGCTTCAGGAGGTACCGGGGATTAAAGGGAAAACATTTGATAAAGTCAAGGATTACATAACAGTAAAATAAGGAGAATATAGATGAGCAAGCGTGTATTAGTAGTAGACGATGAGAAACTGATTGTAAAAGGAATACGTTTTAGTCTGGAACAGGAAGGAATGGAAGTGGATTGTGCTTATGACGGAGAAGAAGCACTGGAAAAAGCTAAAGAGAAGGAATATGATATGATTCTTCTGGATATTATGCTTCCGAAGCTTACAGGACTGGAGGTCTGTCAACAAATCAGAGAGTTTTCATCTGTTCCCATTATTATGCTAACTGCAAAAGGGGAAGATATGGATAAAATTTTGGGGCTTGAATACGGTGCGGATGATTATATCACAAAGCCTTTTAATATTCTGGAGGTAAAAGCACGTATTAAAGCGATTATGCGAAGAATGCGTAAAGAAGAAGCAAAAGAAAGCTTTGGAAAAACATTGGTATCGGGAGACTTGAAATTAGACTGCGAAGGCAGAAGAGTATTTATCGCAGGGAAAGAAATTAATCTGACTGCAAAAGAATTTGATGTATTGGAGCTTTTGGCAAAAAAATCCAAACAAAGTATACAGCAGAGAAAACCTCTTAAATTTAGTATGGGGATATGAATATCCGGGGAGATGTGCGTACCGTTGATGTACATATCAGGCGTTTAAGAGAAAAAATAGAAGCTGTTCCAAGTGACCCGAAATATGTTCATACAAAATGGGGAATTGGATATTATTTTCAGGGCTAAGCTAACGCCGCAGTAGATAGATGCTATTGCGGCAATTCTTTTCTGAGGCTTTTTGAAAAGCCCTATTGATAGAGTGAGGAAATTAGAATGAAGATAAAGATGAAACTGTCATTTTTGAAGAGTCTTAGGTTTCGAGTTATGGTACTTCTGGTGATTATCGGAATTTTGCCGTGTATCATTGCAGAAAGCGTAATTTGTAAGCAGTTATGAAAATCGAGCAGTAGAGCTGAAAAATATCAGCGTGAAAAATCAATGCGATATTCTGGGAAAACAGCTTATGAAGGAGGAATATTTAAAATATCCCCAGTCAGAGGTTATTAACAGTGAGTTGGCTATGTTTTCTTCCGTTTTCAGCGGAAGAATTTTAGTGATTAACCGAGATGGAAGAATTGTAAAGGATACCTATGATATTGATGAGGGAAAATATGTTCTTTCAGAGGCTGTAATTAAGTGTTTTGAAGGAGAAAATACAGGATATTATGATAAAGATAATTCTTACATTGTACAGACGGTTCCTCTGAAAAACATGATAAATAAGCAGGTAGAAGGTGTAATGCTCATTAGTATTTCTACCAGCGATATTAAAGACAGCATCGCTATTTTAAGACACAGGGCAAATTTACTGCTGTTGATTATTTGTGTATTTGTTTTAATTTTAGGTTTTGTATGGTCAAAAACATTGGTTCGTCCATTCGCACGAGTTGGAAAAGCTATTGAAGAATTGACGGACGGGTATTTAGATGAAGAGATTTCAGTGCCGGATTATACAGAAACGGAGATGATAAGCAGTGTTTTCAATAAAATGCTGAAGAAAATGAGGTTTTAGACGACTCCAGACAGGAATTTGTGGCAAATGTGTCTCATGAGCTGAAAACACCGATGACATCGATAAAAGTTCTGGCGGACTCTCTTGCAGGACAGGAGGATGTTCCCGTAGAGCTGTATAAGGAATTTATGCAGGATATCGCAGTTGAGATTGATAGAGAGAATAAGATTATTACAGACCTGTTGTCTTTGGTGAAAATGGATAAAAAGGCATCAGAGCTTAATATTGAGAAAGTAAACATCAATGAGCTCATGGAAAATATTTTAAAGAGACTGAAGCCGATTGCTGATAAAAAGAAGGTGGAGCTGGTATTAGAAAGCTATCGTCCCATTGTTGCAGAGATAGATGAGGTGAAGCTGAGTCTGGCATTATCAAATTTAGTAGAAAACGGTATTAAATATAATGTGGAAGACGGATGGGTACATGTGACTTTAAATGCAGACCATAAATATTTTTATGTTTCCGTAGAAGACTCGGGAATTGGTATCCCCCAGGAGTCCATTGACCGTATTTTTGAAAGATTTTATCGTGTGGATAAGTCACACTCCAGAGAAATCGGCGGAACAGGTCTGGGACTTGCTATTACCAGAAATGCCATTGTTATGCACAGAGGTGCGATTAAGGTAAAGAGCGAAGAGCATAAAGGAACTACGTTTTCAGTGAGAATTCCGTTAAATTATATTGGATAGGAGGCATACAGGTGAAAGGAAAAAGACAGGGCATCCTGTTTCTTTTGCTCTGCTTTGTTATAGTGGCTGTAACAGGGTGCAGCAAAAAGGAAGAAAAAAATGAAAAAAGAGAATATCAAATGTATTACTTGTCGCCTACGGAAAGTTCTTTGGAAACGGATGAGTATAAGCCGACAAAAAGGACAACAGAGGCAATGGTAAAGGAAATCGGCGAGATGCTGGATGAAACGCCGAAAAAAGAGGAACATTTTCGACTGCTTCCAAAAGATGTAAATATTTTGGAGTGCAGTTATGATGGAGAAAAGGTTGTTGTTAATTTTAATGAAAATTATAAAAAATGAAAAATACCAGAGAAATTCTGGTAAGAGCAGGTATTGTAAAAGCATTTACCCAGATACCCGGAGTTGAGTATGTGGAATTTACAGAGAACGGAGCGCCCATGACAGACTCAGAGGGTGTGGAAATCGGGAAAATGGATAGGAATACCTTTATAGAAAATGAAGGTGAAAATGTAAACTCTTATGTACACAGTAATCTGAACCTCTCATTTCGCAGATGAAAGCGGAAGCAGCTTGGTGAAAGAGACGGTTTCGGCATATTATAACAGCAATGTTCCGGTGGAACGGGAAGTGGTGGAAAGATTGCTGAAAGGCCCTAAGACAGAGGGGTTAAAACCCACCTTATCACCGAATACAAAAATTTTAGGCGTTTCTATTGTAGAAGGAATTTGTTATGTAAATCTGGATAAAAGTTTTTTGACAGACTCCATGGATGTGCAGGAAAAGCTTCCGATATACTCTATTGTCAATTCTCTTACAGACGCATGTAACATTCGTGCTGTGCAGATTTCAGTGGAAGGAGAAACAAAGGTTACGTTTCGGGAAACCATGAAATTAGACGAGCCGTATCATGCAGATTACGGATTGCTAAAGGAGGAAGAAAGTGAGTAAAAGACCATTATGTGGGGCTGCCCTTTATGGGCAGTCATGCTGTGGCTTTTGGGACAGATGCAGGTTTCGGCGTTCACTTTTCAAACGCCGAAGCTTCCTCTTAAAATTCCTCTGGAAAAAGCAGCAGTAAGCGGAGAAATTTATAAGAAAGAAGAATTTACTCTTTATACAAATCTTTATATCAAGAATGCAAATCTAACTATAAATTCAAAACAATATTCCATAGATGATGTAAAAGTTCATATAAAAAGAGAAAAGTGCAGCACTGCCTTTTGCTGTGGGGACAAGGTTTTCGTAAAAGGAAGGTTGGAGGAAATTCCTCTGCCTGCTAATCTGGGACAGTTTAATGAAAGGGTTTATAACTATGCCAGAGGGATAAAATGGTATCAGTCCGGGGAGTCTGTACAAGTGTTGAAAAAGAATTTTAATCTGTTTTTAAAATGGCAGAACAAGATTAAAGAAATGTGGATAAAAGGGATTTCAAAAGTTGTTCCGGAGGATAAAATTGGATTTTTTGAGTCTGTTTTGTTAGGAGAAAAAAGAAATTTGGACAGTAGTCAGAAGATATTGTTTCAAATTATGGGATGCTCTCATATTTTAGCCATTTCAGGACTGCACCTTTCTATTATGGGAGGAGGACTTTTAAAAATTTTGCAGAGACTTTCCGTTCCCTTTTGGGCAGCAGGGAGCATTTCTATGATTGCAATGATTTTATATGGAGGTCTTACAGGCAGCGGAGCGGCAGTCATGCGGGCGGCAATTATGTTTTCAGTCTGGATTGGAGCATTGATTTGGAAAAGAACGTATGATTTTTTATCTTCAGCAGCCTTAGCCTGTATTTTACTCCTCATAAAATCGCCGTTGTACTTATACGACAGCAGCTTTTTATTGTCTTTTGGTGCAATTTTAGGCTTAGGTCTTGTTCAACCTGCACTTTTTTCAAAGAAAATGCAGAGAGGAAAGAAGACATTAGGAGAGAAAATCAAAAATCTTTTTATGGATGGAATAAAGGGAGGAATTGCCGTATGGGCAGTGCTGTTGCCTATGATGATGTATTTTTTTTATGAAATCTCCGTGTTTGGAATAATTATAAATCTTTTGGTTCTTCCAACCGCAGGAATTTTACTGATATCCGGTTGTGTAGGAAGTCTTTTGGGAATGTGTGGAATTATTCCCTTGGGAAAACTTGTTACAGCGGCTGCGCTGTTGATTTTAGAAGCTTATATAAGTGTAGGAAAGGCCATTCAGAATATCCCTTTTGCAGTATGGATTACAGGAAAACCGGCTTTGTGGAAGTGTGTGTGCTATTATGTAGTTCTTTTTCTGGTATTGTGGATAAAGAAAGAAAAACAGTGTAGAAAATTTTTTATGGAATATTAGTATTCTGTATTTTGCTTTTGTATGGAAAGCTTCCGTGGGAAACGAGAAGTCTTACGTTCTTAGATGTAGGGCAGGGAGATTGTATTTGTATCCATACGGATAACAGAAGCTGTTTTCTCATAGACGGTGGCAGCAGCAGTGTGTCAGGAGTAGGGAAATACCGAATTCTTCCTTTTTTGAAAGCTTTTGGAATACAGGAAATAAAAGGGATTTTTGTATCTCATACCGATTTGGACCATATTAGCGGAATACAGGAAATTTTGGAATGTGCAGGGAAAAAGGAAACATACATAAAGGTGAAAACGCTTTTTTTATCAGAGTGTGAGGAAACAAAGGAGAAGCTGGAAGCTTTGGAGGAAAGTGCAAGGAAAGCGGGATGTAAAATTGTATACATAAAGAAAGGAACAAAAATACGGGAAGGAAAAATACAGCTGGAATGTCTTGCGCCTGACAGAAAGGATTTGGAGTGTAATGAGGGGTCTCAGGCATTTCGAATGACAAAAGGGAAGTTTAAGGCGCTTTTTACAGGAGATATAGAGGGAGAGGGGGAAAACGAGCTTTTTGTGGAGTTAAAGGAAAGAGGTGAGAAATATGATGTGCTGAAAGTGGCACACCATGGTTCAAAGAATTCTACAAAGGAGGAATTTTTAGAAGTTATCAGTCCAAAAGCATCTGTAATTTCCTGCGGCAAAGATAATTCTTATGGACATCCCCATAAGGAATTGTTGGAAAGATTGAAGCTTTACACGGGAAAAATATTTTCTACTATGGAAGAAGGAGAAATTAGATTGACTGAGAGTAAGAATGGTTTTTGTATAGAAAGCAGATTGGGCAAGAAAAGGTATCTTTTCAGGGGAAATGAACCATGATATAATCAGCTTGTCGCCTAGAGGCGGCGAATTATAAAAATTGTAAGAAAAGAGAGAAATATGAAAAGCTTACAGGAAGATATTAAAAATCAGGATTTTAAACAGATATATTTGCTGTACGGAGAAGAAAATTATTTAAAGCAGCAGTATAAAGAAAAGCTAAAAAAGGCGCTGGTTCAGGAGGATGACTCCATGAATTTTTCTATGTTTGAGGGAAAAAAAACAGAGCCAAAGGCAATTATAGATTTGGCAGAAACCATGCCTTTTTTTGCAGACAGACGAGTGATTTTTCTGGAGGATACCGGTTTTTTTAAAAACCAGTGTGGAGATTTACCGGAATATATGGCAGAGCTGCCGGAATATATCTGTATGGTTTTCATTGAAAATGATGTAGATAAAAGAAACAGGATGTACAAAGCCGTAAAGAAATATGGCAGAGCGGTGGAATTTGGTGTGCAGGACAGCAATACGATTATGCGCTGGGTTCTGGGAATGATGAAAAGAGAGGGGAAAAAGATTACCCAAAAGGATATGGAGCTTTTTCTGAGTAAAACCGGAACAGATATGGGAAATATAGAAAGAGAGCTGGAAAAGCTTTTATGTTATACCATGGACAGAGAGATTATTACGGCACAGGATATTGAGAATGTGTGTACAAACGCAGATAACAAATCATATTTTTTGACATGATTAGGGCAGTGACGGAGAAAA
>ENA-OPYY01000526-OPYY01000526.1-human-gut-metagenome-genome-assembly--contig:-NODE-526-length-12094-cov-0.975182_pt1 | contig 12094 bp, 16 predicted proteins | sample MGYA00242472_ERZ504481 | MGnify/ENA primary metagenome ERZ504481 (study PRJEB26092, sample SAMD00036265) | human gut metagenome | host: Homo sapiens | study: EMG produced TPA metagenomics assembly of...
GCGTCTGGTTCTTCTGTATACCAGAGAAACCTTTTCAACGCCTGCGTTGCGCTTTGCAGCTCTTGCTGTATCCATAGCTGTATTTCCGCCGCCGATCACTACTACGTTTTTGCCCAGGTCAACCTTTCCGTCGGTTGCCTTAAACTGTGCTAAAAATTCAAGGGCATTAACCGGCTCGCCTGCCTCTAACTTCAGTACGCCCGGCTCAGAAGCTCCCAGAGCCAGAACCACATAGTCGTAATCCTTCTTAAGCTCTTCAACAGACTGGATCTCCCTTCCGGTTACCAGCTCTGCTCCCATAGTCTTAACGATCTCTACATCATTGTCAATGGCGCTGTCAGGAATACGGAGCCGGGATTACGTTGCGGACAACACCGCCCATTTTCTCTTCCTTTTCAAATACAGTTACCTTCATTCCGCCCTTGGCTAAGAAGAACGCTGCTGCCAGACCTGCAGGGCCTCCTCCTACTACAGCCGCCTTCTTATCAGAAGAAACAGCCGGAGCCTTAAGCTCTTTCATCACTGCCTCATAGCCGCCCTCGGCGCACTCTAACTTGGTTCTGCGGATATTGACAGCTGTCTCATAGAAGTTTCTGGTACATTTGCTCATACAGTTATGAGCACAGATCGTACCTGTGATAAAAGGAAGAGGATTCTTATTTAAGATAACCTTCAGCGCTTCCTCATGCTTGCCCTCTCCTGCCAGCTGCAGATACCGGGTAATATCCTGATGGATGGGACAGCCCTCCTGACAGGGTGCAATAAAGCAGTCTACCAGCGGAACCGGACTGTTTACCTTTCTGGACGGAAGAGGCTTTACAGCCTTTACATGATGCTTATCGGTTCTTGCACCCTCTACCAGAGCTCTTACCTTTGCGGCATCCACGCCCTCAAATACAGGAGCCTGCTTTGCCTCAAAGATTCTTCCGATCTGCTCCAGTCTCTGATAGCCTCCGGGCTTTAACATGGTGGTTGCCATGGTTACAGGCCAGATACCCGCATCCACGATCTTTTCAATATTAAAGTAATCCGCACCGCCGGAATAGGAAATCCGAAGCTTTCCGCCAAAGTCATCTGCCAGCTTTAATGCTACGGACAGAGACAGGGCATAAAGAGATTTTCCGGACATATACATCTCTTCGCTTGGAAGCTCGTTCTGCTTTACATCTACCGGGAAGGTGTTGGTGATCTTTACGCCGAATTCCAGTCTCTTCTCATCTGCCAGAGCCTGCAATCTCTTTAACATGGGAACTGCATCCTCATACTGAAGGTCATCCTTGAAATGGAAATCACCGAAGGCTACATAATCATAACCCATCTCATCCATAATGCGTCTTGCATATTCATATCCAAGAAGCGTAGGATTGCATTTGATAAAGGTATGTACGTGCTTTTCCTCGATCAGATATCTGGCAATGCGCTCGATTTCCTGTGGAGGACATCCGTGAAGGGTAGAAAGGGTAATGCAGTTGCACACATTTGGAGAGATTCCCTCTACATCTTCCTTGGTCAGGTTTTCAAAGCGATCCAGATTGTCTAAGAGCCACTGACGGCATTCTGCAAAAATCGGAGCCTCAGAAGCATCCTTCATGCCTTCGATAAAACGGTCGATTTTCTCTGTCTTAATGCCCTCTAAGTCATATCCCACAGACATATTAAACTGGAACCCATCCATAGAGCCAAGGCCGTACTCCCTTGCCAGCACCTTGCAGGCGAACCACGCCTTGATATACTCATCATATGCCTGAGGCACATAGAGCTCTGTAGACCACTCACAGTTATAGCACTCATCATCTGCCTTGATACAGGGTTTGGATACGGGAAGATCCTCGCCGTCTAATTTCTGCACGGTCTTTAACTCAAAGAAGCGGCTACCGGCCACATAGGATGCCACAATATTCTGTGTAAGCTGCGTATGGGGACCTGCTGCAGGTCCGAAGGGAGTTTCAAGACCTCTTCCGAAAATGGTGCTCATCTTCTTTGGATCAGCGGCAAAAGGCTTTTTAATTCCGAAAATGGAGCCCTTCTTATGCTCTTCAAGAATCCAGTTCATCAGTTTTCCAAAAGGAATGGGTGTCATAATGTCGCTCATATTTTTCCTCCTTCACACGACCAGGTCCCAGCACCGGAAACATCCATTTTCCTTCTCTTGTCCGGCTCAGCCGCCCGGCCATAAAAGACCGGGGTGCTGCTTTCCCGCCGCCCTGTAATCGGCACTTGTTTTATTTTCTTTGATGGATTATAATCAGCCGTTGATGGATTTTGCCAGATCTGCGGCTGCGTTCCTTACTTCATAGAGAACCTTCTCTTCATCAATGCCAAGCAGCTCCCTGTCCTTCATCAGGATCTTTCCGTTGCAGACCGTAGTCACAACGCTGCGTCCGGTCATGCCGAATAAGATATGGCTGTTTACATTGGATGCGTTCATTGGGGTTCTTGGTATGTATCTGTTACGATCACATCTGCGGCTGCGCCCTCCTTTAATACGCCCAGCTGCTTTTTAAAATAGCGGTTGGCAATCTTTGCATTGCCCTCGAAGAGCATCTGCGGAACCTCGCCCCAGGCCGCGTTAGCGTCACAGAGATGATGCTTGTGAAGAACATTTGCCACCTTGTAAGACTCTAATATATCCTGAGTATAGCCGTCTGTTCCAAGTCCTGTCAGGATGCCTCTGTGAACAATCTCCATGGTTGGAGGACAGCCACAGGCATTGCCCATATTGGACTCAGGATTGTGCACTACCATCGTATCCGTTTCCTTAATTAATTCCATTTCATGAGGATTTACATAGATGCAGTGGCCCAGAAGGGTTTTGCTTCCCAGAATATTTTTGTCCATCAGACGGTCTACAATGCGCTTTCCGTATTTCTTTAAACAGTCATGGAGATCCTCAATTCCCTCAGCTACATGGATGTGATAGCCTACCTCCTCAGGCTTGTTGCAGCTGCCAGATCCATCGTTTCATCAGAGATGGTAAACTGTGCATGCATGCCCATCATACCGGCAATCATATCTGTATCATCTGCAAGGGCATGGCGGATCCATCTGGCATTTTCCATCACAGACTCTCTTGCCTTGTCCATGCCGTCACGGTCTGAAATCTCATAGCACAGGCAGGTACGCAGACCAAACTCCTTCGCAGCGTCCTCGATGGCAAACAGGCTGTCCTTGATCTCGCCAAAGCTTGCGTGATGGTCAAATACGGTAGTCACGCCATTTTTGATGCAGTCCATATAGGTAACTCTGGCACTCTGGCGTGTCTGCTCATTGGTCAGATGACGGTCGATGGTCCACCACATTCCGTCCAGGATATCTAAAAATCCTTTTGGATCATATCCGTTAATGCTAAGGCCTCTTGCCATGGCGCTGTAGATATGCTCATGGGTATTAATGAAAGCCGGCATGATGACGCCCCCCTTTGCGTCAACAAACTCGGCGTCAGGGAACTCTTTTTTCAGGGTTTCCAGATCGCCCACCTTCTTAACTGTGGTTCCGTCGATCACTACTGCCCCGTTCTCAAAAAATGGCTGTTCGGCGTCTCTTGTAACAAGACGTCCATTTCCGATCATCAGCATATGGTACTCTCTCCTTTTTTGTTTTGTTACCCTTATAGTAACACTATAAAAGTCCATTTGCAAGGGTAAAATACAATTTTTTTTAGTTATACAAAATTTTTTTGTAAAAACCTCTTGCAATTACATTTTTTTTGTGCTATGATGGAATCATAAACAATGCGGTTGCATTTTGCAAAGTATCATTGTACAAAGTAACCATATACACATCATCTAGAATATGACGGGAGGTAAGGCTATGGCATATACTCTGAATCTGCTGAAGCAGATCGCCGACGGCCTTGCAAAGCAGTTCGGACCTGACTGCGAGATCGTGATCCACGACTTAAAACGGCACGATCTGGAACATTCGGTCGTACATATCAACAACGGCCATGTGACAAACCGCAGGGAAGGCGACGGCCCTTCAAAGATCGTCCTGGAGACGCTCCACAAGGACCCTGCTTTGTTAAAGGATCATGTAGGCTATCTGACGCGCACATCAAATGGAAAGATTTTAAAATCCAGCACATTCTTCATAAGAAATGAAGAGGATACCGCTATAGACTACATTTTCGCCATCAATTATGATATCACCGGCCTTATGACCGTTGACCGCTCCATCCGCTCTCTTATTGATACCGAGCAGGGAAGCAGTCCAAAGCAGCAGCCGGAACAGATCGTACATAATGTAAATGATCTGCTGGATACACTGATTGAACAGTCCGTAGCACTGGTGGGCAAACCCGCCGCTCTGATGAATAAGGAAGAAAAGGTAACAGCGATTCAATTTCTCAACGATGCAGGCGCTTTTCTTATTACAAAATCAGGCGACAAGGTTTCAAAGTATTTTGGGATCTCCAAGTTTACCCTGTACAGCTACATCGATGTAAACAGCCGCAAATCATCTTAAACCACACAAATAAGGAGGACAAAGTATCATGGATCAGAAAATTCTGTGGGCGGTCAACCACATGCCGAAGACAGAAGACAAAAATCTTCCCATCATGGGATTAGAGGAGATTAAAAAGGCAAGAGCGTTCCACGAAAGCTTCCCGCAGTACAGCCAGACTCCTCTTACAAAACTTCCAAACATGGCTTCCTATCTGGGAGTAAAGGAAGTTTATGTAAAAGATGAGTCTTACCGTTTCGGCCTTAATGCATTTAAGGTACTTGGCGGCTCCTTCGCAATGGCGCGCTACATTGCAAAGGAAACAGGAAAGGATGTTTCCGAGCTTCCCTACTCCGTTCTTACCTCTGAGAAATTAAGAGAGGAATTTGGCCAGGCTACCTTCTTTACAGCTACCGACGGAAATCACGGACGCGGCGTTGCATGGGCTGCAAACCGTCTGGGCCAGAAGGCTGTCGTACATATGCCAAAGGGTACCACACAGACCCGTCTTGAGAACATCGCAAAAGAGGGCGCTCAGGTAGATATTCAGGAAATGAACTATGATGACTGTGTTCGTCTGGCTGCCAAGGAAGCAGATGAGACTCCAAGAGGCGTGATCGTACAGGATACCGCATGGGACGGCTATGAAGAGATTCCCGCATGGATCATGCAGGGCTACGGCACCATGGCTATGGAGGCCGGCGAGCAGTTAAAGGCTCAGGGCTGCGAGCGTCCTACCCACATCTTCGTACAGGCCGGCGTTGGTTCCTTAGCAGGCGCTGTTGTAGGCTACTTTGCAAACCTTTATGCAGATAACCCTCCAACCTTCGTAGTAGTGGAAGCAGAAGCTGCTGCCTGCCTCTACAAGGGCGCTGCTGCCGGAGACGGCGACATCCGCATTGTTGACGGCGATATGCAGACCATCATGGCAGGTCTTGCCTGCGGCGAGCCAAATACCATTTCCTGGGATATCTTAAAGAACCATGTAAAGGTATTTATTGCTGCTCCTGACTGGGTAGCTGCAAACGGTATGCGTATGCTGGCCGCTCCGATCAAGGGCGACGCTTCCATCACCTCCGGTGAGTCCGGCGCAGCTCCATTCGGCGCTCTGGCAGCTATGACTACACTGGATGAATACGAGCAGTTAAAGAAGGATATCGGACTGGATGAGAACTCCAGGGTTCTTCTCTTCTCCACAGAGGGCGATACCGATCCCGACCGCTACAAAAACATCGTATGGAAGGCTTAGACAAATAATTTTAAAATCAATTATGGAGGATGATATAAAATGAATCTGGATTACGCAAAAATCAAAGAAGCTGCACAGAACTATCAGAAAGATATGACCAAGTTCTTACGCGAGATCGTAAAGAACCCAGGCGAGAGCTGTGATGAGAAGGCTCACATCGAGCGCATCGCAGAAGAGATGAGAAACCTTGGCTTTGACAAGGTAGAGATTGATCCCATGGGCAACGTACTGGGCTTTATGGGTACAGGCGAAACCCTTATCGGCTTTGACGCACACATTGATACCGTAGGCATCGGCAACCGTGACAACTGGACCTTCGATCCATACGAAGGCTATGAGACCGAAACTGAGATTGGCGGCCGTGGCGTTTCGACCAGTGCGGCGGTATCGTATCCGCAGTATTACGGCGCTAAGATCATGAAGGATCTGGGACTTCTCTCTGACAAGGTACACCGTTCTTGTAACCGGTACCGTTCAGGAAGAGGACTGCGACGGTCTTTGCTGGCAGTATATCATCAATGAGGACAAATACCGTCCTGCATTCGTTGTTTCCACCGAGCCTACCGACGGCGGCATCTACCGCGGCCAGAGAGGCCGTATGGAAATCCGCGTTGACGTTAAGGGCGTTTCCTGCCATGGTTCCGCTCCTGAGCGCGGCGACAACGCTATCTATAAGATGGCTGACATCCTTCAGGATGTACGTGCTCTGAATGAAAACGACGCTGCTGACGACAAGGAAGTTAAGGGCCTTGTGAAGATGCTGGATGAGAAGTACAATCCTGAGTATAAGGAAGCCAACTTCTTAGGCCGCGGCACTGTTACTGTTTCCGAGATTTTCTTCACATCTCCAAGCCGCTGCGCAGTTGCTGATTCCTGTTCCGTATCCCTTGACCGCCGTATGACGGCAGGCGAGACATGGGAGAGCTGCTTAGACGAGATTCGTGCTCTTCCTGCAGTTAAAAAGTACGGCGATGATGTTACCGTATCCATGTATGAGTATTCCCGTCCTTCCTACAAGGGTCTGGTTTACCCCATCGAGTGCTACTTCCCAACCTGGGTTATCCCGGAGGACCACAAGGTTACCAAGTCCCTGGAAGAAGCTTATAAGAATCTGTTCGGCGACGAGCGTATCGGTGTGGACGCAACAGCAGAGATGAGAAAAGCACGTCCTCTTACCGATAAGTGGACCTTCTCCACCAACGGCGTATCCATCATGGGACGCAACGGCATTCCTTGTATCGGTTTTGGTCCTGGCGCTGAGGCTCAGGCCCATGCTCCCAATGAGATTACATGGAAGCAGGATCTGGTTACCTGCGCAGCTGTTTACGCTGCTCTGCCCAGTGTTTACTGCAAGTAATTAACTACCTTCGTTTATTGTCCGCAGGGTGTTGTCCCGGCTGCTGTTAAACCGCGGTCTTGGTCCGCTGGCCCCAGAGCCGTTCTTCTGGCCTGAGGGGCAGCCGGGAAGCATAGGGCATACGCCCTACACACTGCTCATTCGTTTACCGTTTTCCATGAAGTCCTAAGTGACCTGTTTGTTTCGACGGTCTATGCTGAAGGCCGCCGGAACGGCTCAGGCCCGCTTACATTCATGAAAGAACGGATATCCCTTTTATTTTTGTAACATCCAACAACGATACCCAAATTAAAAATTAATATAATAAAGGAGTCAATCAAATGAAAACATTACAGGATTACATTGATAAGTTAAACAGCCTCAACTTTAAGGAAATGTACGAGAACGATTTCTTCCTGACCTGGGAGAAAACTGACGAGGAACTGGAAGCAGTATGGACCGTTGCTGACGCTCTCCGCTTCATGAGAGAGAACAACATTTCCACAAAGGTATTTGAGAGCGCCTTGGCATCTCCTTATTCCGCGACAACTCCACCCGTACACGTTTCTCCTTTGCTTCCGCCTGCAACCTGTTAGGCCTGGAAGTTCAGGATTTGGACGAGGGTAAGAGCCAGGTTGCTCACGGCGAGACTGTTCGTGAGACAGCTAACATGATTTCCTTCATGGCTGACGTTATCGGTATCCGCGATGACATGTACATCGGCAAGGGCAACGCTTACATGCACGAAGTTGTTGACGCTGTTACACAGGGCCACAAGGACGGCATCCTGGAGCAGAAGCCAACTCTGGTTAACTTACAGTGCGATATCGACCATCCTACCCAGTGTATGGCTGATATGCTGCACATCATCCATGAGTTCGGTGGCGTAGAGAACTTAAAGGGCAAGAAGCTGGCTATGACATGGGCTTACTCTCCTCCTACGGAAAGCCATTATCCGTTCCTCAGGGTGTGATCGGCCTGATGACACGTATGGGTATGGAAGTTGTTCTGGCTCATCCGGAAGGCTACGAGGTTATGCCTGAAGTAGAGGAAGTTGCAAGAAAGAACGCTGAGAAGTCCGGCGGTTCCTTCCGCGTATCCCACGACATGGCTGACGCATTCAAGGATGCTGATATCGTTTATCCAAAGAGCTGGGCTCCATTTGCGGCTATGGAAAAGAGAACTAACCTGTACGCTGAGGGCGATTCCGATGGCATCAAGGCTCTGGAGAAGGAGCTGCTGGCTCAGAACGCAGAGCACAAAGACTGGTGCTGTACAGAAGAGCTGATGAAGACCACCAAGGACGGAAAAGCTCTGTACCTGCACTGTCTGCCTGCTGACATCAACGATGTAAGCTGCAAGGACGGCGAGGTTGAGGCATCTGTATTCGACCGCTACCGTGATCCTCTGTACAAAGAAGCAAGCTATAAGCCATACGTAATCGCTGCTATGATTATGTTAGCTAAGTTCGCTGATCCTGCCGACATCTTAAAGAAACTGGAAGACAGAGGTACTCCAAGAGTATTCAAGTAATTTTCTGAACTAATATTGCCAGGCTGCCGGACCGGAGCGCGCCTTTACATTGCTTGTGTCAGACGCAATTTCAGGCGTACGCCGGGACCGGCAGCTCTTTTTAACCCATATTTCGTTTTTTGATCAGCAAAGATACTAATTTTTGGTACTACGAGGGGAATTTTAACTATGGAAAATAAGAAGAAAAAACGCATTGTCATCGCCCTGGGAGGAAATGCACTGGGAAATACCCTTCCGGAGCAGATGAAGGCCGTAAAGATCACTGCAAAAGCGATCGTAGACCTCATTGAGGAAGGCTGCGAAGTAATCGTTGCCCACGGAAACGGTCCTCAGGTCGGCATGATCAACAACGCCATGGCTGCCTTAAGCCGTGAAGACGCCAATCAGCCCAACACACCTCTCTCTGTCTGCGTAGCCATGAGCCAGGCTTACATCGGCTATGACCTGCAGAACGCCTTAAGAGAAGAACTTTACAACCGCGATATCTATGATATTCCGGTGGCTACCATGATCACTCAGGTCCGTGTTGATGCAGATGATCCTGCTTTTGATACTCCCTCCAAGCCAATCGGGCACTTTATGACCGAGGAGCAGGCTAAGGTTGCAGAAGAAAAATACGGCTACATTATGAAGGAAGACGCAGGACGGGGCTACCGCCGTGTAGTAGCTTCCCCAAAGCCTGCTGAAATTGTTGAAATCGGAGCCATCCGCTCTCTGGTAGACTCCGGTCAGCTTGTAATCGCCTGTGGCGGAGGAGGTATCCCCGTAACCCGTCAGGGCAATCACTTAAAGGGTGCCAGCGCTGTTATCGATAAAGATTTTGCAAGTGAGCTGTTAGCAGAAAATCTGGATGCAGATTTCCTCATCATCCTCACTGCTGTAGAAAAAGTTGCGATCAACTTCGGAAAGCCGGAAGAAAAATGGCTGAATGAGCTTGATACGGAAGAAGCAAGAAAGTATATGAAAGAGGGTCATTTTGCTCCCGGTTCCATGCTTCCTAAGGTTCAGGCTGCTGTTAAATTCGCTGAATCAAAACCAGGACGCACTGCCCTCATTACCCTGCTTGAAAAGGCAAAGGACGGTATCCAGGGCAAAACCGGTACCCACATTCACTTAGGGCAGAATAACTAAATAATTTTGCATACAGATAACCTGTTCATCCGGCTGCTGGGATGGACGGGTATTTGTGGGGGGTCAAAAGTCTGCTATGGCAGCCTCCTGTATACTAAAAAGTAAAGGAAAACAACATTATGAATACAGCAAAAAAACATGCGTCTCTTTTTGAACTGGACGGAATACCAAAGATGAGCCAGGCCATTCCTCTGGCTCTGCAGCACGTTGTTGCTATGATCGTGGGCTGTGTAACGCCTGCCATCATCATTTCCGGCGCAGCCGGTATTGACACTGCCGACCGCGTGCTTTTAATCCAGGCTTCCCTTGTGGTATCCGCTCTGGCAACGCTTTTGCAGCTCTTCCCCATCGGAAGCAAAAACGGCTTTCATCTCGCTCTGCCCTTCCCGTTATCCTGGGAGTAAGCTTTGCCTATGTACCAGTATGCAGGCGATTGCTGAAACAGGCGGTATTCCCGCCATTCTGGGCGCTCAGATCGTAGGCGGTATCTGCGCGATCCTGGTAGGTCTGTCCATCAAAAAGATCCGCAGATTCTTCCCGCCTCTGATCGCAGGAACAGTTGTATTTACCATCGGCCTCTCACTCTATCCTACTGCCATCAATTACATGGCCGGCGGAACCGGCCAGCCCGGCTACGGCTCCTGGCAGAACTGGACGGTTGCCATCTTCACTCTGATCGTTGTAACCGTTCTCAACCATTTTGCAAAGGGATTTTTAAAACTGGCTTCTATTTTAATCGGAATGATCGCAGGCTACATCTTTTCCAGCTTTTTCGGAATGGTAAGCTTTTCCAACGTGGCACAAGCCGGTGTATTCCAGCTTCCCGAAGTCATGCACTTTGGCATCGAATTTGAGCCCTCTGCCTGCGTAGCCTTAGGTCTGCTCTTTGTCATCAATTCCGTACAGGCCATTGGAGACTTCTCTGCTACTACGGCCGGCGGTTTAGACCGTGAACCAACCACCGGCGAGCTTCACGGAGCCATCCTCGGATACGGTGTTTCCAATATACTCGGTGCATTTTTAGGCTGCCTTCCCACCGCTACCTACAGCCAGAATGTAGGTATCGTAGCTACCACAAAGGTCGTAAACCGCGTGACTCTGGGGCTTTCTGCACTGATCATCCTGACCGCAGGACTTTTCCCAAATTTTCCGCCCTTTTAACTACGATTCCCTATGCGGTTTTAGGCGGCGCTACCGTATCTGTGTTCGCATCCATCGCCATGACCGGCATGAAGCTTGTTATGACGGAAAATATGAACTACCGCAATACCTCCATCGTAGGTCTTGCAGCCGCTCTGGGAATGGGTGTTTCACAGGCCTCTGCCTCTTTGGCTTCCTTCCCGGACTGGGTAACTACCATTTTCGGTAAATCGCCGGTAGTTATCGCTACTCTGGTTGCTGTTTTCTTAAACGTAACGCTTCCAAAAGACAAGGCGGCAGAGAAATAAATTGAATCTGTATACAGCAACGTGCGCCGCAAGGCGCAACTAAAAAGGCTCCGTCCATCCGCTTTGAATGGCCGGAGCCTTTTTTTGCTCAGTAATCCTCTTGTCTCTTTCGTTATCCTTACTCCAGCCCATAGGTCACTGTAACCTGGGCCTCTACACTGACCTCTCCGGGCATTACCGCCATGTCTGAAGCTGCAGCCGTTTCTTCCACTGCCATCTTGGCTGCTGGGGCATTGTAGGAGGAATATCGGGCCTGCGGATTGTAGCCGTATTCCTGAATATCTACCACAGAAGTTAAAGCTTCTTTCCAGATGCCTCCGCCATCGCTTCTGCCTTTGATCTTGCCATAGCGACAGCGCCCTTTAACGCTTCCTGATAGCTCTCATCATATTGGCTTGAAAAATAGGTGACAGACTCGATCTGATTCACACCTGCTGTCACAGACTGGCTGAGGATCTCTCCTGCCTGGTCAATGGGAATATCCGATACCGTGATCTCTGTATTCATCTCATAGCCTGTGATCGTCCGGTTTCCTGAGTTCCAGTCATAAATGGGACTCAAGCCATAGGCAGATGTCTGAATAGAAGTTTCCTTCACCCCCAGTCCTTTTAAGGTTTCAATGGTCTGATCCAGCTGTTTTGCATTGTCCTCCTGGCACTGGGAAGCAGTCTGGGCCTGACTGTAGACTCCATAGCGGATCTCGGTCATATCCGGAACCACCTTTACCTCTTCCTTCCCTGTAACTGTGATTCCCTCTGAATCATTTACATCCTGAACCTTAATCGTGTCCGGGAACTGAGCCGGAGTTGCGCAGCCACCTGCCATTACAGCCGCAAACAGTACAGCCGCCGCCATTCCTGGTCCCGGTTCCGGATTTGTTTTCCGCTCAAACCTCTCTTTTTTCGCTCTGCAATGTATCTATCTCGTTTCATCTAAGTCTTCCTCCCGTCATTG
>ENA-OPYY01000527-OPYY01000527.1-human-gut-metagenome-genome-assembly--contig:-NODE-527-length-12089-cov-1.225798_pt1 | contig 12089 bp, 6 predicted proteins | sample MGYA00242472_ERZ504481 | MGnify/ENA primary metagenome ERZ504481 (study PRJEB26092, sample SAMD00036265) | human gut metagenome | host: Homo sapiens | study: EMG produced TPA metagenomics assembly of...
ATACCAATGTCCATCTACGGATACCCAACCAGTCATCATGCTCCCCACTGATCCATGTAGTACCAGTTGTTCGCCTACTTCTGTCCAACCGGTTGTCATAATTCCGTTTGACTCAAAGTAATACCAATGTTTAGAAATTTCTTTCCAACCGGTTACTTTTTTACCATCTTCATAGTATTCCCATCCGTCTGTTGTTTCCTTCCAGCCGTCTGTTGTTACTCCAAAGCAAATTTCCGGAGCTACAATATAGTCATCTGTTGCTTTTACAGTAACATCTACAGTTTTTGTTTCTTTATCATTTGTTGCTGTTACTTTATATTTTCCTAAAGGAATGTTTTTAAACTTGTAGTTTCCAAGAGCATCTGTCTTAGCTGTTTTATCAACTGCTTCTGCTGCACCTTCTGCACTCTTAATGTTTACGGAAACACCCTCTAATACATTTCCGTCTTTATCAGACACATGACCAGCAACAGTTTCGACTTCACCTACCGGTAAATCATAAGAAGTTACTTTTACATTATCCACTGTAACGGTATTGGAATTTCTAGTGTTCATACCAACTGCACCTGCTTTTGTTGGCATTCCACCCATATTCAGCTTATTAATTACTAATTCACCGTCTACCCATAAGGAAACAGTTGTCTCAATAATCTCAGCTTTTAAGTGTAATTTTTTGCCTGCTGTTGCTTTTGGACCGGAGTGCATGCTGGACCATGAGTTTGATCCGTCACTGCCCCAGTATTCTGCAAACCATTGATTATCTGCATCGCCTACACCAATGTATACACGATCGTTCATATTGTTTGCACGAAGAAGAACACCTAAACGAATACCGCTCTTTTCAGGTGTAACATCCATTTCAACTACACCATTTTTAAATGTTGGTGCTGCTGTTTCATAAACATTAGCATGTCCGCCACCTGGGAATTTAATCTTAGTTGCCTCATTTTCTACACTGATAGTAGTACTGCTTCCATTTCCCGCAAGATTATCCCATGTCTTTTTGCCGTTGCTGTAATCATTTTCATAATCTACGGTAGAAGCCGGCTGTAACATAACATTCTGAACAAAGCCTTTTTCTTTTGTTACAGTGATTTCCTGTGTAAAGGTATCATATCCTTCTTTTTCTACTTTTAAGGTATAATTTCCTGCTAAAAGCTTATCAAACTTATATGCACCCTTTGCATCTGTCTTAATTGCTTCTACTTCACTCTTACCTGTAAGAGATACTGTTGCATCTTCTACATTTTTACCAACGGCTGTTACATGTCCTTCTAATGAAGACTGTGTATCCTTCAACTGGAAGTCCTGTGTAAATTCAAGATTATCTTTTGTGGACTTAATATCAGCTGTTGCTTTTGCCCAAATAGGACTGTCTGCTGTTACTTTCCAATCGCCGAATAAAACACCCGGAAGGACATACTGTCCGTTACTGTCTGTAACAGTCTTGATTGTTTTATCCTTCATTTTCACGCTTACTGTGATATTTTCGATTGGATTTCCTTCTGTATCTGTAACTGTACCGGACATTGTTGCACCGATTACTTCCAGACCTTTGATTGCCTTATCTAATTTTTCATATGCTTTATCTACAGTTGCCTGATCTGCATCAAAGTTATCTAATGCTTCATTTGCATTTTTCATAGCTTCTGTAAATGTTTTCCATGTTTTAGCACTGTAATTTACTTCGTAACGACCTTGATTTTCAGCTACTAAAGTTTCCAGCTTTACTTTCTGTGCTTTGGATTTTTCAATTACAAGATTATCTAAAACAAAATCCTTGTATCCACCAAAGTCAGCATCTCCGCCACTTGTATTCTGAAGATCCGGACCTTTTGTTGTAGACTGAATACCAAACCAGCTCTGTCCGCCTTCTGAACCTGTAATACGGAATTTGTAGTGTTTTGTTTCTGCTTTCTGTCCCTTTGGAATAGAAGACTCTAACGGTGTATATTCTACATTTCCGTCTTCTACCTCTCCGTTACCAACTGCTAATGCATAAGTTCCTTCAGAACCACACTGATAATCAAAGCTTACATTATATGTAACACCTTCTTCAAAACGGAAGTTCTGTGGAATTGTCTGATAAATCAAGTTTCCTCTCTGTGTCAGACCATTTGTCTTTAAGGACCAGTCACCTTCCAATACATCGTCCAACTTCTTTGTAAACCAGCCTGCTGATGTATATTTTGAATCTTTTTTATTCTTTTCAGATAAATGAGTACGGTTATCTGTAACGCCTTCTGCTCCACCAACTACGAATGGCCATAAGCCCTGTGGAACTGTTTCAAAGTTCTGTACAAATTTATTGTCAGATACGAAGTTTTTAGAATTATTCTGAACAATTCTTAAATCATCAAAGTAAACTTCGCCTTCACCTTTGTCACGTTTCAGTTTGATAGTTGCTGTTCCATCTTCACCTGCTGTAAAGAATACATACATATTCTGGAAGTAACTTCCCTGACCTTGAATTGTCGCATTACTTGCATTTGTATTATGAGCATCTGCCTGACTGTAATTTTTCGCAATAGATTTTGTTGTGTAGTTAGATGTTGTTTTATCACCGGATGTAACTTCCAGATAAGCTTTTGCATCACTTCTATTATCTACTGCAACCATAGCCACATACTGTTTTCCTTTTTCAAGACCTTTGGCTTTCTGCTCCAGTACTACTTCATCTGTCTGGTTGTTCAAACGCAACATTGGGTTAAATCCTGCACTGTGGATAATCTGAGCAGCTTCTGCTTCACCTGAAATCTTCCACTGTTCTAAAGAAGCACTGTTAAATCCTGTATCAACAAGGTGAGTTCCTTCACTCCATTTCAACTCTTCATTTGTTGGGTTCTTAGCTTCTGTTTTATAAAGAACATAAGGTGTTTTTGCTGTTGCATCAATTGTAATCTGACCACCGGATACTGTTGCATTTGTTACTTCTTTCTTACCGTTTTCTGTAAGCTCGTAAACTTTTGCATTTTCCCATCCTGCCGGAAGTGTCCATGTAGAAGTTCCGCCAGCCTGATTCCAGTGATAGAGTTTATAGTTATCTCCTAAAGATTCACCGTTTGCATCCCAGTACCATGGAATTAAGTATTTTTCACCATCCATGATAACTCTTTCACCATTTCCGTCATCAAACTTCATGGTTCTCAAGCTATAACCTGCATCACTTCCGTTGTTAGACTGTCTTTCTACTGTAATCGTCTGTTTTCTTTCCTTATCCTGAAGTACAACCTTCATTTCAGGAGTCCATGTAGAACCTGCAACAGTAGTAGGATTTCCATCTACCCACTGCATCACTTCGTAATGCTGAAGGAATTTAGTAGATACATCATCATCAAAGAGATTTTCAATATATCCTTTATAATCATTTCTTCCCTGCCAGCCTTCGAAGTCTTTCATATCATATCCACCAAGAAGTGGATTTACAGCTGCTCCTCCGTAGCTTGGGTAATCACCAACCCATGAGTCTTTCTGGTGGTTACGAATAAATCTTGTAATAGCACTGTTGATACCTTTATTTGCTGCTCCACCATAAGTAAGGTCTGCTGCCCAGTGCTGGAATGTAGAGTCATACTCATTTGCATGTCCCCATTCACCTGCTAATCGCCAATCACATGTTTCTGTGATTTCTTTTGCCAGCTGACGGCTTGCCCATGTACCATTATCACCGGACTGACCATTGCCCCATACGTCTACATAAATGAAGTCAAGGTCATTCTTTCCGTCCGGATCTGCTTTATCCAGTTTTTCTTTTAAATCTAAGAAACGCTGTTCACGACCATGTTTTAAATCGTAATCTGCATTGATATTAATACCCTGATCCAGCCAGTTCCAACCATAGGAATATTTTCCATTGGAACCTTTCATCAATCTATCTTCTTCGAAGTAAATAGATTCTGGATATGTTTCACTGGCATTTACATGAATACCAAAGGTAGCTCCGTATTTTGCACCCTCTTTCATAAGAGTGGTCATATCTTCTGCGCCACCAATTCGAGTACCAATGTCAGCGTAATTCAAGTGTCCGGAGTCATGTCCTTCACTTCCGTAACCCTTTAACAGAACGCTCTGTCCAAGACCGTCTGTATTTAAGTATACTTTTTTAACATTATCCAATGTCATCAGGAATGGGTTCTGTGCCTGACTGGAGAAGTTCATTGCAATACGAATTGCAGTTCTGTCAGGAACTAATTCACTTCCCTTTGGATTGTTCATAATATCACGATATGCAATCGCACCGTCCTGCCAATCTACTTTTGCATCGTTATTTTCATCTGCTGTAATGGCAATCTTTGTGGAAGGAAGTTCGTAATCTTTACTTTCTTCTCTATAATCTTCGCCTTTCTGCCATGTCCAGTAGTTACTGCTTAAACCAGTTTCACGATATCCGTCTTTTTCAGCTGCATTAGCTACAACACGCTGCCAGTCACGATTTACATTATTTTCAGAATTACTCCAAAGACCTGCACTTAAATCAGCATCAGATACAAATGCATACATATAACCTGTTTTGCCTGCTGCCATGGAAGCAACATCCTGATGTGTATCTCCACTTTGCTTTGTATTGTTTGACATATTCGCACCGTCAAATCTTGCACCTGCCTGAGAAGTTCTTACAGATACCAGATTATGGTTTGGAATATTAATAGTTTTTACTAATTCAGAACCTTTTTCTCTTTCTACAGATGTAATGTTGAAAGCAAGTGTATTTTTCTCTGCTACCAGTTCTGCCTTGATGGTTGCATGAATGTTGTTTTCTTTATCGTCAACCTTCATGGTGTAAACCATTTTATTGCCTTCTTTATTTTTTTCAGAGGTAACTTCCGGTTTTACTGCAATACCGGTTTTATCGTCAGCCTTTGTCTGATTGAGCACGATTGTGTCCAATTTTTCTGTCTGACCATACATTTTCTTGCCTGCACCATTGCCCTTTAAGATTTCGTAGCCTGCTACTCGTGGGAACTTACTGTCAATCGCCACCTTCATTTCATCAGAAGAAATACTTTCGTCTGCTGCATCTTCGAAATCTACTGCATCACCTGTGGATAAAGTAATATCATCAATGACTTTGTCTTCTTTTTCAATGGTTGCTCTTGTTGTTGTGCTCTTATAACCTTCTTTTGTTACTACAATTTCAACTTCACCTGGTTCAACACCCTCCAGTGCCCAACTACCATCTTCTCCTGTTGTTGCGCTCTTATCACCAACAGTTACCGTAGCTCCTGCAACTGGATTTTTCTCTTTATCAACGACCTTACCTGTTAAAGATACTGTTGTAACTTCTTTACCGGCTTCAAAAGCTTCACCATTTCCAGTGGAAACTTCCCATGTATCAGCGCCTTTTTCTACAACAACTTCGCCCTTGCTGTTCTTAATCTGAACATCTTTAAAGTAGATATCTGTTATTTCCTCGCCCCAAGTACCTGCTTTAATCGCAAAGCTTCCGCCTTTTAATGCTTCTATGAACGTAGCAGGCACTGTCTGTTCTGCGCATTTTTGTCCTTTAATTGTGACAGTATAAACATTTTCTTTCCAAGAAATCACAATTGGAACTTCTTCATTTGCATTCCATTCAGAAACACCAAGTCCCGGCCAATTACCACTTAAACCATCAGCTTTATATTCGAAGAACCATTTACTGCTTGCATCAAATCCTGCTGCATTGATGAAGTTGCCTCCATCTACCCAGTACGGGCAAATCTGAATTCTGTTTAATGCAGAATTCTGTGAAGTTTTTAATACAAGACTGATTTCTCCTCCAGCAGGATCAATGGCATTTTCATTAGTGTTCTTCAATACTGCCGGTTTCTTTGCATTGTCATTTGTCGCACCTGATGTAAAGTGACGCCATACTTCAGTTACTGCTTTTTCTGATGACTGTTCATTGACTGCCGCATGTACTACGGTAAGTCCGGAAAGCTGTGAATAGTCGGCTAACTGCGGAACAGTCATACTTGCTGCCAAAAGCAAACTGAATACTTTCATGTTTCTTTTTTTCATAACGTTCTCCTTTCTTTTTAACGCTCATGCATTCTGCACAAACATTTTTCTTAATAATACTATTCATTGTTATATTTTGCAATTATTTTCTCCTATTTTTCCTCTTATGTGCACATTTTTAAAACAATCGGACAAATCCCTTATAACGCTTATTCAAAATAACGAAAAAGACTCTCTGCAAAGGTTCTTCTTTTCCTTTGCAGAGAGTCTTTTTACATTCTATCCGGTGCATCAAATCCCAGTAAATCAATACAGGTTTCTAATACTTTTTCTGTCAATGTTAACAAACAAATCCAAGATGCTTTCTTATCTTCATCTTCTTCTGATAAAATCTTTGTTTCATGATAAAAGCTGTTAAAAGCATTTGCCAAGTCATAAATATAAGAACAAATTCTATGAGGTGCTTTTTCCTCAAATGCAGGTGCAATAATAGAATTAAAGCGAGACAATTCTAACATCAGCGCCTTTTCACTGTCATTTACAGCAGCTTTCATTGCTTTTTTGTCTATATTTTTTCCGCTTTCTGCATAACGGCTTAAAATAGATTTAATACGAACAATGGTGTATAAAATATACGGACCTGTATTCCCTTCAAAGGAAGTAAAGCGTTCAATATCAAATACATAATCCTTAGATGCCTGATTGGATAAATCGCCGTATTTAATTGCAGATAATCCAACCATCTGTGCTGTCTTTTCTGCGTTTTCGTCTTTTACACTGCGGTTTTCTGTGATTTTCTTGAACATTTCCTCATTGATTTCTGCAATCAGACGTTCTAATCGCATAACACCGCCTTCTCTTGTCTTAAACGGTTTTCCGTCTTTTCCGTTCATGGTACCAAAACCGACAAAGGATAACTGTGTATTTTCATCTACCAGTTTTGCTTTCTTTGCACAACGGAACACCTGAACAAAGTGCAACTCCTGACGTTTGTCAACCACATAAATAATCTCATCAGGCTTGTAATCTTCCATACGCTGTACAATGGTTGCCAAATCAGTTGTATTATACAGAGAAGCCCCATTCTGATTTCAAAATCATACACGGCGGAATTTCTTTTGTATCGGTTTCTTCTTTTACATCCACTACAAGAGCACCCTGATCCAGATAGGCGTAACCGTTCTCTTTTAAATAATCCACCATAGCAGGAATGTAGGCGTCTGCATCCGCTTCACCTTTCCATAAATCAAAATCTACTTTTAATTTGGCATAGTTTTTCTTTAAGTCTGTGACAGAGACCTCCATAATATGCTGCCATAAAGCACGGTAACCTCTTCTTCCCTTCTGAAGCTGAAGAGTTGCCTCCAAGGCTTCATTTTTATATGCTTCATCTTCTTTTGATTTACCGCTGGCAGTAGGATAAATTTCTTCCAATTCACTTACGGTAAACGGAGCTTCTTTTGGATACTCGCCTTCATAATTCTCATCAAAGTACACTAAATCCGGCTGTCTTTTGGAGAGTTCTGTAATAATCAAGCCCATCTGAAGTCCCCAGTCACCCAAGTGCACATCGCCAATCACTTTATGCCCTAAGAAGCGTCCCATTCTCTTAATGCTTTCTCCAATAATTGCAGAACGTAAATGTCCTACATGGAGAGGCTTCGCAACGTTCGGTCCGCCATAGTCAATGACGATTGTTTTTGGATTTTTGGCTTCCTCTACGGAAAGCTTTTCGTCTGCCAACATATCGTTTAAGTATCCTGACAGAAATTCTTTGTTTAATTTAAGATTGATAAAACCAGGATTAACTGCCTCTGCACTTTCAAACATTTCATTGTCCTGCAATTTTTCCACTACGCTGTTTGCAATCATAATCGGCGCTTTCTTATAAGTCTTTGCTGCCGCCATAGCACCATTACACTGATATTCACATAAATCAGGACGATTTGACACTGTCACTTTTGCAAATTTTTCGTCATACTCTGAAGCTACAAATGCTTCTTTTACTGCTTCCTCAATTTTTTCTATAATTTTCTTCATCTGCCTGTTACTCCACTTCCACTTTTTTTGATGCTGCTACGGCTAAAGCTCCCTGTCCGATATGGCATGCCACACTCAGAGACAGCGGCGCCATATATACCGGCATACCCGGAAACTGACCTTCCAGCTCTTTTTTCCATTCCATAGCTTCTTCTTCATTGCCTGCATAAGCCGCCTGTAAGCAAATTAAATCTCTGTCTGCGTACTCTTTAAATCTGCCTTCCAAATCTGCTTTCATCGCCTGAAGCATGGTACGTTTTGCCTGCTTCTTTCCTCTTGCTTTTGAAAAAGCATCTAACTTATCTCCCTGAATTTGCAGAACCGGTTTTAAGTTTAATACAGTACCAAGAGCTGCTGCTGCCGGTGTAATTCTTCCGCCTTTCTTCAGGTATTTTAAGGTTTCCAATGTAATATAAATACTGGACTCTCCTGCTTCCTTCTCCAGAATTTCTTTTATCTCGGCTGCATCCTTACCTGCCCTTGCCAGTTCCATAGCATCTAAAACCGACTGACGCTGGGTAACGGAGATGCGCTGATTATCCACTACCTGTACTCTGTCATGAAACTCCTTTGCCAGCACCATGGCAGTCTGACAGGAGTTACTTAATCCGCTTGACATGGGAATGTGTACAAGCTCATCATATTCCTCCAAAAGTGTTTCCCATGTTTCCATAACATCCGCAGGTGAAGGCTGAGAAGTTGAAATATTTGCATCTTCTGCCAACCGTTTATAAAATTCTTCCTGCGTCAAAGTAATATCTTCTAAAAACAACTGTTCATCAATATAAAATGGCATTGCCAGTACGGTAATACCTAACTGCTGTGCTTCTTTCTGAGTGATACCGCTATTGCTGTCTGTAATAATTGCGATTTTCTTTTTCCCCATCATTCTCAGCTCCCTTTCCTAATTTTAGGTCATTGTTCTTAATGATACCATACAGTACCTTCAAATACAATCATTTTTCTTCAAAAACAGAGCTGTCGTTTTATAAAACAACAGCTCTGTTTTTCCTTTACATTCTTCTTAAAGCTTCAATCGGACTGAGATTTGCCGCTTTCACAGATGGCAATAAACCAAAAATCAAACCAATTACCGTTGAAAAAACAACTGCCAATACAGCCGCCGGTACACTGATTACCATCGGTGCACCTGACATTTTGGCAATTACAGCCGATAAAATAACGCCTGCAAAAACACCTAAAATTCCACCGATACTGGTAAGCACGGCTGCCTCTGTAAGAAACTGCCCCAAAATTCTTCTCTTGTTTGCCCCTATCGCCTTTTTCAGACCAATTTCCCCTGTTCTTTCTGTCACAGACACCAGCATAATATTCATAACGCCGATGCCGCCTACAAGGAGAGAAATACTGGCAATCCACAAAAGCTGGCGATTGGGTGCTTTCACTAATCTGCTGCAAGTCTTTTGCCTTTTCCATCATATCTCTGGCTTTATATTTAATATCGCCGGTTGCAGAAACAATGCTTTCATTTAAAATTTCTGCTGTTTTTTTCCCTGCCGCACTCATGCTTTCCGGAGAAGTGGCTTTCACGGACACCAGCTGCGGTTCATCATACCGATAAATAATCGGCCATGTACTGTCGGGTACTAAAACCATACCGCTGCTTTCATTGTAATAAGTGTAATATTCTTCTCTGCTGTTAATAACAGGCTCAAATTCCTCTGTCTTTTTTATCACACCCACTACTGTAAAAGGTTCTCCTTTGATTTCTATAACCTTTCCGATTTCCTCTCCTTTTTCAAAAAAGTTGCTGGAAGCAGTTTCATCAATCAAGACTACCTTCTGAAATTTTCCATAATCGCTTTTGGAAAAACCTCTTCCTCTGATAATCTGATATCCGCAGGTATCCAGATAATCTGTATCAATCCCAAACACAGCGCCGCCATTCATGGTTTTATTCTGATAAAATACACTGTCTGCATATTTTCTCGCCTGATAACAGGTTACATTCGTGACTTCATCCAAATCTGCTATTTTCTCTTTCTGCTCTTTTGTTATCACAGGCACACCCTCCGGAACACCCTGATATTCCATCTCGTATTCACTTCCTCCCTGACCGAGATAAACATCTACCACATTATCTCCTTCGCCAATGAGGTTTTTCTTAATCTGTTCATTTGTTCCTTTGATTGTAGACACAATAGATATTAAAGATGCGATACCGATAATAATTCCCAGCATGGTCAAAAAGGAACGCATTTTATGTGCCCAAATCCCCTGAAAAGACAATCTAATATTTTCAATCATTGTGCTGCTTTCCTTTCTTAAAATATATTTTCTTCCATCAAAGAAGCACGTTTTACCTTTGCTCCTTCTTTTACCTTTTTGCCATAAGGAAATGCAATATGGTCTTCCATAGTCAAGCCGTCTTTCACTTCTACTATCGAACCGTAAAAGGTCTGTCCTGTACGTATTGGCTGCTTTTCCAGCTTTCCGTTTTTCCCTTCTTTATAAACAAAGTCTTCTCCGTTTTTGCTTCGAATATATTCTTTGCCGATAAATAAGCCTGACATTCCGCCTTCGTCTGCGGGCAAATCCATACTCACCATTCATTATCCTTTAATCCTGTGCTGTCTGCAATGTATGCGGTAAAAGGATAATAGGTAAGTTCTCTGCCGTCATAGCTTTGATAACCGCTGGCAGGATAAGGAGAAACTTCTTTTACCTCTGCTTCAAAAAATGTGCCTGACTCATAAGCCATACCGGTTACAAGCTGTCCCGGCTGTACTTTTTCCAGTAAAGCTTCGCTTACTACGCCTTTAATGTAAACACCTCCGCTGCTTTCAACAATAATAAAAGGGTCGCCGTCTATCTCTCCCTTGGCAGGGTCTCCCACTTTTTTCACAGTACCGTTTACCGTACTGGTTACTGTCTCGCTTTGAAGCTCCTGTTCTACCTTTTTAATTTTCAAATCTGCTTCTTTTATATCCAGTTCCGTGGTCTTGATTTCTTTTTCCTTTTCTTTAATGGCTTTTTCTAATTCCTCTTTAGAATATCCGCTACAATCTCCTCCTCCCGGAATTTCCATTTCCGGTTCCGTCCGGCAGCTCAGGAAGCACTTCCCCCTGCGGAACATCTTCCTCAGGCAGCATTTCTTCCCATTCATTTTTCCCTAATCTGGTACGGAACCATGCACTTGGTTCCACGGCGCTTTCTATTGCGCTTCCGTCCAAAATCATAGCAGCCTGTAAGGTTCCGTCAAGCTGTTGTCACTTCGCACTTCTAATTTACAATAATATGGCTCACGCACTCTATTTCCGGAAACATCAAATCCTGCTAACTGGTTTAAAAATTCACCCTGTATCAGAACGCCCTTCTGGCATACATACACATAAGGCTCCTCTTTTGTGCCCTTTCCCGAATAAGGAATGGCATTTTCTATAATGGCATCATCATTTGGAAATTCTGTGTTATCAATGGTAATGTCACGATACAGTCTTTTGTAAACACCGGAAGGTCTTGCCTGCTCCTGCGGCGTCTCCGGCTGTTCCGGTTTGAGTTCCTCCGGTTTTATCTCCGGATTTTCTTCTATATTGCTGAGAAATTCAACCTTATAGACCCTGCCTACTGCCATATTCTTTTTATCATCCTTTAGGTTTTTCAGTTCATTCTCCAGACCTTTTTTCTTGACTTTTAGCTGCTCTCTGTTCAGTTTTTCCATTTCCAGATCAATATTTACCAAAGTCATGTCATAGGTCAGCAAGGGGTCTCCTTCTTTTACCTCCTGCCCTTCCTGTACGTGAACCTGAGAAACTAACTGTTTCTCCATCAGACGTACCTCCTGCGATACGTTGGAGGAAACTGCGCCCTCCAGACTGTTGGTTTCTCCCCACATCTGCTGAGACAATTCTTCCATGGAGTAGACTTTTATCTCCGGCTTTTTTAATTTTCCTGCCGCAAACCAGATACCTCCGCCAAGAAGAAGCACACCTGCTGTACTGACTGCGGCAATTTTTGCTGTTTTTTTCGTTATTCGCATTGTCCCGCCTCCTTTACTCCACAGTTATTTCACCTTCCGGCACTGCTCCTTCCGGTGTCACAGCTTCTCCTTCACCTTCTTCTGGTATGGTTTCTTCCTCCGGTATCAT
>ENA-OPYY01000529-OPYY01000529.1-human-gut-metagenome-genome-assembly--contig:-NODE-529-length-12055-cov-1.028924_pt1 | contig 12055 bp, 10 predicted proteins | sample MGYA00242472_ERZ504481 | MGnify/ENA primary metagenome ERZ504481 (study PRJEB26092, sample SAMD00036265) | human gut metagenome | host: Homo sapiens | study: EMG produced TPA metagenomics assembly of...
GAGCTATCAGGCAGTCGACTATCTGATCAAGCTGGAGCTGGATCCCGGATCGCTTAAATCGTCCATTGAAAAGGCATCCGAACGTCTGGAGGAGCTCAAAGCCAAGGAATCCTTCCGTCAAAATCAGGGGCGCCCTACTCTTTTAAGCTACCATGATAAATTTTTCATGCGTCTTCTTCATAACCTTTTTGAAAACAGGGATCAGTTTTCCATTCAGTCCAGGGATCTGGGACTGGATTTTTCTGCCAGACAGTATCTGGCCTGTCACGGCGAGCTGCTAAGCTGTGTTTCCGAGTCTCTGGATCCGGAAGGCCAGATAAACCTTTATTCCAGCAGCCTGCAGATGATGCGGGAAATCCTTACAAAATATGCGGGCTGTTATGCGATCGCCCTGGATAAAACACGTTTTGCCCTGATCTTTCATTTCCCCGATGAACAGCCGGAAATGGAAACCGTGCTGGAAGCGCTCAATAACGGCCGTTCCATGATCCGTAATTATTTTAATGTTGAACTAAGCGCCGGGATCGGAGAACCGGTGGATGATCCCTTAAAGATCAGCATTTCTTATCAGGAGGCCAGACAGGCCTTTAATCTCTGCTCTCCTGACGCCCCATTTGTACCTTTTACCCAGACTGCCTCTTCTTCCATAAGAGATTCCTTTAATCTGGCTGTTTTTAAAGAAGATCTGACCAGGGCCTTTGAAGAGTTTGATACAGACGCCCTGTATGACACCCTGACCGTGATCTCTCAGCTCTTTGCAGCGAATCCTCAAAAGCTGCTCCAGACTATGGACGGAGCCTGCAGCATTTTATATCTGGCTCTCTCTCTTCTTCCGGAAGGTGAGGAAATACTAAGCGGCATCTTTTTTGCCAGTCCTGACGGCTACCGCTCTATTTACCGGATGAAGGATGTGTTCCAGATTGTCCGGTGGTTAGAGCAGCTCAGAGATGGACTCTGCGAAGCGTTAAAAACCCGCCGAAAGACCTATAAAGACCATGTGATCTTAAATGTGCAGAAATATATTTAAACCACATTGAGGAGCATCTTTCTCTTAATGAAATCGCCGCGGTCTTTGGGCTGAGTCCTAATTACCTGAGCACTCTTTTCAAAAAGACCTGCTCCATGGGTTTTTCCGAATATATCACCCAGCGCAAGATCTCCCGGGCCAAACCCCTGCTTTTAGAACAGGATTTAAAGATCTATGAGGTGGCTGACCGCCTCGGCTTTGAAAGCGCCTTTTACTTTAGCAAGGTATTTAAAAAGGTAGAAGGAATCTCTCCCAGAGAGTTTGTCCAGGCTCATATGAACGAACCAAACGCCCACACCATTTTGGAGGAATAACACTATGTTTTATGAAATTGCCGCTTCACCCAAGCTGCCACTTACCCCCTTTATCCCCTTTTCCCCTGCACGCTGCCGGGAATTTTGGGAGGCTCTTCCTTCTTCCCTTAAAAACAGGGCCGTGGAAGACGCAAAGGCCCTCTGTCCGGTAGTATGGCCTCAAATCCTGGCCTGTGACTTTTTAGAATACACCCGTTCTGGAAACAGGATCCGGTTTGAGGATAAGCAGTTTTGCCCGCCGGACTGCCTCCGGAACCCTGGTTCTGGCAGAAGCATGTGACTATAAGGGAACTTTTCTGGATGATATCATAAACGGAATTTATCTTATCTGCGAAGAAACTGCATGGCAGCTTCCCCCCCATAATTCCTACATCCGTGATACGCCTTCCCTTCCTCTGCCTGATCCCTCACGTCCTGTCATCGATCTTTTTGCTGCTGAAACAGGGGCCGTGCTGGCTGTAGCTGTATGGCTTTTGAGGGATGAACTTCGCGCCGTAAGTCCCCTGATTGAAAAACAAGTGGTACGCTGTCTGAAGGAACGCATCCTTGAGCCTTATTTAAAGGAGCATTTCTGGTGGATGGGCGATGGGGTAAGCCCTATGAACAACTGGACTATCTGGTGTACCCAGAATGTGCTTATGACAGCAGCTCTGTGGGAAGAGGATGAAGAAATCAGTCGGGCCATTCTTCAAAAAGCGGCCAAAAGCGCTGATTTTTTCCTTGCCGAATACGGAGACGACGGCTGCTGTGATGAAGGGCCTCAATATTACCGTCATGCAGGCCTCTGCCTCTTTAACACCATAGAAATCATGAACGGTATGACGGATCATTCCTTTTCCTCCCTTTACCGCGAACCCAAAATCTGCAATATAGCCGCCTACCTCTCCAACGTCCATGCCTGCGGACCCTACTACATCAATTTTTCAGACTGTGCCGCTGTCGCAGGCCTGTGCAGTGCCAGAGAATACCTCTTCGGAAAGCGCACCGAACAGAAGGAACTGATGGAACTGGCTGCTGGCGACTGCCGCATAACACAGGATCCCCTTTTAACGCAGGAGCATAATCTTTTTTACCGGATTCAAAATCTTTTTGCACTGCCTGAAATCCTTTCTATCCCTCAGGGCTGTAATACAGAAAAAAAAGATATTTTCTATCCCAGTACCGGCCTTTTTATTGCAAGAGACAGCCGTTTCTGTCTGGCTGTAAAAGCCGGGGATAATGATGACAGCCACAATCACAATGATACGGGAAGCTTCACCATTTATAAAGACGGAAAGCCGCTCTTTGCTGATATCGGAGTAGAAACCTATCAGGCCAAAACTTTCTCACCACAGCGATATGAAATCTGGACCATGCAGTCTGCTTACCATAACCTCCCCTCCTTTATCACCGCAGACGGCCATGAACAAATGGAACACAACGGTCCGGATTTTAAAGCGGAACATGTAGACTGGGGCTTTGAAGCACAGGAAGCCCATATTTCAATGGAGCTGAAAAACGCATACCCCAAGGGTTGTATCACCTCCTTTAAACGCAGCGTTGTGTTTAAACGCAGCCAGGAAATCCTTATTACCGATCAGGTCTGCTGTCCGGGGCTTACTCCTGTCCTGAACCTTATAACCGCAGAAAAACCTCTGTATAAAGAAAGCTGTCTGATCCTGGGAACTCTGGCCGTCTGCAAGATAACAGGAGCTTTGACGGATGTTTCTGTGGAATGTCTCCCCATTACAGATCCGCGGCTGAAACTGAGCTGGAAAAATGACCTATGGAGAACCCGCATCACATTTAACCCCAAAAAGAACTGGCGCTTCGGATCATATGATCCTGAGCGCCAGCTCTTTTTTATTCCTCATGATTACTGATAAAACCCATAGAAAACTCAAATATAATATCCCTGTCTCCCGGTATCTCATATTCCGGATATACCGGAGCTCCCCAGCTGTCATTTCCTCCCACGCCTCTTATGGCTCCTGCGATCACTGCCCAGGTATGGCTCTGTGCGGGCAGCTCTTCCCTGTGGAGAGCCGTTTCGAGCTCTATGGGACTGTATGGAAGCAGGCTGAAGTGAAACGGCTTTTTCTCCGCCTCAAACAAAAGTTTCTCTCCGTCTTTTGTTTCCAGAACCAACCTCCGGGTATCCATATGCATCCCGCATTCCTGAGGCTTTAAATACCGAACAAGCTGCTCTTTTTTTTGTGCTTTCGTAAACTCCCAGCCCTGCTCCGGCCCTGCGGTCAGGATAATTCTCCCACGGCCCTCTTCCATACCAGGAAAAACGGCTGACCTGCTCTGGAAGCTCAAAGGCCAGTCCAAATACAGGCAGGGACGGATATCCCTTCTTTCCATGGAAGTGCGCTCTCACCCCAAGCATACCGTCCTTTCGCATCCTGTATGTAACAGTAGTATCCTCCCATGTAAATGTAAGCTCTGCTTCCTTGTCTGTTTCTCTGATCTCTGCCTTTCCTTTGCAAATTTCCGGAAATAATGTCTTTGCCAGCCACAGCCTGCTTTCCTTTGCAAAACCGTTTCCCCGGTCATTGTCTGTAGACGCCCTCCAGTATACAGGCACAGGAGGACGGATCATCCACTGTATGCCATCCTTTCTCTTTAAAGATACCAGACCGCCGTCTTGATAGGAAAACATAAGCTGCATCTCTCCCAGAATAACGCCCAGGTTTACATCGCCGTCAATCATTCGGGCCGGAATGAACCGTTTTCTTTCCATTTTCCAGTTTCCTGGAAGAACTGCTTCCGAAAAAGCAAGTTCATATCCTTTTTCTGCCCACAGCGTATCCTTTTCCAAATGGACGCTTACTCTTAGGATATATTCCTTTCCATCTTCCAACGCGGTATCGTTTGTAAAGCCTGTCTCATCAAAGGAATATACGGCGCACGTTCCCGGAGCAGCCTGTGCCTTAAACGGAAATGTTTTCCATTTTTTTCCATTTCTTAACACTGTCAGCACAAACGCAAGATCCGAAAGGTCTGAAAAAAGCTGCCGGTTCTCAATCTGTATCTGCCGTCTCTCCGGAGAAATCTTCAAACGCACCGCAGCATACTGAGCCTTTACCTCAGCAGCCTTTGGAGATATGGAACGATCCGGATACAAAATTCCGTTTCCGCAGAACTGCCAGTCTGTGGGACGGTCTCCAAAATCACCGCCGTATGCCGGATATTCCTTCCCGTCTTTTCCCTGTCTGGCAACCGCCTGATCGATCATATCCCAGATAAAGCCTCCCTGATAGGCAGGATATTCATATTCCAACGCCATATACCGGTTCATGCCTCCCAGGGAATTTCCCATGGCATGCATATATTCACACATAATAAAAGGCTTTTTCGTGTTATTTTCCAGAAATTCCCTTACACGTTCCGGAGGCGTATACATCTGGCTTTCCATGTCACTGATATCCTCAAATTCCCGGTTCCAGAAAACGCCCTCATAATGGATTAGACGCCCCGGATCTCTCTCCTTAAACCAGCGGCTCATCGCACGGATATCCTCTCCGGCATAGGACTCATTTCCGCAGGACCAGATCAGCACAGACGGATGATTCTTATCCCGTTCCGCCATAGACTTTCCACGGTCTGTTACACAGGCTTTCCACTGTGGCAGGCTTCCCGGTACATTCCATGACGGCTCACAGGCTCCCATTTTCTGCCATGAACCATGACTTTCCAGATTTGCCTCATCCATAACATAAATACCATAACGGTCGCAGAGCTCATACCACAGGGACTGATTGGGGTAGTGGCAGGTACGGACGGCGTTGATATTATGCTGCTTTAAAAAACAAATATCATAAAGCATATCATCGGCTGTGACAGCCCTTCCCCTGTGCCAGTCAAATTCATGGCGGTTTATGCCGTGAAAACAATGGGGCATCCGTTTAAGCACATCTGCCCGTTCTTCAGCTCAAAGCTTCGGAATCCAACTGGCTGCAAAAAAGACTCCTTACAGCCATCTTCTCCCCACAGTTCTATATGAAGCAGATATCGGAAGGGATCTTCTGCGCTCCATGGATGTACATTGGGGATTTTTCCCAGTGATACGGCGCAGCTTTTTTCCATCCTTCCTTTTAAAGCCCCTGTTTTTATGATCCGGCCTGCATCCTCCAGCGCAAGCCTTATCTCATAGCTGTATCCGTTTGGATTTTCCATGGTAAATTCTACATCCAGAAAGCCATCTCTGTAATCATCCGTCAAATACGCCTTTATAAACAGATCCTCCACATGGATTTCCGGTATACAGTAAAGATATACCGACCGGAAAATCCCTGTAAAACGGAAGAAATCCTGATCCTCAATCCAGCTGGCACTGCTGCGCTTGTAAACGCGCACCTCCAGCCGGTTTACGCCAGGATGAAGAACTCCCGTAAGCTCATACTCCGACGGTGTAAAGCCGTCCTCGCCATACCCTGCAAACTGACCGTTACACCACACATAAAAGGCTGTTTCCACTCCCTGGAACGACACAAACACCCGTTTTTCCAGAAAATCTTTCTCCTGATCTGTGATAATAAATTCCCTTACATAGCTCCCGGCCGGAGCATTCTCCCAGTCAATGGCCGGAGGACGGATCTCTGACCTTCCATCCCATGGATACATGGTATTGACATAATGGCAGTTGTCATACCCCTGAAGCTGGACATGGCCGGGAACCTGGATCGTTCCCCAGTCCTTTTCCTCAAAAGCAGCTTTATAAAAAGCAACTCCGTCTGAATCCTCCGTTCCCCTGAGCGCATATTCCGGTGGCTGCTCCTCCCAGCAGAAATCCCAGACACCATCCAGAAGCATAAAACCGATTCCCTCTGATCCTGCCTCCTGAAAAAAAGGATATACATGATCTGAATGAGCATTGTTCCGGTTCACCTCAAAAACCTCCGGATTATCCAGCCAGGAAATCCTTGGATTTCTACTTTTCATCCCGTATTTCCTCCTGCTTTATACTCAAAATTGGGAATGTTCTCCCAACGCTTTCTGAAATAGTGTGCTGCCAGCTTTGGCCGTCTTTCTCTTGTAAACAGGCCCTTCTTATTGCCGTCCACTCTCATGCAACCCTGAAATGCCGCAAAGTCCGCAAAATTCCAGACCTGCTCTCCCATAAAGAAAGACCTTTTATCAAATTCCTCATTCTGCCGCCTGTAATATTCCATCTGATATTCTTCACTGAACATTTCCGGTACACACTGATGGATGCCCGCCACAGCGTCTGCCCCATACTCTGTAATCATCACAGGTTTTCCTATTTTTTCCCAGAAGTCCAGTTCCATGTTCAGAGCATAGCAGGCTGCATCCAGATCTCCCGACAAGTTATACCATCCGTAATACCGGTTGATGCATACTACATCCATCGTTCGGGTCACAAGATCCTTTTCATAATTATTCTGGCAGCAGACAAAGGTCACTGGACGGTCCTGCGGATCCAGGGTGTGCGTATACTCATACAGGCTGTGCCAGTATTCATAGGCTGATTCCGGAAAATGCTCTGTATCCGGCTCATTTCCCATAGACCACATTACCACGCAGGGATGATTTTTATCCCTCTCGATCATATCACGGAGCACAGCCTCGTGATGCTCCTGATAGGAAATGTCTGATAAGGATCGCAGTGCTCGCCAGCTCCGATTCCTACAGCCGGCGTTTCATCAATGATCACAATTCCCCCTCTGTCACAGAGCTGATACATCTCCTCCGCATAGGGATAATGGCTAGTGCGGAAGGAATTGGCATGAAGCCAGTGGATCAGGTTCACATCCTTTACATCCAGGCACAGATCCAGCCCCCTTCCATGAAATGGGGAATCCTCATGCTTTCCAAAGCCTTTAAAATAAAATGGCTTTCCATTAATCAGGAACTGGGTTCCTTCTACCTTCACTGTACGGATGCCAAAGGTTTCCTCATAGATATCTTCTCCAAAGGTAAATACAGCCCGGTACAGATAAGGCGTTCCCGGCCAGGGCCACCACAATCTGGCATCAGGTATGGTAATGGTTCCAGAAGCTCCCTCTGCCTCTGCTACCTTATTCCCCTCCACATCAAAAATTTCCACATGAACGGCGCCTTCTCCCTCTGTCTCAGCCTCATATTGAAGAATCCCATCGGTGTCGTCTATGTCCGGTATCAGGGTCAGACCGCAGATGCGGGAAACAGGTGTTGTATACAGCCGTACCGGACGGTTGATTCCTGCATAGTTAAAAAAGTCAAAATTGGGAAGATTGCCCTGTTTTCGCCATACCTTGGCTGCTTCAACCGAAGGTACACCTGGATTATCGGAGCCAAAAAAAGCGGTTCCGCCTTCATTTCCCACTGGAAGCGTGCTGTGGCTGATCCGGTTGTCCGCCGCAACGGTAAGCAGCAGCGTTTCTCCCGGAACCACAAGCTCCGTAAGCTCCAGCTCAAAAGGAAGAAATCCTCCCTTATGTTCCATTACAAAGGTTCCGTTTATATAGATCCTTGCCCTGTGTGTCACGGCATCAAAACGCAGAAACAGCCTCTGCCCCTTAAAAAAGGCAGGAACCGTGACCTCTCTTTCATACCAGGCCCATCCATAGTGATTCTTATAAGCCGGATCATCCTTCTGATCATTATAGGATGCAGGGACAGCAATCCGTTCCCCTCCTGCAAGACGCTCACAGTTATCCCCCGGCGTCTCATAATCTCCAAGCTTAAATTCCCACAGGCCGGAAAGATCCATCACGGTCCTTGCTCTGTTCATCTTCGGATATAACATATCACTCTTCTCCTTCCTCTATACCGCCATACGCAAATCCCACTGCCACCAAAAGGCACAAAAAGGTGTTTGCTCTTATAGCATCATTATACAGGAAGAATTTCTCACATTACATATACTTTATCTCAAATAATCTGCAATCTTTTACACTTCCTCTTCCCTCACCAGCATGGTAGGATATCCGGCCTGTCTTACTCTCTGCTCCATCCGGACTCCATTGTCCATCTGCAAAAAAGCGCCGACCCGCACCTTATAAAGCCCGTCATCATATACAAGAAAAGCCGGAAATCCCCTGGCTGCAAGCTCCCTTACCAGAAACTCTGCCCGCGGCCGTTCCCTGTATGCTCCCACCTGAACCTGATAGTACCGCTTCTCTTCCGTCTCTTTCTTCAGTTGGGAAAAGGTGGTCAATATCCCGTCTGCAATCCCCTGGGCGATCTGATCAAATTGTTCATCAAAAATCCTGTTGTCCTCCGGGTGATCTAAAAATCCCGCCTCCACCAGCACAGCCGGCATCTTAGTCCGCCTGAGCACAATGATTCCGGGACGTTCCTGAACTCCCAGATCGTCAAATCCAGCTTTCACGAAGATTTTTCTGGATATTTTCTGCCATCCAATGCTCCCGGATCCGGTATTTTCGTATACCAGGTCAATGCTCCCTTTCCGGTTCCCGGAACAGGCATGGCATTCCGGTGAATGGATACGAAAAAATCAGCTCCCGATCCATTCGCAATCATGGCTTTTTCCAAAGGCGTGTCATATACGTCCGTGGTACGTGTATACATCACACGAATTCCATTATTTTCCAGTATCTCGCCTACAGCCACTGCCAGACGGAGCGTATCATCCTTCTCTTTGCGTCCTTCAAACATGGCTCCCGGCTCTGCCCCGCCGTGTCCGGCGTCTATGATCACACTTGTTTGCTGTTCCATAAGCAGCTCCTTTTACATATTTCATTTCCTTATACCATATGTAAAAATGAGACGGATGTTTCCTTGGCGCCGGCGGATAAACGGCCAGGATATCGTCTATATCTGATATGCGTGATCCACATCCACACCACTTGGCCCAACATGAGTGGAAAATACAATCTGGGTACTGGTCTTTCCAAACTTCTAAAGCTGTCCGATAAAGCCGTCCAGTTCCATCGTACTCTTAACGGCTGCCTTCTTCCCCGTCCTCCCAAAAAGCTCTATGGCTCCGTTAAACACCTCCACTGCAGGCCCTGTCATAAACAGATGGCCGCTTTCCCGGTCCAGACGGATCCTTAAATCGCCGCCCTTAAGGCTTACAAGCACCTCATCCTCTGTTAATCCCAGCAAAATAGCTGCCATGGCGCTGGCCGTAGCTCCTGTGCCGCAGGCCCAGGTTTCTCCGCTGCCCCTCTCCCATACCCGCATCTGGATATGTGTACGGTCAATTACACGGATAAACTCTGAATTTACACGATCCGGCATAAAACGCTCATGGAACTCAAAGGACGGTCCCATCTTCTCCAGATCCAGGCTGTCTATTTCATCCATAAAATACACTGCATGGGGATTTCCTACATCAATTCCTGTAAACTCCCATTGTTTTCCATCTACCAAAATCGTTTCCGGAAGCTGGGAAGTGAGAACTGCCTCTCCCATGTCAACGGTGAGCATCACTGCCCTGCCGTTTTCGACCTCCAGTTTTACTCCTTAATCCCAGCCGGAGTCTCTACGGTCAGGCTTCTCCGATCCGGGGAAATAATCCCATGGTCATAGGCATACTTTCCCACACAGCGGATGCCGTTTCCGCACATTTTCCCCTGTGAACCGTCTGTATTGTACATTTCCATACGGCAGTCTGCCACATCAGAAGGGCAGATCAGGATCAGGCCGTCTGAACCGATGCCAAACCTCCGGTCGCTGACAAATCGGGCTGCTGCACTTGGATTTTTACGTTCTCCTTAAAACAGTCTACATATACATAGTCATTTCCAATTCCCTGCATTTTTACAAAATTCATGGTTCTACCTCACATGTGTATTAAGCTGATGATCATCTGAGCAGTTTCGGTCAGGCTGGTGCCATTATCCATACTGCATTTTTGTATATATCGGTAGGCTTCCGGCTCGGTCATCGTATTTCGATCCATCAGGAGAGCTTTTGCCTTTAAAATCAGTTCCTTTTCCTCGGCGCTTCTCTCCTGAGGACGGGTCCTCTTTCTGCGCTTTCGCCGTTTTCTGGCCTCAAGCATCATTTCTATGGTGCTTAAAAGCTCATGTACCTTTAAGGGCATGGAAAGGCAGATCATTCCCTCCGTATCCCGTTTGCTCCATTTTGCCGGGGAAGCAATGAGAAGCATATCAAAGGAGGATGGGAGCAGGCGGCGCAGCTCCTCGCAGACCATATCTTCAAAGCGGAAGCCGCAGACTACGATCCCGCCGTTTAAACTCTCTGCCGCTGCCAGAACCTGAGCCCCGGAGGTGCACGCAAAAACTGGTTCATAGCCATTCTTCCTGAGTATGGCCCGGATATTTCCGGCATCCTGTGGCTTTGAAAATGCCGCGATTATACTTGCCATCCTTCCCACCTCCTCCTGCCAGGCTGCACACTAATATTGATACAGATATTGGGCGATCTCCCAGTCCGTCACCTGAATGCCGAACTCTCCCCATTCCTTCTCTTTGGCCTCCAGATATTTAATATAAATCGGTTCTCCGAGAACATTTTTCACAAAAAGACTGCCTGCATATGCCTCAATGGCAGCTCCAAGAGTGTTTGGGATCCGGTCAATCCCGCAGTTATTAAGTTCCTCCTGATCAGCCAACGATATCGGTTCTTTTGCACAGGAAGGCAGCTCCAGCTCCTTTTCAATCCCCTCCAGTCCCGCCTGAAGGCAGGCTGCAAGTGCCAGGTATGGATTCATGGCCCCATCCGGACAGCGCAGCTCAATCCCCTCTCCTCCCGGAGACGGAATGCGGATCAGGCAGCTTTTGCTGTTTGAAGGCGACCAGGCAATATAAACCGGGGCATCATATCCAGGAACCAGCCGCTTATATGAATTAACCGTCGGATTGGTAAGAAGCGTCATTTCTTTCATATGGTTTAAAATTCCTGCCATAAAATGCCGGGCCGTAAGACTTAGTCCCAAAGGATCTGCCGGGTCTGCAAACAGGTTCTTTCCCTGTGAGTCTTTCAGCGACAAAACAAGATGCATCCCTGAACCATTAACTCCCTCTTTGGGCTTTGGCATAAAGGTGGCGTGAAGCCCGTGGCTCTTTGCAATCGTTTTGGCTGTCATCTTGAAGGTGAGAAGCTGATCTGCAACCCTCAAGGCATCCATGGGCCCCAGATCGATCTCATGCTGCCCCGGAGCAATCTCATGATGACTGGACTCCACCTGAAAATCCATTTCCTCCAGATTTGTCACAATATCCCTGCATACATTCTCTCCCAGATCCATAGGGAACGTATCAAAATATCCTGCCCGCTCATGAGTCTGGATCGTGGGCCGTCCCTCCTCGTCTGAATGAAAAAGGAAAAACTCACACTCCGGCTTTACCTCCATCACATATCCCATATCTGCCGCCCGCTTAACGGCCTTTTTAAGCACAAAGCGCGGATCTCCCTGGAAAGGCGTTCCGTCGGGATGGCACACATCACAGATCAGCCTTGCTGCCCGCCCCTGTCTGGAACGCCAGGGAAATATCTCAAAGGTATCCGTATCCGGATAAAGATACATATCCGATTCCTGAAGCCTCACATAGCCCTGAGTAGCAGAACCGTCAAACATACATCGGTTGTCCAGGGCTTTTTCCACCTGTCCGGCTGTAATGGTCACAGACTTCATTATTCCAAACAGATCCGTAAACTGCAGGCAGATAAACTCCACATCCTCCTCCCGGACGATTCTGAGGATATCCTCTCTGCTGTATTTGTTCATGGTTTAACCACCCTCTCCCAGGGATGGCAAAAACCCTTTCCAATCCCTGTAAAATGTATCAGGGCGGGG
>ENA-OPYY01000532-OPYY01000532.1-human-gut-metagenome-genome-assembly--contig:-NODE-532-length-12011-cov-1.306042_pt1 | contig 12011 bp, 9 predicted proteins | sample MGYA00242472_ERZ504481 | MGnify/ENA primary metagenome ERZ504481 (study PRJEB26092, sample SAMD00036265) | human gut metagenome | host: Homo sapiens | study: EMG produced TPA metagenomics assembly of...
TCCCATGCAAGCTCTATAAATCCCTTCTCTTTTTCTGCACTGCTTTTCAAACCTTCTTTTCCGTTTAAAATTCCCAGTGTTTTTCCTTCCAGATTTCCGCCATAATCTTTCAAAAGTTCCTCTACCAGCGTCTTCCCTATTGCATAGGCATCTGGCTGTATTACAGGAAATTTTTCTATTCCTGACAAGATATCGTCAACCAGCATAATTTCTGCCTTATTGCCGACTTTTTTTAACATCTGCTGTGTGTCTTCTCCCGATACAGGCTGTACGATCACTCCATCTGCACCATTTTTAATTTCTTCTTCTATTAACTTCTTTTCTTCTTCCTGACTAAGAGATGCACCTGTACTTACCATAACCATTTCAGCACCCTTGTCTTCTGCCGCCATCTTCAATCCATATTTAAAAGCAGACCACTGCGTATCATCTGCATTTTCTACGATTACCGATATCTGATAACTTTTATCTACGTTTTTCTCCCGCAACATAAGAAATGCCAGAAAAAGCACCATCGTGCCCAACACAGCCTCTATGAAGATAAACATTTTCTTATCCTTCTTCATTCTTTTTCCCCTGTACTCTTGATAATATGACCTTTTTCCAATATCTTGCAATTTTCCTCAGTATAAGGCACTGCCGGAATACAGATAGAAACTCTCGTTCCCTCATCTGGTTCACTCTCTACCAAAAGTCCGTATTCCTTTCCGAAAACAATCTGAATACGACTGTTGACATTGACTAATCCTACACCGGAACCATGCTTATGAACACGATTACTGTCTGTCAATACAAGTACAGCTTCTTCCTCCGGCATACCCAATCCGTTATCACAAACAGCCAAAATAATCTTGTCCTCCTGCATCCTTCCTGTCACTATAATTTTTCCACTATCTTCCATACCACTGACGCCATAATTTATGGCATTTTCCAGCAACGGTTGCAAAATCAGCTTTACCGTACAATAGGAATAGAGTTTCTCATCTACATCAAAAGTAACAGAAAAGGAATTTTTATATCGTACTTTCTGGATATTCATATAACTTTGAGCATGCTGTAATTCATCTTTGATGCTTATGACTGTGCGCCCCTTGGAAAGACTGATACGAAACAGCCTTGCAAGCTGGGAAATCATAAAAACAGCCTCATCATTTTTCTCCCCTTCAATCATCCATGTAATAGACTCCAGTGTATTGTACAGAAAATGTGGATGAATTTGGCTTTGCAGAGCATCCAATTCGCTTTTTCTTCTCTCATTTTGCTCTAATACGATTTTCTTCATTAAATCATCAATCTGCTCATAAGATTTCTGAATAGAATACCCCAAATGGCGGATTTCCTGCGAGCCTCCAATATAAATTTCCGGTTTTTCTCCTGCTTCGTACTCCCGTACAGAATGGTTCAGCTTCAAAATTGGGCTGGAAATTCTAAGGGAAACCACACGGTTAATGACTACCAGCATCATAGTCATCAGTAAGATTAACATTGCCACAAAGTAACGGATATTTACCATACCGTGATTAAACGTAGAATAAGGAATAACGCCTACCAGCTTCCACCCTGTATAGCTGATAGTATTTACCACAACTTTCCTGTTTTCTCCCTTAAAAGACTCATTGTAAACCCCATCCTTATAGACTGCCGCCTGTATATTATTCTCATCATAAATACCATCACTAATCTGTATCTGTCTGGGATGATAGATAATCTCTCCATTGCTGTCACATAAATAATAATATTGCCCGTTGTTTACCTCATTGATCTGTTTCATCATTCTGGAAATACTGGAAAAATCCATGTCTACCAACAATACGCCAGACTGGGGAATCCCCTGATTTGTCAGCTCTACAACTCTACTTAGAGAAATGACCCAATAATAACTTTTGGCTGTATCGTTAAACAGATTTTGAATATGAGGCGTGGAAAAGTGCATATTTTCCATTTCTTCTGTGGCTTTTAAATACCATTCCTGACCGGTTACATCCGGATCTTCCTTCTGTGCAACTACCGGTTCCGCTGTAATCAGACTTCCATAATCATTATACAGCGCAATACTTCTTAAGTTTTCTTTATTTGCCTCATACAAAAGGTTCATGCCGCTTTGAATTTCCTGTTTGCTGTTTTCAAAATCATTTTCTTTAATTACATTATAATAAACTGTGTCGGAAATCTGACGCATACTCATCAAATATGCCTCCATGCTTTCCCCCGTTTGCTCCATCAGCTTTTGCGTACCGTTTATGGTTTCCTCTCTTGCGGAATTGGAAAACCGCAAATACAGAATAACTCCCAAAATCAGCATGATAGAAATAGAAACAATGGAAAAAGCCAGCATAATTGTGGTCTGAATTTCTTTTGGTTTCATTTTTTTCAGTTGTCTGAAATACTTATTTTTCACTTTCCTTGTACTCCGTTCTGTACTTAGAAGGAGATACTCCAAACCTTCGTTTAAACACGTAGCTAAAATAGTTTGGATCTGTATACCCTACCTTTTTCCCGATAATATAACTTTTTTCATTGGTTTCCAGTAAAAGTCTGGAAGCTCTATCCATGCGGTAATCTGTAAGATAACCGATAAAAGATTTTCCTGTTTCCTTTTTAAATACGGTAGAGAAATAAGAATTGGATACCCCCAACGCCTCACATATACTATCCAGAGAAAGTTCTTCATTTACATAATTATTATGCACATAATCCTTGGCTTTCTCTACAAAGGATTTTCTGGAAGTATTTCGCTCACTGAGGAGTTTTTCATGTAGCGCAACACTAATATTTACAATCCATTGCTCCAGCATATCCTGCTCCATGTCTGATATTTTCCCATACAGTTCTCCCATATCTTTGGAAAGCTCATCCAGCACAATATCATTATTGGCGGCAAAACGACAGAACTCGCTGAGAAGCTCCATGACATCCAAATGATGCTGCTGCAAAGACTTTTCTTTAAAGGAAATGCTGTGAAGATAAGCATGGACAGCCTCTATAATTTCCGGTTCTTCCTTCAGACGTATCATCTTAAATAAATGGGACAGCTCTGTCTCATGACTGGAACCCGGATTATTCTTCTCGCTGGGTGCAACCTCCTGAATGTTAATTGCTCTTGAAGTCCCATAAAGGACACGATAAGAAATGGCATCTCTGGCGCTGCTGTAAGACTTGGATAAATCCAAAATATGATTGCATACCTGTCCGATACCAACAGTCACATTTGCTCCGATTATTCGGTGTACATAGCGGCAGAAACGGTCGCATTCATCTGTCAGCTCTGAGATTTCATTTTCTTTTTCCAGTTGAGCAAGCAAAACCGTCTTTCCCAGATAAGAAAAGCACTTTGCTCTCCATTTTTCTCCCAGATATTCCTTTGCCTGCTTCTCCACAGAAGCTGATAAAAGCAATGGATTAATATCCTTTGGCACTTGAGAAGATGACGTGTGAATAACCAGACAGCAGAAAAAAGGACCGGAAAGAGAAATCTGATAATCTGAAAGATATTTCTCCAGCTCCTCTTCATGAATATGACCTTCAATCAGCGTGGTATAGAAATTTGCCTGTAAAAGTGGCAGTGACTCCAGATAATATTTCTTTAAGATTTCCGCATTTCGCTTTTCACTGATTTCCTGATCCAGCTTTATCTTTAACTGAGTAAATACATTGGTAAGCTCAATGGAATTTACCGGTTTTAAAATATATTCCTCTACTTCCAGATGTACGGCTTCTTTAGCATATTCAAATTCGTCAAAACCTGTAAAAAGCAGAAGCTTTGTACCCGGATAATCTGCTTTGATATGCCCTGCCAGCTCCATTCCGTCCATATATGGCATATTGATATCTGTCATCACCACATCCGGCTGAAATTCTTCTACCATTTCCAGCGCTTTCACACCGTTATTGGCATATCCGATAACAGAAAAGCCAAGACCTTCCCAGTTGATTTTCTTCATGATTACCTGTATTACATCTTCTTCATCATCTACTAAAAGCACTGTATATGTATCCATATTTCTTCTCCGTATTTTTACTCTTATTTCGCATTATTATAACATAAAAGAGCCAGACCTGCATCTGGCTCTTTTACAAAACTGCTTATTTCATTATATACAACTATTTCTTCTGAACATATTTCAGACAGTCAAGTGTAACTGCTACAAGGATGATGATACCTGAGAATACGAACTGCAGGTTTGTATCAATACCAAGAATTGTCAGAGAATATGTAAGTGCTGTAAAGATAAACACACCAACTACTACGCCGGAGATTTTACCAATACCACCTGTGAAAGATACACCACCTACTACGCAGGCTGCAATGGCATCCATTTCCCATCCCTGTCCATAAGCTGCGGAACCGGAACCAACCATTCTGATACATTCAAGCCATGAACCAAATCCGTAAAGAACACCTGCCATAACGAAAGCGCCTACTGTTACACTAAATACGGAAATACCGGATACAGATGCTGCTTCTGGGTTTCCACCTACTGCATACAGATTTTTACCAAAAGTTGTTTTATTCCAGATAAACCATACAATAGCAATAGCTGCAACAGCCCACAGAATAATTGTTGGGAATCCGTTTACTTTAGGAATAACCATGTTTGGAATTGTGGATTCAATAGCACCAAAAGATACACCTTTTGTTGCGTAAGTAACAATACCAAAGATTACCAGCATGTTTGCCATAGTTGAAATAAATGGATGCATTTTAAACTTCGCTGTAAAGAAACCTGCGATTGTTGTAAAGAATGTACATAAAACAATACAAACTACTAACGCTAAAATAACTCTGACGATAACAGGCATACCTGTAAAGTCAAAAATATGACCAAATACACCACCTGTATTAATACCCTGGTGCATAATAATTGTTGCTGCTGTCATACCCATACCAACCATACGTCCGATGGAAAGGTCTGTACCAGCTAAAAGGATTAACGCTGCTACACCTAATGCAAGGAACATACGAGGAGATGCCTGCTGAAGAATATTCAATACATTATTGTAAGTTAAAAGTGGTGAACCTTTTACAATTGGTGTAATAATACACAGTGCAATAAAGATTAACAGGATAGCAATATACAATCCATTCTGCAGAAGGAAGTTTCTGCGGTTAAATGTATATTTGTAATTTTCCCATTTCTGTGCTCTTGTTTCCATGAAAGTAAACTTAGACATACGCAGTAAGTCAATCAAGTGGAACTTAAAAGAATATGCTGCATGTCTTCTGTCTTTTGCTTCCTGGAATTCTTTTTCCATTGTCATCTTAGCATCAAAGAGTCTGTTTTTATAAACATAATTTTCATCTTTGATTTCCTGATGATCGGAAAGCTTTGCTACGGCAGCTTTATGCTCTTTTTCCAGTTCAGCCACTTTTTGCTGATGACGTGCTTTTGCAGCCGCTTTTTCTGCTGCACAGCTTGCTTTTACAGCCTGATAGTAATCTTTATCAAAATGCTCTTTTAAATAATTTTCTGCATCGGCAATCAGTTTAGAAACTTCGTCTTTGTTCTTTGCTTCTACTGCTTTTGCTTTGTCCAGCTCTGTTTTGCATTTTGCAAGTCTGTCTTCTTTTTCCCCTTTTGTAAGAGTACGGTCTCTTTTAATGCTATCCATAATATTCTGGATTTCCACAATTTTATCTGTACCGTCTACTCTTAACGCATCAATTTTTTTCTGAATTTTACCAACATAATCCTCTATCGGCTGACGCAGTTTCATTTCCTGCTCAGCAGTAAGGATATTACTATTTTCGTTTGCCATATCTATTCTTCTCCCTCATTATAGGTATTTTGCACTGAGTCTTAAAAGTTCTTCCTGATTGGTCTCTTTTGTATTTACAATTCCTGAAAGATGTCCGTTAGACATGACACCAATACGGTTTGTAATACCCAGAATTTCAGGCATTTCTGAAGAAACAACGATAATCGTTTTTCCCTGTTTTGCCATTTGAATAATCAGGTCGTAAATTTCATATTTTGCACCAACATCAATTCCTCTGGTTGGTTCGTCCATCATGAATACCTGAGGACTGCGCTCCAGCCATTTACCAAAAATAACCTTCTGCTGATTACCACCTGAAAGACTGGAAATCATATCATCCGGCCCCATACATTTTGTATGCATAATTTTAATTTCGTTGGCAGTTGCTTTTACCATTTTTGCATCTGAAAGAGCCAAACCGGATTTATACTGAGGCAGGTTTGCTATTGTTGTATTAAATGTTAAATCACATTTCAGGAACAAACCATTTGCCTTTCTTTCCTCTGTAATCAAGGCAAAACCGTGATCCATTGCTTCTTTTGCACTGTTAAAGTTCATCAGCTTATTATTGAAGTAAACACGTCCTGCCGCTCTGGTACGAATACCGAAAATAGTCTCTAAAAGTTCTGTACGTCCTGCACCAACCAGACCGTAAAGTCCGAAAATTTCTCCCTCTCTTACGTCAAAGGTAATATCCTGTAAATGAGGTTCAAATTTTGTAGACAAGTGCTGAATAGATAAAATAACATCTTTTGGCACATTGTCCACCGGTGGGAAACGATTTTCCAAAGAACGACCAACCATGGCTGCAATCAGTTCATTCATATCTGTATCTTTTGAACTTTTTGTCATAACCAGATTACCGTCTCGAAGAACTGAAATCTCATCACAAATTTCAAAAATCTCATCCATTTTATGAGAAATGTAAATCAGAGAAATTCCCTGATCTCTCAACATTCTCATCATTTCAAATAGTTTATCTACTTCCTGTACTGTCAGAGAAGAAGTAGGCTCATCAAGAACAATTACTTTTGCATTATAGGAAATTGCTTTTGCAATTTCACACATCTGTCTTTGGGATACTGACATATTACGCATAGGCTGTGTCAGGTTTACAGTCATTCCCAGCTTTCTGAAAAGTTCAGAAGCTTCTTTTTTCATTCTTCCCTCGTCAACGATACCGGCAGAGTTTACCGGATATCTTCCAAGGAAAAGGTTATCCATTACGTTTCTCTCCAGACACTGGTTCAATTCCTGATGAACCATGGCAATTCCATTTTCCAGCGCATCTTTAGGCCCTGAAAAATTAACTTCTCTGCCATCCAGAGTGATTTTTCCTTCATCTTTCTGATAAGTTCCAAAAAGACATTTCATCATTGTTGACTTACCGGCACCATTCTCACCCATAAGCCCCATAACCGATCCTCTCTTTAAGTCCAGATTGATATGATCCAAAACTCTGTTTCGGCCAAAAGACTTACTCATATTGCGTATCGATAAGACAACTTCATCTTTCTTATCTGCCATTCTTTTCTACTCCTGTATCTCTATATTAGTATCTGACAGTATTTTGCCACTGTCAGATTTAAAAGAGGCTGTCGCATTAAGGGCGTATCCGAAATACTGCCTTAACACGACACCCTCTATCTCTGTCATCTTGCCACAGGTATTACTGTTTTACTTACTGCAGTAATGCTGTATAAGAAGCTGCATTGTCTGTTTTAACCATGTTAATTGCAAATGCATCATACTGGCTTGGGTTTCCAAGACGGTTTGTGATGTTGGATTCTGTCTGTCCGTCACCACCGATGTATTCAACATCAAGGTTCAAAAGATCATCATATTTCTCAAGAAGTGGCTGGTATGTAGAGCTTAAGAAGTTATCAGAAGCGTTGTAAATATTCAGCCATACTTTTTTTCTTAGGAGCTTTGCTTTCATCTAACTGTTTGGATACAGCCTCAAATGTCTTAGTAGAGTCTGTGAATTCCTTATAGTTATCTGCTGTTACAGCTACGTTTAATGCATAGTAAGAACGTTCATCTGCTTTGTATACATATTCTTTATCGCTAAGAACGTTTCCTGCTTCATCTGCTGTACCGATACCTGTATCAATATCAACACCGTCTAAAGAGTTACGAAGAACACGAAGTGTTAAGTAAGCCTGTACATCTGCATGCTGGCTGATTGTTCCGCCGTATCCTTCTGCGATAGCTGCTACTGCATCACTGTTAGCATCGTATCCGAAAGTAGGAACTTTGTTTTCTTTTGACCAAGCATTGAACATAGACATTCCCATACCATCATTGTTAGAAACAACAACATCAATCTGATCACCGAAAGAAGAAGACCATGTTCCGATTGCGTTACCTGCTGTAGCTGCATCCCATGTAGCACCTGCAGAGTTTTTCATTTCCTGAGAACCTAACTCACGAACTACGAATTTCTTTCCGCCTGCTTCTAAGGAACCGTCCTGAACTGCTCCCTGTTTTCCATCTACGTTTGTTCCTACCGGTTCACTGTTAATAGCGCCGTCTTTTTCTACGCCTGTTCCAAGAGCTTTACGAACACCTCTTGTACGTGCGATGGAGTCATTATGTCCGATATCACCGATTGCTAAAACATATCCGATTACGCCGTCTCCATTACGGTCAATAGTTTCTGCATTTTTTTCAATGTATTCTTTAACCATCTGACCCTGAAGTTCAGCACCCTGATTTGCATCAAATCCTACATAATAAGTATCTTTATTGAAGTTGAGAGCATTCTTATCCAGCTCACCAGTAGAACTGTTAGATGGCTGGCGGTTGAACCATACTAAAGGTTTGTCTTTGTTTGCTACATCAGAAGCTTCTGTTTTTCCACCTTCTTCTGTTTTTCCTGTTTCCTCTGTTTTGTTACCTTCTTCTTTTGCAGGTTCAGAACCACATGCAACAGCAGAAAGTCCTAATACTGCTGTCATTGCTAATACTGCTAATTTTCTCTTCATTGAAATATTCTCCCTTCACCGCACCATTTTCGTCCGTGCTTTTTATTGATATTGACACTATACACAATATCTTCAAAAGAAAACATAGAATTTTTTTGTTTTTCATTGAAATTTTTAAGATTTTCTTAGTCATATCGCATAATATTATAGATTTTCTTGTCGAAATATGTGCATTACGTCTATATTCTATATTTAAAAGCTGGTATTGCAAAGTACAAGAATGCACTATATAATAACAACATGGGAAACCACAAAGCCGGGCGGCTTACCCTCTACTTTTTGGAGGGGCTACCCTCCAATCAAAAGAAAGGAGGGCTTGCCAATGGTTACATATTCTGACTTAATTCAGTTTTGTATATTCATTGTTGCTCTTGTTGGTCTTTGCTATGAGATTTTCAAGGGTAAAAGAAAATAGCCGCCACTACTGTGAATAGTGACGGCTGACCTTATAAAAGGTTAAACTGCTTATTTATTCAAGGGTAGACCGCTTGCGTAGGTTTCCCTTTTTGTATTATCAATATAACACATTTGTATAGTGATTACAAGAATAAATATTTCTATTATCTATCCCATTTATCACATAAAGAATTAATCTGGTCTGCAAATCTTGCTAAATCTTTATTTGTATCTCCTTCATTATGGCGTATTACTGTCATTAATCTCTGTCCGGCTGCAACTAATCTTGCAAATACTCCGGCTGCCTTTCTGCTCTTGGCTTTCTGCTCTGCACGTTTAATGACAATGCCTACGGTTTCTCTGGTTATCTCATTTGTCACCAAATCAACTTCCGTTCCGCTATAAGGCGCCATCGCCTGATAACCCAGCTCATCCTCCAATCTCTTGGCGAATAAATCACAGACAGTATCATCTCCATGTGCTACAAAAACACGTTTGGGCTTTTCTTTGAAGGAGGACGCCCACCTCATAAGTCCTGCATTATCTGCGTGTCCACTAATACCCGGAAGCCTTACAATATCTGCATTAACATGAATTTCCTCGCCGAAGATATGAACGTCCTTCGCTCCTTCCACTAAAGACCTTCCCAGCGTTCCCACTGCCTGATATCCTACAAATAAAATTGTAGAGTCGCTTCTCCAGAGATTATGTTTTAAGTGGTGCTTAATACGTCCTGCATCACACATACCGCTGGCTGATAAAATTACCTCGGCGTTTCATTAAAGTTGATTGCCCTTGACTCATCGCTTGTAATGGATAGCTTCAATCCCGGAAATGCAATAGGATTTATTCCTTTATTGATTAATTCCATTGCCTCTTCGTCATAACACTCACTGTAATGCTCTTTAAAAATACTGGTTGCCTGCACTGCAAGAGGGCTATCCACATATACCTCAAATCCCGCAAATTCCGGCAGCATATTATCTTCTTTAATCTTTCTAAGGAAGTAGAGCATTTCCTGTGTTCTTCCCACTGCAAAAGAAGGAATTACCACATTTCCGCCTCGCTTAAAGGTTTTCCTTAAAATTTCCACCAATTCTGTCACATAATCCGGTTTCTCTCCGTGACTTCTATCTCCATAGGTGGACTCCATAACCACATAATCTGCACTGTCCAGATATTCCGGATCTTTAATCAATGGCTGTTCTGTATTTCCAATATCTCCTGAAAATACGATTTTCCGCTCTTCACCATCTTCTGTAATCCATAGTTCAATGCTGGCTGACCCCAATAAATGCCCTGCATCTACAAAGCGTACTTTAATACCTTCCGCAATCTGTATTACCTGATTATAATTGCACTCTACAAACTGCTGAATAACCCCTAACGCATCCTCCATGGTATAGACAGGCACAAATTCCGTCTGTCCGTTTCTCTTAGCTTTACGATTTCTCCATTCTGCCTCAAACATCTGAATATGTGCACTGTCACGAAGCATAATATCGCACAAATCACAAGTCGCCGCAGTTGCATAAATCGGACCACGAAATCCTCTGGCATGTATCAACGGAAAATTACCGGAATGGTCAATATGCGCGTGTGTCAGTAATGCAAAATCCAATTCTGACGCAGCCACCGGAATATCCTGATTTTCATACTGGTCGGGCCCCTGTTCCATACCACAATCCACAATAAATTTCTTGCCTGCTGCCTCTAAGAAGTAACAACTTCCGGTAACCTCATGAGCAGCCCCTATAAAAGTCAGTTTCATAGAAAAACCCCCTTTTGTGGTAAAATGAATGTTGCTATATTCATTATACCCCAGTAAAGAGGGTTTTGACAGGACTTTATTTATTTTTTAGGAAATTTAATAAATTGTGTGATTAGTCTACCAGAATACCATCTGTGATAGGTAATTTGCTTTCAGCCACTCCGTTTTTATATCCCACACAAGCAGCTTTCATTCGATAATTATATCCCCTCACAACCTGGAGATTATAACTTTTCGTAAAGTATGAAGTATTATATGCTGTATCAGAATATGTTCTCACATCATACCAACTACCATTGGAATATCTCTGTACTGTCATTTTTAAAGTTATTTTATCACAGGTAACACTTCCGAAAACAGCACCATAAACATTTACACTTCCATTTCCATTATCAGATATACGAATTGTCGCTTGGTCTAAAATATTCCCTCTTTGCTGAATACTTGTACTTATCTCTGATACTGCTGCATCCGTCAAAAGAGAACCATCTACTGTTTTTACCGTACTATCTGCAAAAACAGTCATATTCATACATATTATTGAAACTACAGTTGCTATTATTCTAATAATTCTTCTATTCTTTTTCATGCTTTCTCCTTAATATAAAACATTCTCCGCTATTACTTCCATTTCTTCTATTGGAAGTTTTCCAAATAATTCATAATATACATTTTTATACTCCCAGCTAAGAGTATATGTCGGTTTTTTATCCCTTTCCTCATAAATTTCCCACAATGTTATTTCCAGATTAGGTACTAACTCATTTGAAATCTTTTGTACTTCTTTTCCTTTATCATTTTGCGATAAACTAGAAGCATCTTTAAAATTTGCCATCGTCATAAAATACACATAATTATCTTGATAAAAATACCTCATAAACGCAGTTTGTGCATCCTCATCTATACTATAATTTTCATATTTCATCTCAGCAGGCAAATAAAAAAATTCCGGCATTTTAATACCCAAAGTATTCTCGATATCCTCAAGAACATGTTGCTCCGTCCTGTCACTTTCCAATACTTCATTGTTATTTACCCGTGTATTCACATCATTTCCAAACAGCTCATTCATCTCCCTCATGATGTATGCTCTGTTTGCC
>ENA-OPYY01000533-OPYY01000533.1-human-gut-metagenome-genome-assembly--contig:-NODE-533-length-12004-cov-1.102467_pt1 | contig 12004 bp, 16 predicted proteins | sample MGYA00242472_ERZ504481 | MGnify/ENA primary metagenome ERZ504481 (study PRJEB26092, sample SAMD00036265) | human gut metagenome | host: Homo sapiens | study: EMG produced TPA metagenomics assembly of...
ACACTGCTTATCCACCTCTGAAAAATCCTCCAGATATTCGCCCTCAAAGCCCCATCCGTTTACAGAGGAGCAAAATTTCCTCTGCTAATACAAAATCATCTTCCACAATTAAAATTTTCATATTCATCACCCGGTTTTATCTTACACTTTTCTCTTCCGTTTGCACAGCCCTAATGGCTAATGTTGCAAAAATGTTAGTTTGGCAGTAAAGAGTGAAAATAAAATCCCCCAAAAAAACAACAAGGCTGTCGCTTTAAACATTATTCCAAAATATTTAATGCGACAACCTCATTTCTCTCATGCAGAAGTTATTTTTTAATTTTCTATCAGTACAACTCTTGCTTCGTAAGGCTTCAATATTCCTGTCTCATGGTTTTTGTAGTTGGAAATCATTTCTTTACCGCCTGCTGCTCCCCCAAACAAAGTACACGGTACTTTTTTATCACTGAAATTACAAGCTACAATTAAAGTCTGATCTCCCAGTTTTCTCCGGTATGCGTAAATATTTTCATCGTCTTCCAGAAGGCCTTCAAAAATACCGTCTACAATAATTTCATATTCCTTACGCATCTGGATTAATTTCTGGTAATAATAGAATACGCTGTCTTTATCTTCCAAAGCCGCCTTTGCATTAATCTGTAAATAATTAGGATTTACTTTAATCCATGGTGTGCCTGTGGTAAATCCTGCATTTTCACTATCGTCCCACTGCATAGGAGTTCTAGCATTATCACGGCTGATTGCCTTTAAAGCGCTCATCATTTCTTCCTCTGTAAGAAGACCATTTTCTGTCAGCTCTTCAAAAGCATGAATACTTTCAATGTCACGATAATCTTCCAGTTTGTTAAAATAAGCATTTGTCATACCAATTTCTTCACCCTGATAAATATAAGGTGTTCCCTTCATCAAATGAAGACAGGTTGCCAGCATTTTAGCTGAAAGTTCACGATACATTGGTCCGTCATTTCCAAAGCGAGACACAGCTCTTGGCTGGTCGTGGTTATCCCAATAAAGACTGTTCCATGCTTTTCCCTCCAACTCTGTCTGCCATTTATTCAATATTTTTCTCAAATCTCTGAGTTTAAATCTCTCGTCTGTCCATTTTCCATTCTTTCCAGATGTAATGTCTGTATGTTCAAACTGGAATACCATGTTTAGCTCAGTTCCGTCTAAATTAGCATATTTTTTTGCTTCTTCTACAGTAACGCCAGACGCTTCACCAACCGTAATCAAATCATACTTGGAAAGCACTTTTTGGTTCATTTCCTTTAAATACTCATGGACATGAGGACCATTGCAGACAAAAGGGCCAAAATCACCATATAAGCCATTATGAGAAACTCCGTCAGGATAGGCAGGATCTTTAGAAATCATGCTGATAACGTCCATACGAAATCCATCTACACCTTTCTCACACCACCATGTCATCATATCAAAAACTTCTTTTCTGACTTTTTCATTTTCCCAGTTTAAATCAGGCTGTTTCTTAGAAAAGCAATGTAAATAGTACATTTCTGTTTCCTTATCATATTCCCATGCAGAACCGCCAAAACATGCTCCCCAATTATTCGGCTCTTTCCCATCTTTTCCTTCTTTCCAGATGTAGTAATCACGATAAGGATTATCTTTTGACTTTCTGCTTTCTACAAACCACGGATGTTCATCAGAAGTATGGTTCACTACCAAATCCATAACCAGCTTTATTCCTCTTTTATGCATCTCTGAAAGCATTTCATCAAAATCTTCCATTGTTCCAAAATCTTCCATAATTGCCTGATAATCGGAAATATCATATCCATTATCATCATTAGGAGACTGATAAACAGGAGACAGCCAGATAACATCTACGCCCAGTTCCTTTAAATAATCGAGATGTTGAGTAATTCCCTTAATATCTCCAATTCCGTCTCCATTGCTATCTGCAAAACTCCTTGGATAAATTTGATAAATTACACTATTTTTCCACCATGTTTTATTCATAATATGTACCTCACAGTTCTTTTTCGTTACTTTCAGTATAAAAAAACTCTTTCTTAAATTCTTGCAATATGTTACTCTTTATTTGTACTATATTCACTTTTATTTATGTAATTACAAGAAAGGGCGAAATTATTATGTATAAAATTAACATTCAGGAAGAAAATCCACACGGAACACCTTACTTTCCTTTCCAGGCTCTGTCTCAAGAAGATTTTTGCGGACAATATTTCGCCCCTTACCACTGGCATGAAGAAACAGAATTTATATATATCACCAAAGGAAGCCTGATGCTTCGCACAGAAACCAACTCTCAGCTTTTAACAGAGGGAAATGTATATTTTATCAATCCCGGTATGGTTCATGGAATTTTCGGTCATAGTGAAGTTTCCCACCATTATGCTCTTTTATTTCCCATGTCCTTTTTAAGTTTTTCTCAATATGATATTTGTCAAAATGAGCTTCTTACTCCTTTACTGTCAAAAAAACTGCTGTTTCCGGAAGGAAGTTCTCTCTCTTTGGAAATCAGCCTGCAAATTGGTTCTTTGATATCAAAAGCGGCCAGGCTTTATTTAGAAGACACCTCTGCCAATACTGCACTTTCCATAAAAATTATACTCTTGCAGATATTGGAAATTCTATTTCAGGAACACGCCTTTTCTTCTGCCCAAAATCATGAAGCTGAAAAAGATTTTGAAAATCATTCTTTAAAATCTGTGTTTTCCTATATAGAAAAGCATTATATGGAGCCTGTAACACTGGAAGCTCTTGCAGAATGTATTCCTCTGAATAAAAATTATTTCTGCAAATTTTTCAAAGAAAAAGTAGGCAAAACACCATTTGCCTACTTAAATGAATATCGTATTAATCAAGCTGCTGCTCAGCTTCTAAAAACTACTGCACCTATTACGGAAGTTGCACTCAATAATGGATACGAAAACATCAGTTATTTTGTACGTCAATTTAAGCACTATAAACACTGTACACCTTCTGACTTCCGTACTTCTGCAAAATTCCAGAGTAATTTAATAGCGAATTCTGTCAATCAAAGACTCCTTTTTCACGTTTCTGCTCAGCATAAAGGATAAGCCAATCTGAAGAATTGCCAATACGGAAATCATCACTAAAATTTCTGTGCCGGGGGAAGTGATAAACGTCAAATCCTGTGAGTCCTGCTTTCTTTCCATACAAGAAGAGTCCATACCTGCCGGAATTCCCACAACCAGAGAAATTACTACGCTTCCAAGTGTAAACAGCAAACCTTCGTTTCTCAGCATTTTATTTAACTGCTTATTTGTCATTCCTACTGCCTGTAACACACCCAACTCTCTCTTTCTTGTAATTACATTTAAAATCATGGTATTTGCCATATTCATAAACGTAATCATTCCGATTAACAACAGGAAGCTGTAACCCATGGTTTTCATCATAGACATCATAGAGTCAAGAGACTCTACTGCTCCCGCAAAGCTGCTAAATTCATAATGCTGTTTGTTTTCCAGAAGCTTTTCTATGGCAGCTTCTACATTTTGCAGTCTGATTTCTTGCAATCTACCCAGATTGTCCCGATATTTTCCTCTGCATCGGCAAATCCCAGATTTTTATAAGTATCTTCTGTAATTGCCCAATCACCGTTGATTGAGCCAAAAGCTCCCTGCAATTCACCTTGATAAGGGATTTCTCCCTGCATTCCGCCTAACTGAAAGGAAACGGTATCTCCGATTTCATATCCGGTATCTGCAATAAAGTGAGACCAGCCGTTGAAAATTGCATTGTCTTTTGATGCCTTTTCATAATCTACTGTCCCCAATACGCCTGCACCTTTGCTCTCCTTTTCAAAAAGCTTGCGGTCTAAAACAGCGATGGAGTGAAGTTCTCCCTTCTCATCATGAGCGTATAATTGCTTTCCGATTTTTACTTCTGTGACGCCTTCAATGGATTTTTAAATCCTTTACAAGCTGTGCATCTAACGGATTTTCTTTTAAAACAGAGTCTAAATTATTCTCAGGATAAGCTGTATCCGTGGTGGAATAAGATAAATCAATCTGAAACTGTCCAAAGGGCAAATCCTGCCTTGCAGCATACTCAATATCCACGTTTCTGGTATAATTAACCGCTACCACAAACAGCACACAGGATAAACCCATGGTAAACATCGTTCCAACAGTACGTTTTTTGTTCATTGCCAGATTTGCCATCATCATACGATTAGGGCTCATCACAGCATATCCTTTACGAATACCCTTTTTTCTCTTTCCCTCTCCCTGATAGCGAAATGCTTCCACAGGAGATACCTTTTTCACTGTGCTCATCGGTTTTTTCAAGGCAATCCATACCGTTGCCAATACCGCCAGCACACACAGAAGAAGCAAAGGCACGGAAATATATGCTGCACTTATTTTTGTTTCTGCTCCAAAAGGCGCCATATTGCTTATCCAATAGTTCATAAACAGGCAACTGATACCAATTCCTGCCAGAATACCCAGCGGTGTAGGAATAACAGAAAGCATCATACCTTCACGGAATACTAAAGCTTCATCTGCCCTCTTGTAGCGCCTAAGGCTTTTATTTTGCCGTACTCCTGTATTTTCTCAACAATTCCTACCTGAAAAATGTTGTAAATAACCAGCACAGAGAAAATTACAACCACAATAGCAATCAAAATAAATCCCATAATACTTTCCATATCCGGAGACAGTACAAAGAATAAATAGGTTTTATTCATTGCTACATTTTCCGCATCAATGCCACATTTTTCGGCTAACTCTTTTGCCTCTATTTCGGCAGTTTCCGAATTCAGTCCCAAATCCTCTGACAAAGAAAAATATGCCATATAGCGTCTTGCATTTTCAGAAAAATGTGTCGTATAAAAATCTTCGGAAACATACCCTACGTATGCTTGATTTTCCAGTTCTTCTGAAATACTTCTGATGATACCGCTGACAACAAAAGTTGTTTCCTGATATTTTTCCTGATTACTTCTTCGATAAGAAAGCTTAATCTCATCTCCGATTTTTACATTTTCATATCCCAATTTTTGAAAAAAACGTCTTTCACCGGCAATCTCATTTTGTGCTTTTGGAAAACTTCCTTCTTCCAACTGTTCTTTCAGATTTGTCATCATCCCTACTTCTTCGCTCATCCACTGCAAAGAGACTGTGGCTTCACTTTCCACTTCACCGCATACGGCAGATTTTCCGATTTCCGTAAATTCGCTTCTTTTCCGCATTTCTGCAATCTGTTCTTCCGATACGCCTTTATAAGCTCCGTAGAAAGTTCCGTATAATTCCTTCACATTGTCCTTTTGATATTTCAGACTGCCATAGCAGATAAGAGCAATACTTGACAGCAATGTGGTACTTAAAAAGATAACCAGCATAATCAAAATACTTCTTGCCTTATTCTTTTTATTATTATTCAAAGCTAATCTTGTGAGCATTTTCATGAAAATTCAGCCACCTTTCCGTCCTCAATTACTAAAATGCGGTCTGCAATCTGAGCAATATCTTCATCATGAGTAATCATTACTAAGGTCTGTCCGTATTTTTCCACAGACATTTTCAACATTCCCATAACCTCCGCACTTGTCTTGGAGTCCAAATTTCCCGTAGGCTCATCAGCCAAAAGGATTTCCGGCTTTGATGCAATGGCTCTTGCAATGGCAACTCTCTGCTGCTGCCCGCCGGATAAGGTATTTGGCAAATTATGTAATTTCTTTTCTAATCCTAATGTCTGTATAATATCTTTTAAAAATGCTTCGTCGATTTTCTTTCCATCTAAGGAAATCGGAAAAATAATATTCTCCCATACATTCAAAGAGGAGATTAAATTGAAAGACTGAAAAATAAATCCGATTTTTCTCCTTCGAAAAACTGCAAGCTCATCTTCTTTGTAAGAAAAAATATTTTTCTTTCCAATGTATACCTTTCCGTCTGTGGGATGGTCTAAGCCGCCCAGCATGTGCAACAGCGTACTTTTTCCTGAACCGGATTTTCCTACAACTGCAACAAATTCTCCACGCTCTATTTCAATATTTACATCCTGCAATGCTTTTACTTCATTTTCACCGTTTCCATAATATTTACATAAATTTTTTGTTTTCAAAATTGTATCCATACTCTATCGCCCTTTCTTTTTGATGATGCTGAAAGTATAAAATACGACTCTTTCATCATTCTTTCAATTCATAGAAAAAAGTCTTACATTTTCGTAAGACTTTCATACGGAAGCTGTATCACAAATACACTTCCCCGCTGTTTTTTCTCTTTTCTTTCCACAAAAACCATTCCCTTGTGTGCGTCCACAATTTTTCTGGTAAGGTAAAGTCCTACGCCGCTGCCTTCTTCCTTTTGCACGTATTCATTTTCACCTCTGTAAAATCGCTGAAAAATTTTATGATATTCCTTTTTCGGAATACCCACGCCCTCATCTGCAATCTCTATTCTGAGGAAATTCACCCATTTCTTAACCATAATTACAATATTTGTATTCGGCTCACTGTATTTTACTGCATTTTCCAAAATATTTAAAATTGCTTCCTTCAACCACTTGCTGTCGTGCATGATTTCCAGATTTTCTATTTCCTCACAAATATCCATCTCAATTTCTATTGCTTTTTGCATCTGCTTTTTCCCATATCCCATTTACGGCTGCTAAAATAGTTTCGAAAATCTTTCCGTTTTTCAGGGAAATATCAATCAATCCCGCTTCCATTCTGGAAATATTAACCAGTACCGCAGACAGTTGTTCCAGATTTTGAAGCTGCTTTTCCATACGCTTTTCAAATTCTCTGCGTTCCTTCTGGGTGAGCGTTTCGCTTTCCAGCACCTCAAAACAGGATTTTAAAGCAGCAATGGGTGTTTTTAACTGATGGGAAATATCCGTTACCATTTCCTTTGTCTTCTCTTTTCATCTTGGGCTTTTCGCAGCACATTCTGAGTGTGACTGTCCAAACGCTCCAAAGCTTCATAAGCAGGATTGCTGATTTCTAAATTTAAAATCCCTTTCCCCTTATCAATATCTTCCACTGCCTCTGCTATTTTCCATTGTCTTTCCTGCATTTCTCTCTTTGAGCACTTATACTCATGCAAAATGGCTCCTGCATATACAAGATAGCACAGAGACAAAATTATTCCTGTGAAAATTCTTTTCTGCTGATACTCTTTACCATAAATATTGCTTTCCAGTCTTTCATAGCCGTATTGCTTCTGAAATTCTTTTACATTTATATCAACAGGCTCACCTTTTAAAATTTCAAAAGGCGTTTGTCCGCCTGTTTCTTCTCTCGTCATTTGAGCCGCCAACGCCAGTTTTTCTTTATAGGAATGATACTCCATTCCGGTAATTGCCGACCACCCCAGTAAAAAGAGCAGTCCCCCCAATAGCAGCTTTCGCAAAATCCTTATCCTGTCGTTTCTTTGATTTTCTATCTCTTGATACATTCCTTGTTCCATATATAGCCAAGTCCTCTTACATTGCGAATATATTCCGGCTTGCCCGGATTTTCTTCTATTTTTTCTCTGAGTCTGCGGATATTTACTGCCACAGTATTTTCGTCTACAAACTCTCCGTCTAAATCAAAAATACCTTGTAAAATCTGGTTTTTTGATAAAATCTGCTTTGGATTATCTAAAAACAATTTCAGCATTTTCCACTCATTCTTTGTAAATTCTATATTTTCCTCACTGTCCCGTCTCTTTGCCGTCATTTCATCAATGGAAAAGCTCCATTCTCCAGACTCCAGAAGCTCTGCCCGCTTCTTTTCTGTTCTTTTGAAAAAGCACATTCACCTTTCAACAATAATACAGACAAACTAAACGGCTTTGTCACATAGTCATCCGCTCCCGCTTCATATCCCATAACCTGATCAAATTCTTGGTCTAAGGCAGTGAGACAAATGATATATACGTTGCTTTTTTCACGCACTTTTCTGATAAAATCCAGTCCGTTTCCGTCCGGTAAATTAATGTCACAGATAATCATTTCAAAAGGATGTGCCAAAAATAATTCCCAACCCTCCTGTATGCACTTTGCGCTGGAAACCTCATATCCTTCTCTGGACAGGGAAAATTCAATTCCTCTGTTTACGCTGTCTTCGTCTTCTAAAACTAATATTGATGCCATCTCTTATTCTCCCCGTATAATAAACTACAAATTTATTATTATATCATTCATCTTATCATAAAATTCATTTAATCAATTTGCATTTTTTAAATTCCGCATTTTTGATTTCTGAATATTGAGCACTTGGACTTACAATATTACAGTTGTAAAATTTACAATCAGTGTCTCATAAAGGGTTGATTTACCTGCACCGTTGACACCGGCTAGTATAATGTATCTCTTTATCAAAACAGTTTCCTTTCAATTACTTCTCTCTGTTTTTTCTGAAGTAAGAAATCTCCGACCATTTCATAGAACTCCTTTTGTTCTTCTGTTTCAGCCTCTAGTACAAGTTGTAATGTATCTTCTGGTTGTAATTTTTCATATTTCTTTACATCACACATAACAACACTTCCTTCTTTAAATAATCTTTGATATAGTATAACAGTTTCCAATGGGTTCAGTCAAATACAATGAGCTGGCTAACACCATTGGATTGTCTGGCATTGTAACTCTGAGGAACAGAGATGTCAATATCAGATTTTAGGGGTTGTTTCTATGGGGCTATTAGTGTGTCTTTGAATGACAAAAAAATAGAAATCGGCTACAATTTCATCTGTAAAACCGATTTCTACTCTACTTTTTATAAAATACAGGATACCTTACTTTCCCACAAATCCAGTAAAATCAAGGGATTTAGGCATCTTTTTCTAAGCCACTTAAGCGTATCGCTTGGTCTGCTGCAATCAGGTTATCAATAATCTCCTGAATATCTCCGTTCATAATACTGTCCAGTTTATGAAGTGTCAGCTTAATTCTATGGTCTGTCACACGTCCCTGTGGGAAGTTATAGGTTCTGATTTTTTCAGAACGATCGCCTGTCCCTACCTGACTTCTTCTTGCCTCTGCTTCTGCATCATGACGTTTCTGAAGCTCCATATCATACAGACGGGAACGCAGTACTTTTAAGGCTTTATCCTTATTCTTTAACTGTGACTTCTCATCCTGACAGGAAATTACAATTCCCGTAGGAATATGTGTCAGACGCACGGCGGAATCTGTGGTGTTTACACATTGCCCACCATTTCCGGATGCCCTGAAAACGTCAAACTTACAGTCATTTAAGTCCAGCTCAAAGTCAATTTCCTCTGCTTCCGGCATAATTGCAACCGTAATCGTAGAAGTATGAATACGTCCGCCGCTTTCTGTTTCCGGCACACGCTGCACACGATGTACACCGCTTTCATATTTCAGCTTGGAATAAGCGCCCTGTCCGTTAATCATAAATGTAACTTCCTTGAAGCCGCCAATTCCGTTTTCATTTAAGCTTAACATCTCTGTTCTCCAGTTCTGAGACTCCGCATATTTTACATACATTCTGTAAATCTCAGCTGCAAACAAAGCTGCTTCATCACCGCCTGCTCCCGCTCTGATTTCCACGATAACGTTTTTATCATCATTAGGGTCTTTTGGTAAAAGAAGAATTTTCAGCTCCTGTTCTAATTCTTCAATACGCTTTTTCGCATCAGAAAGCTCTTCTTTTAACATTTCACGCATTTCTTCATCAGACTCTTCATCCAGCAGCATTAAGCTGTCCTCTACGGTTTCCTTGCATTTTATTACTCTGTATAAGAATCTGCAATAGGCTGCAGCTCGCTCTGCTCTTTCATAAGCTTCTGAAATCTCGCGGTATCATTTGCCACTGTAGGCTCATTTAACTCATTTAAAATTTCTTCAAGGCGGACTAAGATGTCCTCTAATTTATCAAACATGTTGTTCCTCCTTCTCAATTCTTCCTGTAACTACTCTGTCAAGTCCTGCCAAATCCTGCAAAACCTGAACTTCCTCATATCCATTCTCTTTCATAAATTCCGATACTGCTTTTCCCTGATTATAGCCGATTTCAAAAGCCAGTATCCCATTATTTTTCAAATATTTTCCTGCCTGCATTGTAATTTCCCTGTAAAAAAACAGACCATCTTCTGTTCCATCCAATGCCATGCGAGGTTCATACAATTTCACTTCGTCCATCAGACCTTCAATGACAGAAGTTTCAATATACGGCGGATTTGAAACGATTATATCATAACTCCCCGACACTTTGTCAAACAAATCACTCTGCACCCAAGAAACTTCTATTCCCAATTCTTCACCGTTTCTCTGTGCTACTTCAAGGGCTTTTTCAGATAAATCTACACCTGTTCCTGATGCCTGCTTTAAATTCGCCAGCAATGCTAATAAAATACAGCCGCTTCCTGTACACATATCCAAAAGCTTCAGATTTTCTTTTCCTTTTGACAAACTTAAAACCTGTTCTACCAGTACTTCCGTATCCTGTCTGGGAATTAGCACATTCTCATTTACAAAAAATTTCATTCCGTAGAAATAAGCTTCCTTTGTAAGCTGCTGCAACGGAATATGCTTTCCTCTCTGTTCAATCAAGATTTGATATTCCTCTATATCATCCTCACTGATTTCTTCATTCTCATGTATAAAATACCAACTTCTGGATATCCTGATACATATTCTAAAAGAAGCCATGCATCAAGATTGGCATCTTCTATTTCACATTCCAGAAGCCTTTGTTTCCCATACTCTAAAGCATCCTTGTATGTCTTCATCAGCATTCCTCGTCTATCTTCACATCTGGAAAATTCTCTTTTAGATAAGCTTTCCAGTCAAACACCGCTTCCACTGCCTTAATTGCTACTTCTGCCATATCCGGTGTCGGTTCTTTTGTTGTAAGCTTCTGAAGTGCCATACCCGGTTTTGAGAAAAATGCCACTACCGAATTATCACTGTTTCCTGCCAATCGGATAACCTCATAAGAAACTCCTGCAATAACCGGAACCAGTAAAATACGAACCAGCACACGAAGCCACATAGTTTTTATAGGAACTACTGCAAAAAATCCCAAAAAGAAAATAATACTGATAATAATAACAAAAAACAAAAAGCTGGTTCCGCATCTCTTATGAAATCTTGAGCTTTTCATAACATTTTCTACATTCAACGGAAGACCATTCTCCACACAGTTAATACATTTATGCTCTGCTCCGTGATACATAAAGACTCTCTGTATATCCTGCATTTTGGAAATCAACAGCATATAGGCTAAAAACAGAACAATTCTCACTCCTGCCTCTGCCAATGTTACCCCTGTTTCGGAAACGCCTATGTTCCGAAGCAGACTTGCCAACAAATACGGCAGAACGATAAACAATCCCACAGACAGCACAACAGACAAAATAACCGTTCCTGTCATCAAAGCCTTATCTGCCTTTTCTTTCTTTGCCAGCTCTTTTTCCTTTTCTTCCCCTTCCAGCTGCTCTCTCTTTTTCAAATCTTCCTCATCTTCAAAAAAAGTGGCAGAATATATCAGGCATTTTGTTCCTACCACCAGAGAGTCAATAAAGCTAAAAACGCCTCGCAGAATAGGAAGCTTCTGAAGGCTCTTACAGTTTACAACGCTTTTATAGTCTTCAACCTTTACCTCTATTTCTTTATCCGGCTTTCTGACTGCAACAGAATATACGTCTTTATGGCGCATCATAATTCCTTCCATTACAGCCTGTCCACCAATGTTTGATGATTTCATGTTTTCCTCCAAACACAATAAGAGGCTGAAGTTTAAAACCTCAGCCTCTCCTACCTCTTATTTATTCATGCCGTATTTCTTATTAAATTTATCAATACGTCCACGAGCCTGTGCAGCTTTCTGCTGTCCTGTATAGAAAGGATGACATTTAGAGCAAACTTCCACGCGGAGCTCAGACTTTGTAGAACCTGTCTTAAATGTATTTCCACAGTTGCATACTACTGTACATTCCTGGTAGTTTGGATGGATTCCTTCTTTCATCTTTTTCACCTCTTCTATCGTTTGTTATTTATCTTTATTTTGCGTTTTACAAATTCAAACAGCTTT
>ENA-OPYY01000535-OPYY01000535.1-human-gut-metagenome-genome-assembly--contig:-NODE-535-length-11980-cov-0.835063_pt1 | contig 11980 bp, 15 predicted proteins | sample MGYA00242472_ERZ504481 | MGnify/ENA primary metagenome ERZ504481 (study PRJEB26092, sample SAMD00036265) | human gut metagenome | host: Homo sapiens | study: EMG produced TPA metagenomics assembly of...
AATTTGAAAATGTTCACTATCTCTCTTTCTCTCGTAATTTTGGGAAGGAAGCAGGTTTACTGGCAGGACTTGAGGCAGCCCAAGGTGACTATGTGACAGTTATGGATGCTGATCTTCAGGATCCACCTGAACTTCTTATCGAGATGTATGCCAAAATCCAAGAAGGTTACGACGTTGTCGGAACACGACGTGCTGACCGCAAGGGTGAGCCACCTATTCGTTCACTCTTTGCTAAGGCCTTCTATTGGTTGATTAATAAAGTTTCTGATACTGAAATGGTGGATGGGGCACGTGATTTCCGCTTGATGACTCGTCAAGTCGTTGATGCCATTCTTGAGCTCAAGGAAGTCAATCGCTTTTCAAAAGGCCTCTTTTCTTTGGGTCGGCTTTGACGTGGCCTACGTCTCTTATGAAAATCGTGAACGTGTGGCGGGAGAGACTTCATGGTCTTTCTGGAGCCTATTGAGTTACTCACTTGATGGCTTTATCAACTTCTCAGAAGTACCCTTGAAGCTTGCCACATGGGCAGGGACCTTCTCATTCTTGATTTCTTTGGTTGGGATTATTTTCGTCATCATCAGAAAGTTGACCATTGGTGGAAGCGTAGCTGGTTGGGCGAGCCTTGTCTCTATTATCCTCTTTATAGGGGGAATTCAGCTCTTAGCGCTTGGAATCATCGGTCACTACATTTCCAAGATTTTTTTAGAAACCAAGAAACGACCAGTGTATGTTATTAAAGAAAAGGGGTGAAATTTCACCCTTTTTTTGTTAAAATTAAAGTGCTATTAATGAAAATTACAAGGAGAAAAATATGATTCTAGTAACAGGTGCAAATGGCCAACTCGGAACTGAACTTCGTCACCTTCTTGATGAACGTAACGAAGAATATGTAGCAGTAGATGTGGCAGAAATGGACATCACAGATGCTGAGCAAAAGTAGATGAAGTTTTTGCGGAAGTAAAACCAACCTTGGTTTATCACTGTGCTGCTTACACAGCTGTTGATGCTGCTGAAGATGAAGGTAAAGAGCTTGACTATGCTATCAACGTGACAGGTACTGAAAATGTCGCTAAGGCTGCTGAAAAACATGGTGCAACGCTGGTTATATTTCAACGGACTACGTTTTTGATGGTGAAAAACCAGTCGGTCAAGAGTGGGAAGTTGATGACAAACCAGATCCACAGACAGAGTATGGCCGTACAAAACGCATGGGTGAAGAGCTAGTTGAAAAACATGTGACTAACTACTACATTATCCGTACTGCTTGGGTATTCGGTAACTATGGTAAGAACTTTGTCTTCACTATGCAAAACCTTGCTAAGACTCACAAGACACTTACAGTTGTTAATGACCAACATGGTCGTCCAACTTGGACACGTACTTTGGCAGAGTTTATGACTTATTTGGCTGAAAATCGTAAGGAATATGGTTACTATCACTTGTCAAATGATGCAGCAGAAGATACAACTTGGTATGACTTTGCGGTTGAAATCCTCAAAGATACTGATGTTGAAGTGAAACCTGTTGATTCAAGCCAATTCCCAGCTAAAGCTAAACGTCCACTTAACTCAACAATGAGTTTGGCTAAGGCTAAGGCTACAGGATTTGTCATCCCAACATGGCAAGATGCTTTGAAAGAGTTTTACAAACAAGAAGTGAAATAAGAACTAAAATATAGAAGATGGTTTCGTACCATCTCAGAATGAAGACAAACATCGTTTTTGATGTTTGTCTTTTTTATATTCTTACCTAATTCTCCTATAATCCAATAATATTGAGATATTTGGGTAAAATTATAGGTCTTTCCTGTCATCATTTTTACCAATTTTTTGATATTTAGACACGCTAAAGTAAGCCCAACCTTATCTTCCATTTTGGACTTTCCTTTTTCTCTGCTATAACGTAAGTTATGATATTCTTTAGCTGTTCCGAATAGCCGTTCTATCGTTTCTTTACGGTGTTGATACCGTTCTTTCATACCACTTTGATGGCGAATATCTTCACAGACTTCTAGGGCATCTTTCCAAATATGACGCACAACAACTTTTTGGTTCTGGCGACTTTCTGTACAAATCGCTAACAAGGGACAGGTCTTACAAATTTTAGGATTACTTTTATACTCTCGATAACCTTCACGTGTAGTTGTACGATAAGTTAACACCTGGTTCTCAGGACAAAGATAACAGTCAAAATGTTCGTCATAGACAAAGTCTTTTGGACGTAAAAAATCTTTCTTACCTCTTGGTCTAGTGTAAGGGAAAACTGGCGTAATCCCTTTTTCTAGAAGAAACTTGGCAATACTAGGTGTTTTGTAGCCTGAATCCGCAATAACAAATTTAGGTGAGAAGGGTTCTAGTTTGACAAAAAGAGCAGAGAAAGCCTGACTATCATGGGTATTTCCTGATTCAACCGTATAAGCTAAGGCCCAACCGTGTTTATCACAAGCTACTTGAGCATTGTAAGCGAAGACTTCCTTATGTTCCCCCTTATGAAACCAACCACTGTCTGGGTCTGTCGTTGATTGTTTCTTAGGTTTAGCCTCGCCTTTTTTGGCGGGCTTTAAGAACTTTTTTGCGTGTTTTCTCCTATCTAAATTAATCTCAATCTCCAGTTGTTCACTCATGAATTTAGCTTTTTGATCAATAACAACATTTTTGTACTTATGATTATTAGCAGCTGCCTTGATATGGGTCCCATCAATGAAGATTTCTGAGGGATCAATGAGCCCCGCTTCCAAAACATGATGAAGCACATGACTAAAAATGTGTGCTAACACTTCCTTGTTTTCAAAGCGTCGGCTATAGTTCTTACCGTAAGTTGTAAAATGTGGTACCTTATCGTCCAGAGATAAGCCAAGAAACCAACGGTAAGCCGTATTCACCTCAATATCTTTAATGGTTTGGCGCATAGAACGAATGCCATAAAAACATTGAATCAACGGAATTTTAACTAATAAAACAGGGTCTAGACTAGGGCGACCATTATCCGAGGAATAACTATCTTCGACAAGATCATAAATAAAAGAGAAATCAATCGTTTCCTCGACTTTTCTTAGAAAATGGTCTTTAGGCACAAGTTCATCAAGCGTATAGAATCCTACTTGACGTCGATTGTATTCAGGATTTTCTTTGTGAAACATAGGAACACCTCATCAAATACCTTTTTCTTTTATTATACTCCTTCAAAGCAAGAAAAATCCCCAGAAGTATAACTTCTGAGGACTTTGTCTTCAATCTGACCACCCGTTAGACGGGTGGTTATGATTTTTATAGCAAAATGTCTTTACTTTCTGGAATTACTTTTAGACGGGAAAATGTCGAGGTTAAGGTTAAATCTTTTTAGTCTTGTTAAGTTACTGTGACACCATTTATTTTGCATTGAAAATCAATCTAAAAAAAGGTAGAATGGTTTAGTAGATATTTTGGAGGAAATCATGTCTTATACGATTTGAAGTTGTTTGCTTTATCGTCTAACCAGGAATTAGCAGCAAAAGTTGCTGATAAAATGGGTATTGAACTCGGAAAATCAAGTGTTCGTGAATTTTCAGATGGTGAGATTCAAGTTAATATTGAAGAATCTATCCGTGGTCATCACGTTTTTATTCTTCAATCTACAAGCTCTCCTGTAAATGATAATTTGATGGAAATCTTGATTATGGTTGATGCGCTAAAACGTGCAAGTGCAGAAACGATTAGTGTTGTTATGCCTTATTATGGTTATGCACGTCAAGACCGTAAGGCACGTTCACGTGAGCCAATCACATCTAAATTGGTTGCTAATATGCTTGAGGTTGCAGGTGTTGATCGACTTTTGACAGTTGACCTCCATGCTTCTCAAATTCAAGGATTCTTTGATATTCCTGTAGACCATTTGATGGGTGCACCACTTATTGCAGATTACTTTGATCGTGCTGGTCTTACTGGAGATGATGTTGTTGTTGTTTCTCCAGACCATGGTGGTGTGACTCGTGCACGAAAACTTGCTCAATGTTTGAAAACACCAATCGCAATCATTGATAAGCGTCGTAGTGTTGATAAAATGAACACTTCTGAGGTTATGAATATCATTGGTAACGTTGAAGGTAAAACATGTATCTTGATTGATGATATGATTGATACTGCAGGTACAATCTGTCATGCGGCGGATGCGCTTGCTGAAGCTGGTGCAACTCATGTCTATGCCTCATGTACTCACCCTGTATTGTCAGGTCCAGCACTTGATAATATTCAAAAATCTGCTATTGAGAAGCTTGTCGTATTGGACACTATTTATCTTCCAGAAGAACGTTTGATTGATAAGATTGAACAAATTTCAATTGCTGATTTGATTTCAGAGGCAATTATTCGTATTCATGAAAAACGTCCATTGTCACCTTTGTTTGAAATGGGCCATAAATAGACTAAAGCTAGCTTGGGCTAGCTTTTTTTGGTGTTTAAATGCGTTTGAGTTTTTGATATAATGTAAGGCATAATTGCAAAGAGGTGACAGTGATGGATTTAACACAACGTTTTAATAAAAATTTAGATAAGATTGAAGTTTCGATGATTCGTCAGTTTGACCAATCAATTTCAGATGTACCAGGTATCAAAAAGTTGACACTTGGTGAACCTGATTTTACTACTCCAGATCATGTGAAAGAAGCAGCTAAAGCTGCTATCGATGCTAACCAGTCTCACTATACAGGTATGTCAGGACTTCCTGCTTTGCGTCAAGCTGCGGCAGATTTGTTAAGGAAAATATAATCTTACTTATAACCCAGATAATGAAATATTGGTGACTATTGGAGCTACAGAAGCCCTTTCTGCAACATTGACTGCTATTTTGGAGCCAGGAGATACGATTCTTTTACCTGCACCAGCCTATCCTGGATATGAACCGATTGCAAATCTAGTTGGTGCTGAAATTGTTGAAATTGATACAACAGCTAATGATTTTGTTTTGACTCCGGAGATGTTAGAAAAGGCAATTTTGGAGCAGGGAGATAAGCTTAAAGCAGTTTTGCTTAACTACCCAACTAACCCAACAGGTGTGACTTACTCACGTCAACAGATTAAAGATTTGGCTGAAGTTCTGAAAAAATACGATATTTTTGTTGTTAGCGATGAAGTTTACTCTGAGCTAACTTATGTAGACCAACATGTATCTATTGCTGAGTATTTGCCAGAACAAACGATTTTGATTAATGGTTTGTCTAAATCTCATGCGATGACGGGCTGGCGTATTGGTTTGATTTTTGCACCTGCAGTCTTGACGGCTCAGTTGATTAAGAGTCACCAGTATTTGGTAACAGCTGCAGCTACTATGGCACAATTTGCAGCTATTGAAGCCTTATCTGCTGGTAAGGATGATGCCCAGCCAATGAAAGTTGAGTATTTGTAAGCGATCGTGATTATATTCTTGAAAAAATGACTGAACTTGGTTTCAAAATTATTAAACCTGATGGTGCTTTCTACATCTTTGCTAAGATTCCAGAAGGCTATACTCAAGATTCCTTTAAGTTCTGTCAAGACTTTGCTCGTGAAAAAGCTATTGCGATTATCCCAGGGGTTGCTTTTGGGGAAGTATGGCGAAGGCTATGTTCGTTTGTCGTATGCAGCTAGCATGGATACTATTGAAACAGCTATGGCTCGTTTGAAAGAGTTTATGGAAGAACATGCAGAAGCTTGAGAGTAGAGGGCTTGTCCTCTTCAATCGTAATTATCGTGAGAACGATAAGCTAGTTAAGATTTTTACCGAGCAAGCTGGTAAACGGATGTTTTTTGTTAGAGGTGGTGGGTCAGGTAAATTAAGTGCTGTGATTCAACCTTTAACCATCGCTGAGTTCATGATGACTGTAAATGATGAGGGCTTATCTTTCATAGAGGATTATAGCCATGCAGAGTCCTTCAAGGAAATTACAAGCGATATTTTCAAGCTGTCTTATGCGACTTATTTAGCTGCTCTGACGGATGCTGCTATTGCTGACGGTGTGGCAGATGCACAATTATTTGCATTCTTGGAGAAGACGCTTGAATTAATGGAAGAAGGCTTGGATTATGAAATCTTGACTAATATCTTTGAGATTCAGGTTTTAGACCGTTTCGGTGTACGATTGAATTTTCACGAGTGTATCTTTTGCCATCGTGTAGGCCTTCCTTTTGACTTTTCGTATAAGTTCTCGGGGCTACTTTGTCCAAATCACTATGCAGAGGATGAAAGGCGTAGTCACTTGGATCCTAATGTACCTTATCTTTTAGATCGTTTTCAGGGGCTTTCTTTTGAGGAATTGAGAAGCATATCTGTTAAGGATGACATGAAACGAAAGCTACGACATTTTATTGATGACCTATATGATAATTATGTTGGAATACATCTTAAAAGTAAGAAGTTTATTGATAATCTAAATTCTTGGGGTCATATTATGAATAAAGAAGATAGTGCTGACTAGACATTATCTTCTTTTTGTTTCACGTGAAACAGGAAAGTAATGGTTTTCAGTCTCAGGGGTTAAAATGCAAGTCAGTTCGTGCTATAATAAGAAGATAATAAGCTGAAAGACTCTGCTAGAAACAGTGAACTAGTCTATTTTAGTTACATAATATTTTATTGATAGAAATCTGAGTTTATGTTTGATGGCAGAGGACAAGAGGGAGAATGCTATGCATGTAATTGCAGTAGATGCTATGGGTGGCGATAATGCGCCACAAGCAATTGTAGAGGGAGTCAACCAAGCTATAGCAGATTTCAAAGATATTGAAATCCAGCTTTATGGTGATGAATCTAAAATTAAGACCTATTTGACAGCGAATGAACGTGTGAGCATTGTGCATACTGATGAAAAGATAAATTCGGATGATGAGCCAGCTAAAGCCATTCGCAAGAAGAAAAAAAGCTTCAATGGTCTTAGGTGCACAGGCTGTTAAGGAGAAAAAAGCAAGTGCCGTGATTTCTGCGGGAAATACAGGTGCCCTTCTGGCTGCAGGTCTCTTCGTGGTTGGACGTATTAAGGGAGTTGAGCGTCCAGGTCTTATGTCAACAATGCCAAGTTTTACTGGTCAACCCTTTGATATGCTTGATTTGGGTGCTAATGCGGAAAATACAGCTAGTCATTTGCATCAATATGCTATTTTAGGATCTTTTTATGCTAAAAATGTGCGTGGAATTGCCAATCCTCGTGTAGGTCTCCTTAATAATGGGACTGAGGAAACAAAGGGGGATAGTCTTCGTAAGGAGGCTTTTGAGCTCTTATCTAAGGAGCCAAGTATTAACTTTGTTGGTAATGTTGAGGCGCGTGAAATCATGTCTGGAGCTGCTGATGTGGTCGTAGCTGATGGTTTCACCGGAAATGCAGTTCTTAAGGCAATCGAAGGAACGGGACTTGGTGCTATGAAGACTCTTAAGTCAGCTATCATGAATGGTGGTCTTAAAGCTAAGTTAGGTGCCTTCCTATTGAAAGACAGCCTAAAAGGGATGAAAGAGACTATGGATTACTCTAGCGCTGGAGGTGCGGTTCTCTTTGGTCTTAAAGCTCCCGTAGTAAAATGTCATGGATCTAGTGATGCTAAGGCGGTTTACTACACTATTAAGCAGGTTCGTACGATGCTTGATACTAAGGTTGTTGAGCAGCTAGTTGAAGCCTTTAGTCCGAAAGAGGAGGCTAACTGATGAGTAGAGTAGAAATTCTTCAGAAAATGCAGCTCGTAATTCAAGAGCAGATGGGTAAAGAGGACATTGTTTTAACCGAAGCTACCAAATTAGATGACTTGGGTGTGGATTCAATAGAGCTTATGGAATTCATTATTAATTTGGAGGATGAGTTCGATCTTGAGATTTCCGATGATACTATTGACCATATGGTTAAGGTAGCTGATTTGTTGGACTATTTGTCTGAGAAATTGAATAAAGAATAAGAAAGCTAGACGTAATAATATAATAGTTGTGTACTATACGATTGTTATTTTGTTGGAGTGAGGCAAGAAACTAAATGTTATATGGATTTAGTTCTGTCACACTCTTTTTTTCTATACATTATTTATTAAGAAACTCTAAAAAAGGACTAAAACACGAACGTTATTTTTTTGCTCAAGTAATAAAGTTTGCTATATGTTGGTTTTTGGATTCTGGTGTGGTATAATTAAGACGAATAAACTTGAAAAGGCGAACAATTCCATGTCAAACCAACTGATTTATACTGGGAAAGCTAAAGATATTTATAGTACAGAAGACGAAAATGTGATTAAGTCGGTCTATAAGGACCAGGCAACCATGCTTAATGGTGCTCGTAAGGAGACTATTAAAGGAAAAGGTGTGCTAAATAATCAGATTTCGTCTCTTATTTTTGAAAAATTGAATGCTGCGGGTGTAGCTACTCACTTTATCGAACGTATTTCTGACACAGAACAACTTAACAAGAAGGTTTCAATCATTCCTTTGGAGGTTGTTCTTCGTAATGTGACTGCGGGTTCTTTCTCTAAACGTTTTGGCGTTGAAGAAGGTTTGGACTTAAAAACTCCAATCGTTGAATTTTACTACAAGAACGATGATTTGGATGACCCATTCATCAATGATGAGCATGTGAAGTTCTTGGATATTGCCAATGATGAACAAATTGCTTATATCAAGGAAGAAACGCGTCGTATCAATGAATTACTAAAAGATTGGTTTGCACAAATTGGTCTTCGCTTGATTGACTTTCCACGCCGTCCACACGAATTGGCGGCCCGGCCCTCATGGTCGGCGCTTTTGCTGTAACTGGTGGCAAAATACTGGATGTGGCCCCGGAGTGCCGGGCACAGGTAGTCATTCTCCAATTTGTTCCGGATTCCACTCCAAGTGGATACTCTACTGTTTGACATAGGTGTTGTTTCCTTTCTGCTGATTCCTACTGCTTTTGGAGATACTCCCGGAAGCATTCGATGAACTCCCGATTCCGCTTAGGGACATCGAACCCCTTCCGATGGGGGAAGAACCCCTCCTGTTCCACATCGTCCAGCAGCTTGGGCAGATTGGAAAACCGGGCAAAGAATGGTAGTGCATAGTCCTGGATCTGCCCGGAAATTTCCTGGATAGAGCGTTCCCGCTCCAGCAGAGTAGATACCTCATAGCGGGGGAAGTCATCATACCGGTGGGTCAGCCGGGCGATGGAGGTACCCACGATACCATCATAGGTTTCCTCCGTCCCTTCCTGCTCACTGCGCCACTGGGCAATCACCGGGGAACTCACATCGAAGAAGGCAGTAAAAGTGGTGGAGCCAAAGCGGATGGAGGGGGAAAAGTAAAAGGAGAACACAAAGATGCCGTCTTTTTTGTAGATGTCATTTTTGCTCTTGCGGTATTTGTAGCCCAGCGCGTTCAAAGGCTCCGCGATCCGCTCACAGGTATAGACGAAGATCTCACGGGGCTTGGTTCCCTTGGGAAAATCCTTCTTCTCCATGTTGCCACCTCAATCAAAATCCATCCAGACCAGGTGTTTTCCGCAGTGGAGGCACTGGAACAGATAGCATTGCAGATGCCCGCCATTGACGGATTCCCGGATCATATTTTTCTGCTCCTCGTCCCACATGGGATCGTCCAGCACCTCCTCCAGCACCACCCAGCGCCCGCAGTTCTCTGGCACCCACATAGCCCCAAAAGGCACAGTAGTCGCCGCAGTGAGCTCGCCAATATTCCTGCTGCCAGCCGGAGTAGCCGGGGGTGCGGTGGATCAGCTCGTCCAGTTTTTCCAGATCGTCTACACCATCATCCAGAGAGAAATCATCTTGAAAACTACCATCATATTTCCGGGCCGCTTCGCCGTTGGCGATGCATTCTGGGCACAGATACTCAATATCTTCCACGGAAAAAAACGGATTGGTATAAAAAATATGAGTCTCCTTGCCACAGCAATCACAGACAACACCTGTTGTGGACTCCTCAAAAGTGCCAGTTTCCAAAGGGTTCGGGTGATACCGGAAGGTGGGCAGGCCCAGTTTGGCCTGCCACTCCTTCTCTTTCTGCTTTTCCTCCAGCATTTTTGGCTTAGGAATGGCGTAGTGGTTGCCCCAGTTTTCCGCATAGTCTTTCAAGACTCCCAACCGCTTGAGCATTTTTTTTTCGAGCGATTTCCAATTTGACGGAGCAATTCATAAGCATCCTTCTTAAAGTCCAGCAGATCATATACATCCACCAGCACCGCCTTTGCCTGCTTGTCTTCCGATTGCTCCAGTTTCTCCTTGAAAGCATAGAGAGCGCGGACACTGTCTGGATTTCCTTCTGTCTCCCGAAATTGCTTTTGTAGTTCAATATATTGCTTCAGGTATTCGTTCATGTTCACAATCTCCCATCAATCCCACCAGAAATACCAGGCAGTAGACTGCCACAGGACATCCGCCAGATTGCCCACAGTGGGGGCATCCTGCTCCTGGTTCACGATGTCCGGGCAGAAACCATATTGTTCTGTAGCAACTTCCATTGCCTTCTCCTTGGGAACAGGGGTCGGGAGTAGGAATTCCAACTCATCGTGGCTCATGGTAGCAGGGATGGCGCCATACTGCTCAAACCAGTATTTTGCCACTGCCATCAGCTCCGGCGTATCCGGACACTCATTCCAGTTTCCAAAGGGTAGATAGGCGAAGAGCTCCCAAGGGTTCTTTACCGGAATTTTAGCCAGAATAATGGGATAAGTCATGTGACAATCTGAATCCCAGTAGCTGGAAAAGCGGCAGTTTTCATAACCATCCTTCATCTCGCCCAGAACTTCCTCCTCCCAATTCATGTCATCGCCCTCAGCTTCTTCCTTACGCTGACCAGTCAATTCTTCCAGAACGGCCTTCCCATCCTTTACAGGTGCTTCTATCATCTTCCTTCGATACTCCTCTACCGTTTTGAGGTCAAATTCATAGCAGTCCACATCATGATCCGGGTCAGCGTTCATTACCAGACACTCCAACAATGTTTCATCATCCGCTCGAATAAGGATAGGAACAAAGCCATCATGGCAACTGTCCCGCTTAGCGTAGCTATACGCAGCCATAATGGGGTCATCATCTGCCATAGCGGGAAAATAAGTACATTCGCAGTCCAAATATTCCATAATAGCCTGGGCCACCTCGGAAGGCTCCAGGGTATCCTCATCAAAGTTCTGTCCTTTCCAGTTTTCAAATCGCTCTCCAATTACCTCTGCCATAGCCTGATAATAATCCTCGTCAAAAGGAATGAACAGATAGGCTTCGTCTTGAATCTCCTCAGAGTAATTGCGTTCCTGCCCGATGACGCTGATTGCGTAGTTGTCAATGTCACTTGGGAAATAGGGACTATCCGGCTCCCCATAGTAGTAGGAAGCAAATGCTCGGCCAATTTTGTTGAATAGCAGGCCGACCAGCTGACCATCCAGTTCATCTCGGATAAATTCCCTTAGACCCACGCTGTCAGGATCAGCCTTGACCTTTTCTACTACCTCTCCGTACTCCACAAGGAATTTCTTATCCATCAGGTCATGCTCCATGCACCAGCGCAGGTAAATGGCCATGTGGTTGTAGGCGTTGATCTCATCCACTGGAAGAGCCTTTTCCTCAATGGTTTCCAGATGCCCGTTGGCATCATCCATTTCCACCACATAGTCGTCATCACTACTATCATCTGACTCGCTATCCAACGGTTCCCATCCGATTTTCAAAGTCATCTGCTCCTCTGGCAGAGAAACACCAGCACTGCGGGTAATGGTATGCTTATCGTCTGCCGAAAATCCGATGGTCTCACCATCTTTCAGCGTCACATCACACGCCAGCACATAGGAGGCAAGGCTTGCCAAAAAGTCCCGCAGATCCTCCGGCTCGGCGTCGGTGTTCAGCACCTCCATCTCCTCCTTACCGAACACATCCATGCCGTAAGTGTAGCCGTTCAATCCGCCCTCGCTCCGGTACAGGCCGAACCAAACCCAGTTGAAGATGGGCAGTTCGTCCTCTTTCATCATATTGGCGAAGCCCTCGTAGAATCGGGGTTCAAACACCACACCGCTGGTAAA
>ENA-OPYY01000536-OPYY01000536.1-human-gut-metagenome-genome-assembly--contig:-NODE-536-length-11973-cov-1.094125_pt1 | contig 11973 bp, 14 predicted proteins | sample MGYA00242472_ERZ504481 | MGnify/ENA primary metagenome ERZ504481 (study PRJEB26092, sample SAMD00036265) | human gut metagenome | host: Homo sapiens | study: EMG produced TPA metagenomics assembly of...
CATTATAACGTTGCCGTTATTAGCCTTAGCTTATCTTGTGCATTTGGCTGGTTAATGGCAATGTTAATGAAACGAATACGGAATAAAACAATTATTACTATGGTATTATCGTTAGGATTTTTAGGACTCTATTTTTATTTGATTAATAAACTTCCGGAATATTTGGTTGCATTAGTAGCTAATGGTAAATCGATTGGTGAAGCGATTCAAAATACGTTATTTCCAATCTATCATTTAGCTTTAGCAATCAGTGATGTCAATGTCGTGAGTTTGTTACTATATTTAGTTTGTAGTGTAGGGCCATTTGTAATTGTAATGTATCTTCTTTCCACAGCCTATCTGTGCTAAAACCAAAAAGAGTCTTAAGGTGCATCTGGCCCTTGGCTCCAGTCACTCTAAAATATGTACAATCCGCTTCTATTGGTGCAAGCCAGCTTAACTTAACAAATAGTGTTACACCATCTTCATATTTTACATTTGCAATTGCTGTGTCTTCTACATCCATTTCATACTTACTATTATCTCTGCTTTTAAACCATTCCGCAGCACCTGTTTCTTTCATCTTTTCCTGATTGCATATAGATGTAATCAATTCATAATTTTGAGGATTTCTATTCCCTAAAAGCATAAGACAGATATCCATCACATGAGAACCAAGATCTACTAAAACACCACCACCTGAAAATTTACGGTTTGTAAACCATGTTCCAGGGCGTGGTACACCAGTCTTCTGAGCCATCCAGCTTCAATCGATTTTATCTCACCTAACTTTTCTTCTTTCAATGCAGAATATAATGCCTGGATATCCACTCTCCAGCGATTTACAAAACCAGGAACATAAATCACATTCTGCTCTTTGCAGATTTTAATTATTTCATTTACTTCTGCGCTCTTCAATGCTACAGGTTTTTCACACAAAACACCAATGTTTCTGCGCAGTGCTTCCATTGTATACGGAACATGAGTTGCATTTGGCGTTGCAATAATAATTCCATCTAAGCCACAATTAAGAAAAGCTTCAAACTTATCAAATGCATATTCGATAGAAAACTTTTTAGAAATATCCTGTGCTCGTTCCATATTTATATCAAATACTGCCTTTATCTGAACGTCTTCTTTCTTTTGGAGTGCTGGTAAATGTGCAAATTCAACAATCCATCCACATCCAACTATACCTATCGCTAATTTTTCTATTATTGATTTCTCCTTTCCTTGCAATATTCCTACTATAAAATCTATTGGGCGCAATCTCTCAAGATAATCTCAACAAACTGTTCCAGCATATTAAAAATGAAAAAATGGTTTCCTTCACATAAGATGTTTTCGCACGCTGTAAGTGGAAGGTCATTCCAGTCGTACATAAATCTCGCCAGCTTATCCGTATCTCCAAATAATACTGTTAATGGACATTCCATTTTCTCTGCATGTCTTTCATAATTGTATTTATAAAGTAATAAAACATCTCGCTTAATGACTCTCATCGTAAGCTTTAGCATTGCTTTTGAATTAATTATCTTTGTTTGTATTCCGCCTAAATCAATAAATTCCTGCTCAAAACTCTTGTCTGAAACATCAATTAAATTTCTCTCAATCTTATGAGGAGGAGTTCCGGAAGACACATAAACATGTAGCGGTTGCTTTAAGGAGCTTCTCTTTTTTAGTTCATAATAGCTTTCATATGCAACCGTAGCCCCCATGCTATGTCCCCAAAGCAAATAATCCTCCTTACCAATTTCAGCTATTATTTTTTTAAGTATATCTTCCATAAATTCCGTCCACGTCATTGTATGGAATATAGTATACTTAATACAAATAATCTGAATGTTATGTTCGAACCAAACTGGATTTTTCTGAATAAAATCGGTCGACCAGCAGCCCGCATACGTAAAATAAAAGCATTTTAACTTTTTCATCTTCTGATTATTCATATATGATGTATTTTATTTGCCGGCAAGTACGCAGATATATCCATCAGGATCTTGAACTGCGAATTCATGAGTACCATAAAATGTTTCATGCATATCATATACAATCTCGTAATTGTTTTCTTTTACTACCTTATAGTTCTCTTCTAAATTTTCTGTTTCCATAAATAATGTTAATGTTGCGCCAAGTTCTTTACCTGCTAATACAGCAAATTCTTGAGTTCCGCTGTTTTTTTTCCTGTAACATAATTTCTACATCTCCACTTGCAATAGAAGCCCAGAAAGGATTTTCTGCATCTGGAATCGCCTGTTCTGCTTTAAAACCAAATTTCTCATAAAATGCAATAGATTCCTTTACGTTTGTTACAAATAGATTTGGACTTAATTTCTTCATTATGTTTTTCCTCCTAAATTTTAAAAAATTTATATCAAAATTGTTTGATATCTAGTCTGTTAGTTTCTTATAAAAATCCACTAAATTTCCATCGCAGTCTCTAAAATAGAATGAACGTACTCCCCAAACCTGATTGCTTGGCTCACGTACAATTTCAATTCCTTCTGCTTTAATTCTTTCAAATTCTTGATCTACATCTTCTACATTGAATTCAATGATGATGCTGTTATTGCTTTCTGGTGTAAGACTACCTGGAGCTACTGTCTCATGAGCCTTAATATCGAATATCGCTAATTTAGCAACTTCTGTTTCAAACTCAACATAACGTGGGTTTTCAAAAACAGGTTCTGCCTTCAACATTTTTTTATAGAATTCTGTTATTCTTGGAACATCTTTTGTAATAATACAGGTATGTGTTAAATTAATCATGATTTAATCCCTTTCTGCTTTTAATATTTTTTTTTATAGATATTTTTATCTAAAATATGAATCCCGGAAACTAGGGCATGGCATCCATTATAAGTGCCTGAGAAATTTCCTTTATTATCAGACAATGTAACTGCAAAATAACTATGTTCACCTTGGAGTTCTTCTAGTAGTAATTCCTTTTTAGAAGGAATAATAGTTTTTACTTCACTGACAAAATGCTCTAAAAACCATTCTTTAAATTTTTTATCAACCACAATAAAGTTAAATTCTTTTCCTGTCTGATCTTCAAAGATAATTCTTATTTTACGTCCTGCACCAAAGGTTCTCCCGAACTGTATGTCTATTACATTTACACGGAACAGACCTGCTGTTTTTCCATTTAAAAAGACATCATCTACAGATGGTTCACACATCTTTTGAAAGAGTTTTTCTTTTTCAAAAGAATCCATTGCCCTGTCTTTTTTAAAATAGCGCTCTTTTCCAAGTGCACGGTCTTCTAGTCTGCGGCCAGCCTGATTGCATTCTAGTTTAAATTTTGTTATATGCTCAAAATCAATTTCGGTATCACCTATCAAGTCTGACTTATAAATTGATTCTGGTCTTAACCATTCATGCTCTAAAGATATCCCTGCCACACATGCATAAGTATCATCTACATCTGCAATGGCAAGTGGTAATATTTCTTTTATTATCATAAGCCCTACCTATAAATATCCCAAAGATTTCAATTTATCCTGGATACTGTCCTTCTCTTGATTGCTGTAGCTACTTCCTCTCTTAGAAGAATTCTCTGCTTTGTTTTGTGTCTGTGCAATGTTACTACCTGAACTAAAATCCTTATCAAACACATCAAGCACATCGCCCTCTATATAGTCTGGGATGTCCATATTCAAGGAATAAAGAAGTGTTGGTAGTACGTCTTCTAATTTTGCATTAAAGATCTGCTGCTTCTTCACATGAGGTCCATTTAGAATAAAAATTCCTTCTTCCCTATGCATTCCTCTCTGCTCAGGTTCTCCAAAAAGGGTATCAAAGGTCAACTGATGATGAACCATGGTTCCATAATCAAATGGTACGATAATTAAATCTGGGGCATATTTTACTGCTCTTCCTTTATAAACTTCGCTGCTTCTTACAACATTCTTGAAAAGCCTCTTACCTGTGTTAGGGTCAACAACCTTTAGAAGTTCATTGATAATTTCTTCTTCAACCTCATACTTTTGAGCAATATCTACGATTCCTTTTTCCTGTCTGCCTTTTAAGTTGATATTGACACCATAGGAGCCAGGAGCTGACATATACGCTTTTGTATGACCCCAGTCAACATCATACGCTTTCCCATCTAAATAATATTTAAACCAGTTGCCTTCCACTGGATGGTAGACAGAATTTTCTGTTTTAGAAGCTTCGCCGTCTTCCTTTACATTCATCAAACCTTTTTTGATACAAATATGTATTAAGGTAAAAATTAACGTTTCCTCTGCCAAATCCATGGTCGGACATAACATAAAAAATTGCAATCCTCATTTAACTGCCCTCTAATTTTTCCAATAATACTGTCTGCTACTTTATAAATGTCGAAGATAGCATCCTTCAATTTATCAAATTCTTCTGACTGCGTATCTTCTCTATCCATGTAATGCCCATAGTAATGTGATATACGATCGATCTCTGGGAAAACTACCATCATAAAATCTACTGGTTTCTCTTTTAATAGATATTCAACCGTTGTTAATCTGTCATTGCTAATTTTAATGGCCTTATCAATATAATCATAATTTCCTTCAAACATAGCACAGATGTCAGGTAGATAATGTCCTCCTGCATTTGCAATCTCTGGAACTAAGTTTACTGGATAAGAATACCGTAATGTCTTTGATAATGGCCAGGTAATCATGTATCCATCTAGCTTTCTTGGAGGATGGGTCATCGGAACATTAACCATTGCAGTTGTTACTCCATTTTCATTGAGCAGTTCCCAGACCGTTTTCACCTCAATATCATTCGCTCCCATAAATTTTCCAATGTAATTAGGTGCTTGGGTATCCCAAAACTGATATACTCCATGTTTTCCTGGATTAACACCTGTAATTGCACTAACCCAACCTGGGGCAGTGTGTGGAGGATTTGTAGACTTTAAGTTTCCAAAACTTCCATTCTTAATAAGTTTGGCGAAGTTTGGAAGTTCTCCTTTCTCTAATAATTGATTAATGATATAAAAGGTTGCTCCGTCTAATCCTAAAATAAATGATTTCATATCACACCTCCTCTGATTTTGTGACAACGATTATGGACGTCGGAATCATGTTGCACTCTACCTTCTGCACATCGGTAAATCCTTTATCTGAAAGATATTCAGCCAAGTCATTTTTTGATGTATCGAAATTAGCTCCGAGTAGCATCCAATCCAATGAAAATAATACTGGCACTTCTGGACTCGTTTTATCATCGTTTAAGAAGAAATCATGTAATATGAGTTTTCCATTTAGATTTAAACAAGCTGCTGCTTTGGCTAATATAGCATTTCTGATGTCTGCATTAAATAGATGTCAATAAATTCGATATAATCACAACATCATATTTATCTGAGTATCTGGTCTTCTACAATACTTCCTGGAACAAATGTAATGCGGTCTTCTAATTGGTTCTTTCTAATATTTCCATCTGCCACTTCTTTCATTTCAGGTAAGTCTAATATAGTTGAATGTATTCCCTTATAAAACTTACAGGCCTGAATAGAATATGTCCCTGGGCCGCCGCCAATATCAAGCAGCTTTCCACTTCTAACATTTCCAAATGCCCTTGCAACATAGATTGCAGCAATTTTACCGCCATTATCCATTGCATTGCCATATGTTTGTGCCATGCCATCTTTATTGCTTCTATTAAAAAAGTCTTCTCCTATAGACAATAAAGATTTCTTCATGCACTCTTGACTACTATGGGTTTTTACTAAATGTGCTTCCAACTGAATTAAATCATGCATGGATGTATTGGTATCTCGCACTAGTAAATCCCTGTATTCTTGTTTGAGTCTGTATTTCTCATTCTCTTTTTCCACACAGCCCATATATACAAGAAAGTTCAAAGTAATTCTCAATGAATCTATATTGGTTTCCGTATCCTTGCTTAGTTCTTCTACTGTTTTTTCCGTTAACATCAAGTCAAATAGTCCCAATGAATCTGCCACAAATAGAACATTTGATAACTTATAAGCATGGATATATTTTAAAATCATATCTGAAGCATTCATACAATCACCTATCTAAATTTATTTTTTAAATAGTATCGCTGAATTAGCTCCACCTAATGCAGATGCACATACTATTCCGCCATCAGTAACATTTTTATCTGTCAGTAACTGTATTGCAGCAAACATACTTACTGCTGAGTGTGCCTCGCCGAAAAGCTCTTCACTCTTCATTACAGGTATTTCTGCTTTTTTGATATTCTTACAATCAAAGTTATGACTATAGATAACATCACATCCTTTTTGCTCACTCAAAAGTTTCTCTATATTCTGCTTTTGTCTCTGACTCTCTCGGTTCAACATACCTTTTCCATCCACATCACTATTGGAAATGTAATCTGCTACATATCCGTAAATGTGTCTGTTACGGGCTTTTGCAGTCTCTTCTGCTTCGATAATCAGAACGCCTGCGCCTTCGCTCAATCTTTTTTCACCTGACTCGTCCAAATAAGAATATCCTTCCTTAAGTGATGCATCCAGTATATCAACACCTCCAACGATAACGGCATCCATTCTTCCTGTCTTAATCAGACTGATTGCATATGCCACAGCATCAAGACTCGATGTTACACCTGTTGTAATGGTGGAATACATACCTTCCACATTACACTCTTTTGCAATTAAGGAAGCACCAAGATTATGTCCGCTGTGAAGAAGCAAATAAGGATTAATTAATCTAGGTGTATTCTCTCTAATTCTCTTGCAAAGCTGCTCTTCCGTAGTCGTATAACCGCCATAAGCTGTACCAACTAAAACGCCAACTCTACTCTTATCCAATTCACTCAAATTAGCATCTTTATATGCTTCTTTTGCCGCTGCTAAAACATATTGTCCTGCTAAATTATTCAAGTGAAAATGTTCTTCTGTCGAAAGCCCCTCTGTACTAAAGTTAGATATAACATATTCAGATTTTTTTTCACCGCTGTATTCATAAATAAAGTCTTGAACATTATTGCCGAATGGAGAAACACAGCCAATACCCGATACTACTATGTTACATTCTTTCTCCTTTTTCTCTGCTTTCCTGCCAATTTTACTAAACAGGACGACTGCGTTCACACCGCCGCCACCGATGTTACAAGAAAGTGCACTATTAATATCTGCTTTTCTAGAACCGTTTGTTACATAATCCAAATCAAGCTCTGGATCTGGGTCCTTGCAATTAATACTTGGTGGATAAAATCCTTCTGAGATGGAAAAGATAGTTGCTACAGCCTCTAAGATTCCGCTTGCACCACTTGTATGACCTATCATGGATTTTGTTGAACTCATTGGAATCTGATAACTTCTATCGCCAAAATAATGTTTCATGGCCACCGTTTCTACTTTATCAATATTCTTAGTTCCAGTTCCGTGAGCATTGACATATCCAATGTCATCTTTGTTTACTCCGCTATTTTCTACCGCCTGATTAATTGCTCGAACCATGCCCATACCATCACCTTGTGGTACAATCATATCTACTTCGGTGTCGCAGGCAATTCCATAACCAGAGTACTCAACATACATATGCGCATTTCGCTTCTTTGCATGTTCTTCACTTTCAAGAACAATAACACCAGCGCCTTCTCCAAGTACTGTTCCATTTCGATTTTTATCGAAAGGTGTTAATTCTGATCCAATGAATTTTAATCCTTCAGCACCCCAGAATAGAACTTCTTTGAGCATATCAATACCGCATACTACAACAGCATCAGCCATATTATTTTTAATCAGTTCATAACCATATCCCATAATAATCGTACTGGATGCACATGCGTTGGATGCTACCATTCTTGCCCCACCCAATTGATATTCTGCTGCAACTCCAATCAATTAAGGATGACATTTGATGACGAATAAAAGCTTCTCGCTTTTCATCCAGACTATACGCTTTACCATCCTCTTTGATTTTATAAATTCTTTCTTCTGCAAAACGAAGGTCACCTGCCATTGTTCCCATTAGAATTGCCGTATTTTCATTATTTTCATTGGTTATGCCTGCATCCTCCAATGCTTCTGATACCGCTTTATCTAATGCAATTTTACAACGTTCTAAGTCTGAATATGGTAATTCAGGAATCGTTGCAGCGATTTTACGATTCTCTGGAACTTTAAAAAAGTCCATCTCCTTCATGCCGCTTACACCATTTTTTAATGCATGAATGAATTTTTCCTTGCCTATTCCAACAGAAGAAACAACACCTATACCTGTAACAACAACCTTACTCATTGTCTCCTCCTTCTCTGTCTCCGATATATTTGCCCATTTCATTCTTTTTAATTGACTCCTCAAATAAAATACTGTCCGGGATTTTATAGTCACTCAAATAAGTCTTACAGTAACTCTTTACAAACTCTTTTGTAATTTCCTTACTGCTTACAATCTCTGCAACAATTACTTCTGTCCCATCATTTCTCTGCCCTGTATGAACAAATACTTCTTTCACTCCATCGATTGTAAGAATAACTTCTTCCACTTCTTTTGGATTCACTTTCTTACCGCCTATATTGATAAAGAACTTTGTCCTCCCCACAATAAACAGATTATTATCCGCATCAAGATAACCGATATCCCCCATGTAGAAGAAACCATTTCCGTCATATACTTGAGTCAAATCTGCGTAATATCCTGACATGGATGCATTACTCTTAATGTAAATGTATCCTTTTTCTCCAACACCTAAAACATGACCGTTTGCGTCTCTAATCTCAATCTCCACACCATACATAGGTACGCCAACAGAGTTTGGAAGACGATTGCTCATGCCAGTTGCTAAGGCACCTGTCTCCGTACTTCCGTAATTGGAATACACATCAACATGGTACTTTTCCTTTACATGGGTTACACTCTCTTCATTCAAGGCACCTGCACCACTCATAAAGCAACGTAACGAGCTTGTGTTATACTTTCTATCCAAATATAGATTTTCAAGTTCTTTTATAATAGATGGTACTACCAAGGCAATTGTTGCTTCCTGTTTTTCAACACACTTCAATAATTTTCTTGGAGTATAGTTACTCATTAAAACCAATGTTGCGCCAGCTACTATACTACCCATGCAGGCATAACCTAAAGCATAGGAATGATATACTGGCAACGGAGTCACTATGGTATCATCACTTGTCAGATTCAATGTATGAACATAACTTACGCCTTCCACATACAGATTCCTATGTGAACGAACACAAAGTTTTGGTACTCCTGTAGAACCAGATGTCATATGTAGAATTGCAGTAAAATCATTCTCAGGCAAATCATCTAATTTATTAACGACTTCAATTTTAGAATAATCGACTGCTTCCTCCAAAAGATAATATCTCTCATACTGACTATCTAGTTTCCCCATAAGTTTACTTAACTCATTTTCTGTCATTTTGGGAGAGACTGGAACTACAATACAGCCGATACTAATAAGTGATAGAAAATGAATTATCCAATCAGCGCAGTTTTCCATCTTAAGAATAATGATGTCATTCTTATAATAACTTTTTTCCCAAAGTGCAGTTCTGCATTTCAGAATATGCGTATAAAGTTCTTGGTTGGTGAATGATTTATTTTCGTCGCACACTGTAACTTTATCTGGCTCAGAAATTGCTCTTTCATATAATGCTTTAAATATAACATTTTCAATTTTCATCTTCACAAATTCCTCTCCACTCAACTAAACTGTGAATGCTTCCATCAAAATATAATTTTAATTTTTTTAGTAGTTCATCATGATATTTATTCTGAAAATAACCAAAGGCCTCATCGTGTATATCTTTTGCATTTTCTCGAACATGCGTCATATGATAATTCACTGCTTTCTTTGCGAAACAGAAATAAGCCCCCTTTTTATGTAGTCGATAGCCAAGTTCCAAATCTTCGGTCCCCAGATTTTTCCCATGTTCTCATCAAATGCTCCTACCTTAAGAAACATATCCTTATACATAGATAAATTTCCTCCATTACTTGAAACCCAAGTATATTTACTATCTTGCACTTGTTCTTCCATAGCAAACAGCTTTTGAATATCCTTCTCAAACTTGGTTGTTCTTCTCTGCGCTTCTACCTTATGAAAATTATTTTGGATATCATCTGATGTAATACAAAATTTCAATAACCCAGACTTACCTTTTTCGCTCTCGTATTCTTTAAAAAGTACCCCATTTTCAGGGTCTGAAAAGTATTTTAAGAAAGAGAGAGAATAAATAAATCCATGTATAACGTTTTTCTCAGACAAATCTAGACATTTTACATGCTCCTTTACGAAATCCTTATCAAGAATCATATCATCGTCGCAAAATATAATTCTTTCATTACTTGCATTTTTTACACCAATATTGCGAGCAGTGGATCTTCCTTCATTTTTCACATTGAATACTTTTAAATCCATTTTAGCATTTTTCGCATACTCACTTAAAAAATGTGATGTGGCATCTGTTGAGCCGTCATTTACAATGATAACTTCCGTATCCTCGATATTGGAAACTTGTGATAGAGAAGCTAACATTAATTTCAATCGCGGCAGTTTGTTATATGTGGGAATGATAATGCTTAAATTCTCTTTGGTCATATCCACATGCCTCCATCAATTTTCAATGCTTGTCCTGTAATAAAGGACGCATCTTTGGAAACCAAAAAGATAACTGCACTTGCGACATCATCTGGTGTTCCCATGCGTTTTAATGGTGTATGTTCAATCGCATACTGCTCCATTTTTTCATCTACTGTATCATGGGTTTTAATTGCACCAGGAACAACTGCATTACAGGTAATGTTCTTAGCCCCCCACTCAACAGCCACTGATTTTGTATATCCGATTAATCCGGCTTTACAAGTAGCATAAGCACTCTGCATTGCCATTCCATTAGTTCCTGCAACACTGGATACGTTGATAATTCTTCCATACTTATTCATAAGCATCTTCTTCAGCGTAAACTTTGTCATAAAAACAGCAGAAAGTATATTCGCATTATACAAATCGTAGAGTGTCTCTGTTTTTACCATTGTTGCCGACATTACTTTCGTAATACCGACATTGTTAATTAAAATATCTATTTTCCCAAACTGCTTTGCAGCTTCATTTACTAAATTCTTAGCTTCTTCTTCCACAGAAACATCAGCCTGAATATAGTACACAGCCTCACTAACTGCCTTTAGTTCATCTAAAACCTCTTTTACTTTTTCTTCACTTTTACGGGAATTAATAATTACCTTCGCTCCATTTTTAAGTAGTTTCTTAGCAATGGCATATCCAATTCCTTTTGTACTACCTGTGACAATGGCTACATTATCCGCTAAATCAAACAACCCTATCGCCTCACTTATATGCTATAATAATATGATTTCTTAAAAAGCCGGGTTCTGTTATTTCTGATTTTACATCTGAAAAACCAGCTTCTTTCAAATGTTCTTCCCAGTATTCTACAGTAGCTAGGCATTCTCCTTCGTTAAGCAAGAATTTTGGCATTAATTTAACTTGTAAAATCATCCGCTCAAAGCTAACATTTTCAAAATAATATTTTGCTCTTTGAGATAACAGGTCAAAAATTCCTTCCACTCTCTCTGGATCTTTTACATCTTCTCTCATGATTGGTGCAAACTGATCACCTAAGATCAATTTTCCTTCTGGTTTTAAAACTCGGAATAATTCTTTTGCACATAGGATTTTATCCTCATTTGTTAAATGATGTAACGCCCAGTTTGTCATGATATAGTCGAAAGTATTATCTTCAAATTCCATAGCATGAGCACTTCCTTGAACTGTTTCTACATTGAAATTACTGAACTTTTTATTTACAATATCTAACATCGTTGTTGCAGGATCCAAGCAGACAACATTGGCATCTGGGTATTTTGTAAGTACTCTTTGGGTTAATGCACCTGTTCCACAGCCAAGATCAAGAATTTTAACTGGTTTTGTATCTATGTGTGATACAATATTTTCAAGTTGTTGTACATATGATTTATCTTTTTGCATTAAGTTATCGTATTCACTGGAAAATTCATT
>ENA-OPYY01000537-OPYY01000537.1-human-gut-metagenome-genome-assembly--contig:-NODE-537-length-11923-cov-1.259156_pt1 | contig 11923 bp, 18 predicted proteins | sample MGYA00242472_ERZ504481 | MGnify/ENA primary metagenome ERZ504481 (study PRJEB26092, sample SAMD00036265) | human gut metagenome | host: Homo sapiens | study: EMG produced TPA metagenomics assembly of...
CACTTTGCAATTCTTTTCGCTTTTTTCACTGATTCTGCTGAAAAAACCTCATATCCGGATTTTTTCAGTGAAAATGTAATTCCACGATTTAAATTTTCATCATCTTCAACCACGAGTATACCTGACATAGCATCTGCACCTCTCTTTTTAACTATTCATCTTAAAATGCTTCAATGCCTCCACAATTGCACTCTCTTTATCTTCTGGACACTGCGGTTGCCTGCTATCTTCATTTTTAGGTAAATTATAATTCTTTCCAACCTCAATTCCGCATTTTCTCTTTACCTGTGAGATATACAGATTGGAAACCTTCATGCCGGCATTATGTTCAGCCACATACTTCTTTATCTCATCATATGTAGCCTTAGTCTCTGCAGATGTTATATCCATATCATCAAGTTCAATCGTGACATTAATGTAATCATCCGGCTTTTATTTCAGTTGGGACAAAAGAACAACCGTCTCAACGGTATTACCTCTTTCCCACAAAACTTTCCTTACTTCCTTACCGTCACGATATATCGGAAAATTGAACTCTATTGATTTCAAAGGCATTTCCGACTCTCCGTTTGGGTATATCTGAATTTCTTTTATGAGATAAGAAATAACGCTTTTCTTTTCTTCATCACTCATTATAGCATAGAGCTTTCCAAAATTCTTCATTATTTTATAAACATTCTCCAGAGTAATAGCTTCCATCTCAATAGAACTTCTTCGTAATTTTGCATCTTCAATTCGTTCCTCCAACTCAACAATCGTATCGTACAGCCCATCAAGTCTTAATGTCATATCGTGGATTTTTCTCTCACGATAACGGGCATCAGCAGGAAGATTATCAATCTCCCGTTCCAGACGAGCTTTATTCAAATCAACCTCCTTTAGCTTACTTTCATAATTTGCAATTTCCTTATCAACATTACCTGTATCTGTCTGTATTCCAATTCTGCTTTTTTATCTCTCTGGCAAAGTATTTGTCACTTACCAATTCTTTGACCGCTTCGATAACAAGCGGTTCAATATCCGTTTTTCTCAAAGAAGCCTTATAATCACAATGATGTCCTCGCTCCTGCTTATTTCTTCCACATATATAATAGTAAACTTCCTTATATGTGCCGTCTTTATTTGTCCAAGCGTGTTTGTTGGTATACATTGAACTTCCACACATAGGACATTTCAATACACCTGTCAAAAGATGCGACCTGTCTTTACCAACCTTTGATGGCTGTTTAATTCCTGTGGCGATACGTTTTGCACGAACCTTTTCCCATAATTCCGCACTTACAATACCCTCGTGCTGTCCGTCCTCTAAAATATAATCATCAGTGTGAACCTGCTTATACTCGTTTTTAGTTCCTTTTACTTTCTCTCTTGTTCTTCTTCCATAAGCAATTTTACCGCAATAAACAGGGTTATCTAATATCTGTCGTATAAAATGGCTGCTCCAAGTTTCCAATTTTCCATTCTGGCGTGGTATCTTTTTAATGCCTTGAAGATTAAGATATTTCGCCACTCCACCAAGTCCAATATCAGAATTACCAAACTTCTCAAAGATAATGCGAATAGCTTTCGCTTCCGTTTCTTCTATCAAAAGCTGATTATTCTCAAGATAATATCCATACGGGGCAAATCCACCATTCCAACCGCCCTGTCTGGCTTTTTCCCTGCGTCCATTCATTGTCTGCTCAATAATATTTTCTCTCTCAATTTCTGCAACAGCAGAAAGGACAGATATTAAGAGCTTTCCGCTTGTCTGTGATGAATCAATTCCTTCTTCAATACAAATAAGGTTTATGCCATAAGACTGAACGAACTCCAATGAATTTAAGATGTCTGCTGCATTTCTTCCGAAGCGTGACAACTTATATACTAAAATATAATCTATCTCTAATCCGTTTTTTATATCAGACAGCATTTTCTTAAATGCAGGTCGCCCCTCAATAGATTTTCCTGACTTTCCTGCGTCCTCATATACACCTACAATCTCCATTTCCTCTCTGTCTGCAAATCGTTTCAAACTATTTTTCTGACCTTCAAGGCTATATCCATCAACCTGCATTTCTGTACTTACTCTTGGATATAAAACACATTTCTTTCCCTCTCTGTTCATTCTGTCACCTCCGATAGTTTAGAAAAATGTGATATGTAAGGTTGCGTAAGATTACGCAACACAATCTAAATCTTGCAGAACTGATTTTCCGTATTTTTCAACTATCTGCACCATGGCACTGATAAAAGCGTCAAAGTTTTCCTTTTCATCAGCTACGATGTCAGGCTGCTGTTCTGCATTCTCTATTATTTTTACATTTTCCATCTGAATACCTCCGCAAGAGCAAAGCGGCTGTACACTCTAAATTATAGAGATACAGCCGCCCTTTGGCGAATGTGCAAATCCACCCACACATTCACATTTACACATTTTTATCAATTCTTTTTTCAAGCGAAACGCTGATAGCCAGAGCTTTATCAACAGCAACAAGAAAACGCCCATCAAGAGTTCCTAAATACTCTTGCAGGCGTTGTTTATCAATGGTACGAATTTGCTCCAATAAGATAATGGAATCTTTATCAAGTCCATTAACATTGTGTACGATAGTGTGTGTCGGTAGTTTTTTCTTTGTTCCAATCTGTCCTGTAATCGCCGCTACAATGACCGTAGGGCTGTGCTTATTCCCTGTATCATTAGAAATGATAAGTACAGGGCGTGTACCGCCTTGCTCCGAGCCGATGACGGGGTTTAAGTTTGCGTAGTAGATGTCTCCACGCTTAATGATTCTATCCATAGTGTTTGACCTCCCATTTGGATTTAGGCAGGAGCATCCTGCCTATGTAACAGCCAAACACAAGGAAGTATTTAAGGTCGGAAGCATATAAACAAAACTCTGTTCTTATGACCGCCCTGTGTCTGGCATTATGATAGGAAGCATTTCAATTTGTCCTCGACACCCCGAAATGCTAATGCGTTTGTAAACGCGGGGAAGTCGCCAAACGGTCAGCAGCGAACTGACGCCACGGGAGTTTCACCCCAACTGTCGGTCTGACAGAGCCGCCCTCATTGCCTGCGGTGGAATGGATACCACTCGGACTGTGACTGGACGGGAGTACCATTATTCTCTTTGTGGGTTATGGCGAAATCGGGAGCTGCCCGATATTTAGAGTCGGTAACGAATGGCTCACCACCTTTCATCGCTCGCTGCATCTTAGCAGGTCTTGGCGTACCGCTGCACACGCTTATGCTCATCACAATCACAAAGAGGAAGTATTTGGCGAATGGGTATTCAGTTGTCAAGGAACAGCCCCGTTTTCGCCACACAAAGGAAAACAGGTGAAAGAGTTTTTAAACCCTCTCACCTGTTTGCTCACTTAAACCTCATAACACAAGGCACTATTTCAAATATTTTTTCAAAGTTTTTATCGCCGCATAGATGGAGCTTTGAATGGCTTGATACTTACAGCCCTCCAATTTGGCGATTTGCTCATAAGTCATCTCCCCGAAGAAGTGCAACAGCAATCTGCGTCTTTGGGTTTCGGGCAGTTTTGAAATTGCCTTATGTAGCAGTTCATATTCGATACTCCTTGAAACGCTTTCCTCAAGGCTCTCTGCCTTATAAAATGCTCGGTCATTCAAGGATGCTTCGGTTAGCTCAGAGTGTTCGATATGCCTGCTCACTCGGTTGAGATAGGAAATGTCCTCAAGCTCAAAGCGGTTGAACAGCTCATACAGTACTTTATCTATTTCAATATTCTGCATTACACCTCGTGCATCTTTGAAAGAGAGATAGTATCTGCCCTCCACAATCATCAGCGTATAAGGGTTATGCTTGTCCTTTTTTCGATTCGGATGCTTTTCATCCATTGTCCGTTCCTCCAATCAATCTGATTTTTTTGAAAAACTCAGATTGGTCGGCGGAGAACGGCAACCTGCTCCAGAAGATGGCTTACGCCATATTCTTACAAAAAACGACAAAAGAAAAACCACAAAGGCTGTCAGACCCTTGCGGTTATCAGAAATAAACACTATTATATGGATATGAGACTTCTACTTGTAGGGTAGAATATCCCCACGCACAAGCAAGGATTTTTTTAACAGATTATCCTCGCAAATTCTTAATACTATGTAGATAATTGCTGCTTCTGATAAGCAGCGTTACGGTGGCACTTGACCAACACATAAAAAGTCCCTCCAAACTCAAACGGGTCTGAAGGGCGTGGAGAAACAGCCACCAAAGCTCCGTTTTTTTATTCGGTGGGCTTGTCAAACTTATGCTATACGAAAAGAAAGAGCCGATGAGTTACGAGATTATCTCGCAAGTTCATCGGCTCTGCGTCTATGCGTCTGGCTCTCTGATGACGGTTATATGTAATTCCTTTGCATTTATCAAAGTTTCCTGCTTGCATTTCGGACAGTAGAGAGGATAGTTCTTCAATACCGTATCTTCTCTAAGCCTGTCACGAGTTTTGCTGCCACATATCGGACAGATTATCCATTCTGTTTGTTCCAACTACACACCTCCTTTTAATCATCTGAAACATCAGGTAACTGAATGCAGATGGTTAATTTTCCATTCTCATATTGAGCAGATATTGTACCGTTCATTTGCTCAATCAGTATTCTTGAAATAGACAAACCAAGACCTGTTGACTTTCTTGCATTTTCAACCGTATAAAAGCGGTCAAACAATCTTTTGACATCTACCTCACTTAAATCCGAAGCTGTATTTGAAAAAGTGATTTTTCCTGCATCGGTCAAAGTAATATTCAAATCTCCATCACTATATTTAATTGCATTATTGATAAGATTTGAGAATATACGGGATAGTGCAGCTCTATTGACTTTTCGGATAACCTTTTTTTTCTGTCATAGAGATATTCGGTGTTATCTTCCGTTCCTGTAAAGCTGCATAAAATCCTAATATACTTTCTTCCAATACAACATTCACGACAACAAGTTCCACGCTGTTATCATATTCTGGGGAGGTAATGATAGAATAACGGAAAAGTTCTTCCGTAAGCTGTTTTAAAACTTCGGTACGATTTTTAATCACTTCAATATAACGCTCTGCGGCTTCGCTTTTTTCTACATTATCAAGTAAATCCAAATAGCCGCTGATGGCTGTAAGCGGAGTACGCAAATCGTGTGAGATATTAGTAACAGCACTTTTTAGTTCTAAATCACCCTGTTGAAAGCGGTGTCGCTCTTTGCGTAGTTTACGAAGTTCGGAATTTAATCGTTCCGCAAGCCTACGCATATTTTTATCTTGGTATGAAATATCAATAAGCGTATTAGTTTCGGTCATTAGTCGCTCGGCAAATTGAGCTTCTATTTCTCGTGCAGTCTTTTGTACGAGAAATAGTTTAAAAAGCAAAATAAAAATAAGAATTAGCAAAATACTGATAACGACTAATAACCAAAATTCCATAATATCTCCTTATTTTAGTTCTTTCTTTTTGAAGAAGAACGTTCCTGCTCCTGTTGTTAAAATGATAATGACCAACGAATAAATAGGTAGTAATTCTAAATTTACAGCTTCTCCAGAAGTGCATTGAATAGCTTGTCCACTAGGAAGTAGGTCGTAAAAGAATTGAACCACTTCGCGTGTCTTTTTATCTAAATATTTTGGATTTGGTGTATCTTCTTCATACATTGGAGAACCGTTAATTGATGTATACGCCGGAAGCATCTTCGGCTCGTCTAATCTAGCATTAATATAGGTACCTACAAGCAACAATAAAAACACACTTAAAATACTAATAATGGCAGTAATCGTCCTATTTCCATTTAGCATTGCAATCATAGTAAAAATTGAAGAAAAGACAATAGCAAACATAAATACAACTAACACAAGAAATAATACCGCTTTTATATCCATTTTAAAAAATCCAAGCAATGGAATTCCTACACAAAGATATGCAATAAAGTAATAATACACACATAGCTATACTCACTACCGAACAAGTGATAAAGTTCGACCAATAAATAGAAATCCTTGTTCGTCCAATTATCACCTTATTCCGAATTGTTCCATCGCTAAACTCTGTACCAATAAATAAACTACAAAATACAGCAGCTATAATACCTATCAAGATACTACAAGTAAAAAAACCGCTGTCAATACTTCCTATATAGTTAAAACGCTGCATATCCATATATCTCATAATAGGAATAAATATCCCTGCCACACACATAAAAACCATACCAATCCAAAAAAATTTATCTTTTCTCAATCGGATAAAATTTGCCGATAATAATTTACCCATTGTTTTTACCTCCTACTAAGCTGACATAATAACTTTCCAAACTTTCATCTCGTTCCTGCATAGAAATAACTTCACAGTTTTCCTTTGACAATGCCATAGTCAGTTTGGAAACATTGACTTTAGCAAATACATCAGCCACTTTGTCAGAGATAATATTATAATCCACTTTCATTTCATCCAGAACACAGGCGAGCGTCTGTACATTTGTTACTTCAAGGCGAACACACTTACGGCAAGAAGCTTCCAATTCTTCCGCACTGATTTCTTTCACCATTCTTCCGCTGTCAATGAAGCCATAATGTGTTGCAAGACGGGACAGCTCATCAAGAATGTGGCTTGAAATCAATACAGTTATTTGGTATTCACAATTAAGCTTTAGAATTAACTCACGCATCTCAATAATGCCTTGTGGGTCAAGACCATTAACAGGTTCATCTAACACTAAGAAATCTGGGTCGCCTGCCAAAGCAATAGCAATTCCTAATCTCTGTCGCATACCGAGCGAAAAGTTTTTAGCCTTTTTGTTTCCTGTGTTTTCAAGTCCTACCAATTTTAACAGCTTCGGAATACTGTTATAGGAAGGAATGCCGAGAATTCTATACTGTTCCTTCAGATTGTCAACTGCTGTTAAATCCAAATAAATGGACGGTGTTTCAACCACAGCACCCATTCTTCTGCGAGATTTTAAGATTTCCTTTTCTGAGTTTTTCAGTCCATATAAGGCATACTCCCCAGATGTAGGCTCTTGCAGCCCACAAATCAATCGAATTAAAGTTGTCTTGCCAGCACCATTTTTACCGACAAAACCATAGATTGCTCCTTTCGGAATATTCATAGTAAGTCCATTCAACGCTTTGAAATGTTTATAATTTTTGCATAAATCGTTTGTTTTAAGAACATACTCCATAAGTTTTACCTCCTTGTATTTGGTGCTGTCATTCTATCGCAAAATGGTTAAGAAAACAGTTAAGAAAATAGTTCAGAAATAGTAAAGATTTTATTTTATTCCGTTTTCATCTTAAATCCAATACCCCAGACTGCTTCCACATACTCTTTTCCACTTACCTCACGGAGTTTCTTGCGAAGATTACTTATATGCGTTTTCAGCGAGCTTTCCGTACAGTCGGGAGTATCTTCACTAATACGGTCAAGAAGTTGCGATTTAGAAACAACCTGCGACGGATTTTGCATTAGAAGCTTCAGAATAGCATACTCTGTTCTCGTCAGTTTAATTTCCGTATCTTTTATTCTTACTATATGCGTATCAACATCGAGTTCAATTTCTTCAAAAGTCAAAATCTCCGACTTATCGAGGGTATCAAAAATACGAAGGTGAACGGCAATACGGGCTAATAATTCCTTTGTATGAAAAGGTTTTGTCACATAATCAACTGCACCACCAAGCAGAAGTTCTACCTTATTGTCAACATCAACCTTTGCACTCATAACAATTACAGGAATACCTTTAATGTACGGTAAGACTTCTTCGCCACTTAGCCCCGGCAGCATCAAATCAAGTAGAATAAGGTCTGGCCTTGACTGAGAAAGCACAAATACAGCTTCCGTTCCTGAGTATGCACGGGAAACAGAATACCCCTCATTTTTCAGGATTTCCTCAAGCACATTTCCTATATCTAAATCATCATCTATAATCAAAATGTTTTTCATACTTATTAAACTCCATTCTTAAATCTCGCATCAGCAGGCTTTTTAGCCTCTTTTGGAATAAGCCATACACGGTTTACATTTATAACTCCGTCAACACGGTTATCTTTGCATAACCGTTGTACCCACCTAAGTGACACTTCCCATTTTTCGGCAGCTTCTTGTGCAGTCATATACTCAAACATTTTTAACCTCCTAATGCGTGCTAAATATAGTATAGCCGTTTGAACGAACTATATCAAGTGTGCGATTATGAATTTTTACCTCCGCTTGTAGGAAGTGAAATATCTTATAGTCGGCATTTTCACATCGTTTAATAAGAAGCCACAAATCCATACAATATAATAATAAAGAATTATGTTGGTACAAGGTGGTGAGCTTATGGACGAGAGAAACAACGATTTTGATTTCGATTTTATGCCGATAGGACAGGCGATTAAGAAAGCCCGTGAAGCAAGAGGAATGACGAGAGAGCAGCTTTCTGGGATAATCGGCTATGCCCCCAGACACATTCAATCTATCGAAAACGAGGGAAAATATCCAAGCATCGAGCTGTTTATTCAGCTTATTACAATCTTCGATGTTTCGGTTGATGAGTATATATTTCCTAACAAAGAAGTCAAAAAGAGTTCCGTCCGCAGACGCTTAGACGCACAGCTCGACAATTTAGATGATAAAGAACTGTCAGTTATAGAAGCAACTGTAAACGGATTATGTAAGGCAAAAGAGCCAGAGGACTAAAGACCTCTGGTTTTTCTTTTGCCCTTTTCCTTAATAGGCAGGGATACCGTAACCGTAAATCACGCTGCTGCCGACAGAATAGCTTCTCTGCTTGCAGGCATCATCAGAATTGCCCTCAACCGTATAAACTGTACCGTTTTCGCATTTCTCCACAATGCCTGTGTGGTCGATTGTACCGTCATTATCCCAATCAAAAAAGATAATACTTCCTGCCGATGGCTCATAATCCCGCCCCTGCCATTGTCCGTTGCTCTGAAACCAATTCACACCGTCCGAACAGAGGGAATACTTTGGTATGATTCCGCTTTCCAGATAACCGCACTGCTCGGCACACCAAGATACAAAACAGGCACACCATTCCACACGGCTGTCAAAACCGTACCACGACCAATAAGGCTGACCGCCCTCATTGCCGAGCTGCGTTAAGGCAACCTCTACAATGGCTTGATTGCCGCCGCCCGTAAATGCCCGTCCGTATGGATAGTAACGCAGGACGTGGGAAACATACTGCGTATCCCCGTAACTGTCCCACCCTAAGCGTTCTGCCTGTGTAGTAGAAAACTCTACCGCATTGGCATAGGAATATCCTCCATAGTTGGTTTTCGCCCACGAGATATAGCCATTGCCGAAATTGTAGCCCTGCAAAGCAAGTTTGATACGCTCCATATCAATCGGGTTTTCCACCTCTGCATCACTTAAGCAGGCAGCTAAGTTCTGGATACCTACATTGATGGAATACTCTGGGTCGGTAATGCCGTTTGGCGTATTCGGGTAACGGGTATTGTATCCGCACTCGGAAGCTGCATCGGGTCATTTCCACGCCCTCCAGATTCCTGCATCATCACCGCCTTAATCAGCTTCGTATATTCAGAAATACCGTGCTGCCTTGCATACTGCTGTATCAAAGGCTCATAGGCTTCCACCTCGGCACTGACTGGCGTATAGGAGTTGCTGTTGCCGCCACCGCCGAATAAGGATACCGCACAACCAAACAACACGATGATAAGGATAATTAAAACCGCAACCCAACCACCTGCGATAATGGCAGAAATCAGAGTCTTTGTGCCTGCGATGATTGCCTTGACAGCGGCGATAGTCGCTCTGACCGCCGCCTTTGTCGCTTGGGCAGTAGCCTTTGCCGTTGCTTTCGCTGCCTGTGCCGCCTTTTGTGTCGCCTTAACAGAAGCCTGTGCGGTTTTCTGTGCCGCTTTTGCCGAAGCCTGCGTAGTCTTAATCGCAGCCTTTGAAGTGGAATGAGCCGTTTTTACACCTTTTTCGGCTGACTTTACCGTACCTTTGGCGGCAGTTTTGACCGTTTTCCCTGTGCTTTTGGCAGACTGTTTTATCGTCTTTTCCACCTGCCGCTTAGTCTTGATGGTCTGGGCAGGGGTATCGGGAACAGCGGCACGGTTAGCCGCACTTTGACGGACGGCAGAACCGCTTCGTACAGAAGCCGCCTGTGCCTGTTTCTGCTCGGCAGCTTTCATTGCCCGTTTGGTCTTAAAGTCCGCAATCTTATCCTTTGCCTTGACGACATTTTCCTTTGTGGTCTGCACACTTTTCTGACCCTGCTTATTGAATTGATGGATGCCCTCGTCCTTGATACGGTCAGCCGCATAGGACACCTTATCGGAAGCATACTCAGTAGCAGAGCTTTCCTCAGCATAATAGCCCTGTTCCGCCTTATCCTTTGTCTTGGCATAAGCAGATTTCATACGCTCGCCTGCAATAGCCGCCTTGTCAATGGTCTTAATCGTACCCTTGACCGCATCTCTGGTCTTTATATTCGCCATACAAAACCTCCTTTCCCAGAAGTTTTGCGGTCATATCAAGATACCTTTTTTGCCACCACCACAAGCCTGCCGTTCTGGGCAGAGTATTCACAGGTGGAAAGGGTAATCAGCCTATCGCCATATTCAGCACTTACACCCGTATCGTATAAGGCAAGCTCCTTACACTTGGCGATATAGGAATCAAAGGCTTCTTCATTTTCTGCATTGACAAAATCATAGTAGCGGAAGCCCTCCGAGCTGTACGCAACAGTCTTGAAAACAGCCACGATTTCATATTCTGCCTGCTCGGTCAGCGTATCAAACTGAATGGTCTTGTGCTTTTCATAAAAGCTCTCTGCCTTGTAATCCTCTAACGCCCCGAACATCTTGCCGCCCTTGATGTGATGACCGTAAATCACAAGGTTGTCGCTCTCCAAAAGGTTGCAGTTTTCTTGGATATAGGGCGTTCCCAAATCACTGTATGCCTTTTCAAAGTTGTGTTTCAGATAGAAGTTCGGATTGTTCGTTGTCTGCATCACAGGATAGTTGAGCTTCGTGCCGGCAATGGAAATCCAACCGACCATATCCTCATTTTGCAGATACAGCTCCCTGTATTTCGCAAGGACATCTTCGCCCTCACTGACAGGCGTATCCTCTGGGATTGCTTCTTCTGGAGCTTTCTCTACAAGCTTCGCCATCTGTTCAAATGCTTCGGTCTGTTCCTCCACCTGTGCGTAGTGGTGGTAAATTTGAAAGCCGCAAAAAACCGCTGCACCCAACAGGACAACAGCGGCAGCGATACAAATCTGCATTTTATATTTTTTCATAAGCTCATCCTTTCTCATCTTGAATGTTCCGTCTGCTGTTTCGGTGCAGGGAGTTCCCTGCAATACTCTGGATACCTTACCTTAATGCCCTCCATAAAGTAGGGAGCGAACTCACAGCAGAATAAGTCCTCTGGTGTGAAGTCCTGTGGACGCTCCTTATCGGTGTAACCGTTCCAAAGGTTAAAGGCAAGGTGGCAGACCTTGACCGTGCCGCTTGTCTGCCATCCACCGTGCATCCCCTCTGGCTCAATGCAGTCTGTCTTAAAGTCAAACATCTGGTTGATGTTTGCCCTCGTTTCTGCGGCAATGCCCATCACATAGAAAAAGGCTCTGTGATAGCAGTCATTGACTCTGCTTTTGTTCATCATTTCCAGAAAGAAATCACGATGAGCCGCAGAGCGAAATCGGATATTAGACATTGAAATTCCTCCTTTCTTAAACCTCACCAAATTTGGTTGTCATCAATTTATAAAGCTCTGTGTTTCTTGGGAACTTGTTGACAAACGGCACAAGGGAGCTGCCGACTTTCAAAAGCCCCTGTCCTGCACCCACATTCGTAATATAGCTCATCTGAAGGTCAGAGATGTTAAGGAGCTTGGCAAGCTCAAGCCTGTCGGTGGACGCTTGGTTTAACATAATGATAAACTCCGAGTTTGCAAGCAT
>ENA-OPYY01000538-OPYY01000538.1-human-gut-metagenome-genome-assembly--contig:-NODE-538-length-11918-cov-1.180053_pt1 | contig 11918 bp, 14 predicted proteins | sample MGYA00242472_ERZ504481 | MGnify/ENA primary metagenome ERZ504481 (study PRJEB26092, sample SAMD00036265) | human gut metagenome | host: Homo sapiens | study: EMG produced TPA metagenomics assembly of...
TTTCCTTTTAATGTATCCACGGGAATTCCTGTTTTTCTTTCTTTTTAATTCCGCAGATAAGTCAACAAGATACTCGATTTCTTCCTTGGTAAAATCCTTCAATGTTAAAAAATGACGCCCTTTTAAATCCATTACAGTAATCCTCCGCTTCTATAAAAGTTTTTCTTTTGAAATAATCTGCACAAAAGCCGGTAACTCTTCGCCCTCAAGAGACGGCAGCTTTTCTCTTACCCTGTCCTGCAGCTCCTGCAAAGTATAAATTTTATACTTTTGAATTCTGCATATCTTTGCCGTTGCTTCTAAGATAGAAAGATACAATTCTCTGTAACTCCATTCTTTAGAAAGCTTCATCTCCTCTGCGATTACCGGCAAAATAATTTCTGTAAGATTTCGAACTGCTCTGCTTTCCTGCACCTCCAATTTATATACATCTGCCAGATATACATAAATATCCTGACTTAATTCTGTCAACTGCCTTAAATAATAACATTCTTTTTCCTGTTCATCAATATAATATATTTTCCCCCGCAAGTCCGTAAATCACACGCATGGTATCAAAATACCCACGTTTTAGATGTATTTTGCTTCTTTTAGGGTTAAAATCCAAAATACTTCCCAAGCTTACCGTAGGAGCAATGGTGTAAATCGTAGTATCTTCCGGAATTTTGACCTTTTTTTCTCTCCCAATGCCAAAAATCCGTACCACAAGAATATCCTTATACTCCTTCTCAATCAAAGTATCTATGGGAACATTGTTAATAGCCCCACCGTCAATATAGGTCTTTCCATGGAGCTTCTCACTCTTAAAAATAGGAAAAATATAAGAGCTTGCCAGTAAAAAATCCTTAATAAGCTCCGGTTCAATTCCCTTTAAATCTACATTTAAGTCTCTCATTTCATCTACGCTGAAGGTGTGAATATACAAATCCATAGGAGAATTTTGAATTTTTTCTTCATCCACACATTCTGCAATCAGCTCTTTTAGGGGAGTAATGTCCACGCCGCCGGCAGAAATATAGTCCATCATATCCTTCAAAGCATCACGGCTGATTTTCTTCTGTTTAAAAATGTCTTCCATGACTTTATCATCTACCGACATAATCTGGGAATAAGAAATATTCTCCCACAGGCTTTCTGCCTTTTCCAAATCTCCCATACAGATTAAAGCTCCATTTAATGCCCCTACGCTGGTTCCCGCAATTCCTTTTATACGAATACCTGCCTCTTTTAATGCTTTCCATGCGCCTATCTGATATGCGCCTTTTGCGCCGCCTCCCTCAAGTACCAGTCCATACTCCTTTTCAGTATCAAGTACCGGTTTCATGCTCCACCTCTCATTCCTATTTAGAAAGGGAGCCTTGCCTTCGCAAGCAGCCCCCTTTTTTACTTAATTTTCTTTTTTATTTGTAGCAATTTCTACTAAGGAAGATGCAAGACCTGCAATTCCCTGAATTTCTGACGGAATGATAATCTTGGTAGCTTTTCCGTCTGCTGCCTGTGCAAATGCCTCCAGACTCTTTAATGTAAGAACACTCTGGTCTGCACCGGCATCTTTAATAAAGCGGATACCGTCTGCCTTTGCCTGCTGCACCTTCAAAATAGCTTCTGCCTGACCTTCTGCCTCTTTAATCATCTTTTCCTTCTCAGCTTCCGCTCTCAAAATTGCTGCCTGCTTTTCAGCCTCTGCATCTAAAATCGCAGACTCTTTTTTACCTTCTGCCACAAGAATTGTAGATTTCTTCTCACCTTCTGCTTTCAGAATTGCTTCACGGCGTTCACGTTCTGCCTTCATCTGTTTCTCCATAGCTTCCTGAATAGCTGCCGGAGGAATGATATTTTTCAATTCTACACGGGTTACCTTAATACCCCACGGGTCAGTAGCATCATCAAGAGACGCTCTCATTTTTGTATTGATAATCTCTCTGGAAGTCAGTGTAGCATCCAGTTCCATATCACCGATAATATTACGAAGTGTGGTGGCCGTCAGATTTTCAATCGCCATAATCGGATTGTCAATGCCGTAAGTAAATAATCTTGGGTCTGTAATCTGGAAGAATACAACCGTATCAATCCGCATGGTAACATTGTCTTTTGTAATAACCGGCTGCGGAGCAAAATCTACAACCTGCTCTTTTAAATTTACACGCTTTGCAACTCTTTCAATAAACGGCACTTTAAAATGAACACCGCTTCCCCATGTTGCCTTATATACCCCAAGACGTTCCAAAATATATGCCTGTGACTGAGGTACAATCTTTACACAGGATGCCGCAATAATTAAAATAATTACGAACAGAATAATAACTAACCACATCATATTACATGTCCTCCTCTACAATCAGCTTTACACCTTCTACTGCTGTAACCCTTACAACTTTTCCTTTTTCAATCGTATTGCCGTTTTTCGCTCTTGCAGTCCATTCCATTCCCTGAATGGTAACCTGACCTTCTGCTTTCAGATTGTCAATGGTAGCTGTTACAATTCCTTTTTGTCCCGGAATACTGTCTACATTGGTTTTCTGCACGTCCTTATTCAGGTATTTCACCGCCAGAGGTCTGGTAAATAAGAGAAGTACAACAGAAACCGCTATAAACAACAGCAGTTGCAGCCACAGCGGACCTCCTGCCAGAGAAACCAAAAAGGCAACTAATGCCCCACCTGCAAACCAGACAGTTGTAAGTCCCAGCGTCAAAAATTCAATGACAAGAAGAATTGCCAAAACTACAAGCCAGATAATGGATATTGTTCCTGCGTCCATAACCCCACCTTCTTTACTATAAATTCTCTGCATCAGTAAAGTTTCTACTGATTTGTCCTCTTATTATATTCTAGTTTTCTGAAAATATCAACGCTTTTTTCTTGTATTTCTTTTGTTTTTTATTAAAATCACTTAGTCGCATTTATCTCATAAAGAAAAACTCCAAAAACAACTTCTCGCTGCTTTCGGAGTTTTCAAAAATATAGTCAATCTTCTCTTTTAATAAAATGTCTGATTACCGATAGTCAGACCTCTGCCGCCTCCTGCATGGAAGAATAAACGGTCTCCAATGGTGTTTGCTCCTGCAAACACATCTCTTGCAGCATCATAACATGCCTGACTTGCACCTCTGCTTAATACAGATGCAAGTTTTCCTGATGCAGCCGGTGTAAACTGTCCTCTCTGGTAAATAACTTCTGATAATGTATTTGGGAACTTGCTACTGCGGATACGGTTCATAATAACTGCACCTACACCAACTTTCCCTTCATAAGACTCCCCGCCTGCTTCACACTCAATAATTGCAGCCATCAATCTAAATCTGCCTGGGATACGGATGTTGTCTGATTTGAAACCGCTGCTGTTTCAACTACGGCGTCTAAAGGCTGTGCACCTGTAATCTCCCCCATCACCATACACAGACTCAAATAACTGCTGCGCTTCCTCGCCGGATACCAGCAGGTCTTCTCTGATATATCCTTCAATTTCACCGGAAGAAACCTGAACCCATCCGTTTTCTTCTCCTACCACTGTCACTACAGCACCCGCCGGAAGTTTTCCGACTCTCTCTGTGCTAATATCAGAGCCTTTACGAATGTTTGCATATGTAGTAACATTCGCTGCTGCTTTATCTGACCAGTCAAAAGTTTCTTTATCTGTTGTATCTGCCAATGCCGGTACTGCCATTGCAACAGTCATAGCACCAACAGTTCCCACACAAGTTAAAAGTTTCATGAATTTTCTTCTCATTAAAATAACCTCCTGATAAGTCTGTTTCTTTTTTTAACATTTGTTACAGATTTATTAAGCTTTGTTACAAACTTATTCTAACAAGGTTACGTTTCTTTGTCAACCGGGTATTTTTTGTAACATTTTACAGTATTTCGGAGAGAAAAATAGAAAAAAGTGGCAAATATATAGAATATTCACCACTTTTCAAATTTTATATTCAATTTTTACGGCGCTGCCTGTATGCCTCGTACATCAAAATTCCCGATGCCATAGCAGCATTTAAGGACTCCACTTTTCCCTGCATTGGAATTTTAATCAGGGTATCTGCGCTCTCTGTAAGCTGCTCGGTAAGACCGTTTCCTTCATTTCCAATAAGAAATGCTGCGCCTTTCGTATAGCACTCCTCATCGTAATCATTTCTTCCTTTTAAATGAGCAGCATAAGTCGTAATTCCCTTTTCTTTTAAAAGAGGAAGCACTTCCTCCTCAATGGAATTTACATAAATAATCGGCATCCTGTAAACAGAACCCATAGTGGAACGGATAACCTTCGGATTAAACACATCTACGGAGGTTCTGCTCATAATTACACCTGTCACTCCTGCCCCTTCTCCGGTTCGTAAAATTGTCCCCAAATTTCCCGGGTCCTGTAAATCTTCTAAAATCATCAGCAGGGGATTTTCTTCTCTGCTTAAAATTTCAGAAAGACTATAATTCTCCATTTTCACCAGACAAAGTACTCCCTGAGGTGTTACGGTATCGGATTAAATTTTTAAAAATTTTATCATCCACAAGCTCCACATATTCTGTTTCTTCTATACTAATGCCTTTCTCCAGAAGGATTTTTTCACATTCCTCCTTCCGGGCAAAAGACTGGGATAAATACACTTTTTGCAGACGGGATTTCGGTACTTCACTGAACATCTTAATCCCTTCTACGGCAAAAACCTGTTCTTCCCTGCGTACCTTTGCTTTCTTCAATATCTGCTGTACTTTCTTTATCTGTACATTTGACGCACTTGTAATCATTTTCTTACTCGTTATTCTTGCTGTAATTATGAGACAGGGAATAGCTTACCTCATACTGATATTCGGAGATACCTTTCTTCATTGCCAGCGCTTCATTGATATCCATATCAATGTACTCACCGTCTCTGTAACAGATAACTCTCTTAGATTTACCTTCCAGAAGAATGTCTACTGCTTTTGCACCCATAATGGAAGCATATACTCTATCCTTACATGTCGGTGCACCGCCACGCTGCATGTGACCTAAGATAGTCGCTCTTGTTTCAATTCCTGTTGCAGCCTCGATACGTTTTGCCATAGCTTCGGAATGTCCGATACCTTCTGCATTAATGATAATATGATGTTTTTTACCTTTTTTACGGTTGTCGATGATGTTGTTGATAATTTTCTGTTCATCAAAATCGTATTTTTCAGGAAGCAAAATATCCTCTGCACCATTGGCAATACCGCACCATAAAGCAAGATATCCTGCATTTCTTCCCATTACCTCAATAATACTTACACGTTCATGAGAAGTAGAAGTATCACGTACCTTATCAATGGCTTCCATAGCTGTATTTACCGCTGTATCAAAACCGATTGTATACTCTGTACAAGCGATATCAAGGTCAATTGTTCCCGGAACGCCTACTGCGTTAATTCCCAGATTAGCCAGCTTCTGTGCACCGGCAAAAGACCCGTCACCACCGATAACTACCAGACCGTCAATGCCGTGTTTTTTACATACCTCGGCAGCTCTCTTCTGTCCTTCCGGTGTACGCATTTCTGTACAACGGGCAGTATACAGGATTGTACCACCTTTTTGAATTGTATCTGAAACGTCTACGGCAGTCATGTCAATGATTTCTTCATTCATCAGACCGCTGTAACCTTTTAAAATTCCCTTCATATTAATACCACGGCTTAAGCCTCTTCTGACTACTGCACGAATTGCAGCATTCATTCCCGGCGCATCTCCACCGCTTGTTAATACACCAATTGTTTTAATTTCTTTATTTGTAGTCATTTTCTTCCTCCATACTGTTGGCAGACTCTTGTTTCTTATTTTGTACATTCAGTCGTTTCTTATTCTAATCTATTTTCTACTGTTTTTCAATACTCTTTTCGACAACTTTTACATTGTCTTTTCCGTACTTTTCGTACAGCCTTACCAATAAGTCCTGACTAATGCGAATACTTTTGGATGCCCCTAACCTTTTTATAGCCTTTGGAGACTTAATATAGATTACTACGCCGTCCTTTCCGTCTGCTTCTTTTAAGTCTTCATACAACTCCTGTTCACGGGAAAGAAAACTTTCTTTTGTCTCAAACTGCAGCCACAGCTCTCTTGGCGCATCCTCAAAAGAATACATACTTTCACAGATTACCTTACTTGCTCTTTCCTCTTCCACGGAAACGCGACCTTTGATAAACACCTTTTCATCAATTTCCATAAGTCTTACATTCTTTTCATAATCACGAGGGAAAACCACAATCTCCACAGTCCCCAGCAAATCCTCCAAGGTAAGAAATGCCATTACTTTATTAGTCTTCGTATACTTAATGGTCTTTTCCGTAATCATACCGCCTACAATTACCTGCTGCCCATCACGCACCTTCGGCTGTCCACTTTCCTCATCAGGCATAAAATCCGTGGTGACCGCTGATATATTTTTCCTCCAGCAGGTCTCATATTCTTCCAATGGATGACCGCTGATATAAATTCCCAGCACTTCCTTTTCAAAGGCAAGCTTTGCCTCTTTCGGATATTCCTCCACATCCGGCATATGAATTTCATAGGCCGTTTTTTCTTCCTCTGACACAAAATCAAATAAACTCATTTGCCCTGCCATCATATTCTTCTTTTCCTGCACGATGGCGTCTAAAATCTGAGCGTATACCATCATTTTCTGACGGCGGTTTCCGGGTAGTTCGTCAAAAGCTCCTGCCTTAATAAAGTTTTCAATCGCCTTTTTGTTGACATCCTTTCCCGTCATTCTCTCAATGAAATCTCGAAGGCTTGTAAAATCTCCTCTCTGATTTCTCTCCGCCACGATGGCTTCAATCACCGGCTTTCCAATGCTTTTAATCGCTGATAATCCATATCGTATTCCCCCTCCATCTACGGAAAAGGTACTGTCTCCCTTGTTAATATCGGGAGGCAGAATAGCAATTCCCATTCTGCGACAGGATAAAATATAATCGGCAACCTTTGGTGGATTATCAATGACAGACGTCATCAAAGCAGCCATAAATTCCACAGGGAAATGGCACTTCAAATATGCGGTTTGATATGCCACCACTGCATAAGCTGCCGCATGTGATTTATTAAAGGCATACTTTGCAAAATCCATCATCTGCTCATAGATTTTATTTGCAATCTCCTCGGAAATCCCTCTGTTCACACAGCCGGGAACGCCTTCTTCTTCATTTCCGTAAACGAAATTTTGACGCTCCTTCTCCATTACCGCAGCCTTTTTCTTACTCATGGCACGGCGCACCAAATCGCTTCGTCCCAAAGTATATCCGCCCAGAGAGCGCACAATCTGCATAACCTGCTCCTGATACACAATACAGCCGTAAGTTGCGCTCAAAATCGGCTCAAGCTGCGGACAAAGGAAATGAATACTGTCAGGATTATTTTTCCTTCAATATATTGAGGAATAAAGTCCATTGGACCGGGACGATACAGCGATATTCCCGCAATAACGTCCTCCAGACTCTCCGGCTTCAATTCCTTCATAAAGCTTGTCATTCCTGCACTTTCCAGCTGGAAAACGCCCTCTGTCTTACCTGCTCCCAGCATATCGTAGACCGCTTTATCATTGTAATCCACATGGTCCATGTCAAGAGAAATCCCTTTGTTTTTCTCAATCAGCTTCACTGCCTTTTGAATAACTGTAAGAGTACGAAGTCCCAAAAAGTCCATTTTCAGAAGCCCCAGCTCTTCTAAAGTGGTCATGGTAAACTGTGTAACAATAGAACCGTCTGAAGCCCTTGCAAGGGGAACATATTCGTCTACGGACTTCTGACTGATTACCACACCTGCTGCGTGCATGGAAGTATGGCGGGGCAAGCCTTCCAGACGGCGGCTCATATCAATAAGCTTTTTCACCGTCTCATCCGTAGTATACAAATTTTTCAATTCCGGGTTCATTTTTAAAGCCTTATCGATGGTGATATTTAATTCCTCCGGTATCATCTTGGCAATGGCATCACACTGCGCATAGGGCAAGTCCATAACCCTTCCCACATCACGTATTACACCTCGTGCTGCCATTGTACCAAAGGTAACAATCTGAACCACCCTGTCTTTTCCGTATTTTTCCACTACATAATCAATAACCTCCTGCCTTCTCTCAAAGCAGAAATCCACGTCAATATCCGGCATGGAAACACGTTCTGGATTTAGAAAACGTTCAAACAGAAGATTGTATTTAATAGGGTCCAACTTCGTAATTCCCAACGTATAGGAAACAAGGCTTCCCGCCGCAGAACCACGTCCCGGTCCTACCATAATGTCATGGTCTCTGGCAAATCGGATAAAGTCCCATACAATCAGGAAATAATCCACATAGCCCATGGTTTTAATAACGCCCAACTCGTATTCCAGACGTTTTTCCAATTCTGTCAAATCTCCGCTGTATCGCTCCTTCAAGCCGTCATAGCACAGCTTGTTTAAATATTCCCATGAGGTATAAGGAGCAGGCACATCAAATTTCGGCAGCTTTGTCACCCCAAACTCAATCTCCACCTCACAGCGGTCTGCAATTTTCTGGGTATTTTCCAACGCTTCAGGAATATAAGGAAATAGCTCTGCCATTTCCTCCGGAGATTTTACATAATATTGTCCTCCCTCATAGCGCATGCGGTTTTCATCACTTAAAAGCTTTCTGGTCTGTACGCACAGCAAAATATCATGAGCTTCCGCATCTGTGTCATATGTGTAATGCACATCATTGGTGGCAACCAGTGCAATGCCCGTTTCCTGACTCATTCGCAAAAGCTGCTGATTGACTCTTTGCTGCTGAGGAATTCCGTGGTCCTGAAGCTCTAAAAAGAAATTTCCCTTCCCGAAAATTTTCTCATATCGCAAAGCAGCGCTTTTCGCTTCTTCGTACATGCCTCTTGTAATATTTTTTGCAACTTCTCCTGCAAGGCAGGCGCTCAATGCAATAATTCCTTCATGATATTCCTGCAAAAGGTCCATATCCACACGTGGCTTATAATAAAAGCCGTCCACAAAAGCCTTTGACACAATTTTCATAAGGTTTTCATAGCCATGATTGTTCTCAGCCAGAAGAACCAGATGGTAATATCTGTCCTCTGCCTGCCTATTTCTCTGTCAAAGCGAGAACCGGGGGCAACATATACCTCACAGCCCAAAATCGGCTTAATTCCCGCTGCTTTTGCTGCCCTATAAAAATCAATGCAGCCAAACATGACTCCATGGTCTGTTATGGCCGCACTGTTCATTCCCAGTTCTTTTACTCTGGCTACATATTCATTTATCTTATTTGAACCGTCTAAAAGACTGTATTCTGTATGTACATGCAAATGAGTAAAATTCACTGTATCTCTCCTTTATTCGTCTTGCTTTTCCTTGCGAAGCAGAACATTAAACCAACGATTGCTCTTGTCTGTTCTGACATCACTGGTTTTCCATATGTCCAATACTTTTATATTTGAAAAAGAGTCCAAAAGGTCATTAAGAGCCTCTCTGTCATAATCATAGAAATATCTGCCATTGTAGTTACCGTTTCTGTCTCCCTTTTGAACGGAAAAATACAAAATCCCATCATCCTTCAATGCCCGTAGGATTTTCGCCATAATGTCCTTCACTCTGTCCGGTGAAAAGTGCCCTAAAATAGCACAGGCCCAAATCCCATGAAAAACATCTTCAAATTCCATATCCTCCGCTCTAAGATGCAGCACTTCTTTTCCTGTGTGAATACTTGCCAGCTCACACATTTTCTCAGAACCATCCATGGCAGTAACGACACAGCCTTCTTCTTCAAGGCATACTGTATCTCTGCCCGATCCACAGCCTAAATCAAGAACATCTGCACTTTCCGGAAGCAATTCAACAAAACGTTTGATTTGCTCCTCCATGCCAAATTCTACTGTTTCTTCATAATAAGGTACTGCGTACCGGTCATAATAATCTATCGAGTCCACTTATTTTCCTCCTTCTGGACATTTACAATTATACTTTACTTAAACATTTTACAATTATACCACGTACGCAGGCAAGGAAGCGCTCGTCAGAGCATTTTCTCGACAAGTCGTGGCTTGCCGGTATAATCCGGCACCTTGTGGCGGCAAGCCGATTTCATCGGCTTGGTTTGCACATCGTGCAAACATTATACCATAATCTTTTCTCTTGGAAAAGTCTTACCGTATAGAAATTTTTCCATTTTTTATTTCGATTTTATTTTCTTTTAACAGATGCCCCACTGCACGCTTAAAAGCATTTTTACTGAGTCCGAACTCTCTTTGAATAATCTTCGGGTCTGCCTTATCGTCAAAAGGCAGCTCTCCGTCAAACTCCTGAATGATTTCATAAACACTTTCTGCATCTTCATAAATCTGCATATATGCTTTTTTCTTGGCGCTCAGTGTCAATTTTCCGTCCTCACGGACCGCTGTCACACGACAGGTCAGCTCATCTCCCGGTTTATAATTCCCCTGTGCCTCCTGTCTTGGTATCATGGCAGAATATTTATCATCCACAGCCACAAAGACACCAAAATTATCGCTGATTCATAAACAACACCGGTTACTGTATCGCCTTCTCCATAAGGTGAGTCTGTTCTTAAATAATGATACACCTTCATGGTAGCACAAAGACGGCTACTCTTATCAATATACAATGCTACCAGAACTTCTTCGTTTTCATGAAGCTTTTTTGTCTGCTGTTTATATGGAAGGAAAAGGTCTTTTTCCAAGCCCCAGTCTAAAAATGCTCCTATTCTTGTTACCTGTGCTACGCGGAGCACTGCAATTTCTCCCAAAGTAATTTTCGGCTCTCTCACAGTGGCAATCAAACGGTCTGATGAGTCCTTGTAAATAAATACAGAAATCTTATCGCCCTTCTGTGTTTCTTCCGGAACCTGTTTTTTCGGCAGAAGAACAGTTTCCTTCTCCCCTGCATTTTCTGTTTCACCTAAATAAACACCGAAATCTACCAGCTTTGCAACTGTCAGCTCCTGTTTTTTTCCTAATTCTATCATAAATTCTCCTCTATATTTCTCTTAACTGATTACTGTGTTTCAAGCATATCATAGAACATTTCTTTTCACAATAAATTTATCTATCGAAACTCCACAATCGCATAAGTTTCTCCATCAGGACTGTCCAGACTCACTGTGTAAATTCCGTTTTCTTCGTCTTCATGCACCTCGGTATTATCACACTGTCCAAAACTGCCTGACTTTTATATTCTGCCCGCATTTGTTTTACTGCAAAATCTGCCGGAATATATTCCTGCGCCATCAGCACATATTGTCCGTTGTTTACATGATGATTGGTGTCCAAATGATGTACTTTCACCTGAAATGAAGGAAATTCTTTGTAATCCTTTGGCATCCTTATCTTTCTGGGGGCATATTCCATATCCAGCTTTTCCTCTAACACATAAGCCTTAATCTGAGTTTCATCCACATTCACCGGATGACCTGTATTCAAATCCAGAAACGTCCATAGAGCATTCGCATAGGCTACTTTATTGCCCCTTTCATCCTCCATGGCAAAATTTCTTTTTCCCAGAAAATGCTTAAACTCATAAGGCCACGTAGATATTGTAACTTTTTCGCAAAGCTTAGGATAACGTTCCACCACAATCTGCCATGCAGAAAGCACCCATACCTGATGTCTCTCTTCCAGAAATTTCATACCAACGCCGATATCCTCTGATTGAAATGTACTGCAATCCTGAAAATAATTGATAATTCCATTTAAGGTAAGACATTTATTCTCCCCTGTCTCGCTGAAACGTATTCTGCTGTCAAAAGAATATTTCATAATCATTATCCCCCTATTCTTTTCTATGAAACAAAAAAATATCCCAGACGCTTTGTCTGGGATTGAAAGCTGGGCTACAAGGATTCGAACCTTGAAATGACGGAGTCAGAGTCCGTTGCCTTACCGTTTGGCGATAGCCCAATGTTTTGTGTTGTGCCTCACAACAAAAAAAAATGTA
>ENA-OPYY01000539-OPYY01000539.1-human-gut-metagenome-genome-assembly--contig:-NODE-539-length-11901-cov-1.268558_pt1 | contig 11901 bp, 13 predicted proteins | sample MGYA00242472_ERZ504481 | MGnify/ENA primary metagenome ERZ504481 (study PRJEB26092, sample SAMD00036265) | human gut metagenome | host: Homo sapiens | study: EMG produced TPA metagenomics assembly of...
TTTTTTCTTTTTTCAGCATAAATCGGCTGGCATATACAATCAAATATCCTAAAATAAAAGATACAAAGATACTGACAGCCTCTAAGGCGCTGTTCATCATGTCAATAATTTCCGCCTTTGCCTTTGTCACTTCCATCATAGCTGTTTGGGTTTCAATAGCATTAAAGATATAAAAAACTGCCACACCTAAAATCAACGTAAAAAAATACACCGAATAATCCCGAATACTCTTCTTAAAATTCTTTCTGGAAAGATTAAACAACATGATTTAAGTCACCTCCCAGAAGTGAAATCACATGAATAATTTCATTAAAAAATTCTTTCCTGTCGTTGTTTCCTTTTCTCAGCTCATGAAACAGCTTACCATCTTTCATAAACAGAACACGTTTTGCATAACTTGCTGAAAAAGCATCATGGGTTACCATTAAAATCGTAGCCTGCAGCGCCTCGTTCATATATTGAAGACTGCTAAGAAACATACCTGCACTTTGAGAATCCAATGCCCCTGTGGGTTCATCGGCTAAAATCAAAGAAGGCTCTGTTACCATGCTCTTGCACAGGCAATTCTTTGACGTTGACCACCTGACATTTCATAAGGATATTTTTTTAAGGTTTCTTCTACATTGAGTTTTTCACTGATCTCTCTGACTTTTTTCTTGATTTCATCTGGTTTTTTCCCTTGTATCTGAAGAGCAAGCGCAATATTATCAAAGGCATTTAAAGTATCTAAAAGATTAAAATCCTGAAAAATAAATCCCAACTGCTCTCTTCGAAACTTCATTAATGCATTGCCTTTTAGTTTTGTAATATCCTGTCCTTTCAGCAAAACATGACCGCTTGTTACCTTATCAATAGTAGAAATACAGTTTAAAAGTGTTGTTTTTCCAGAGCCGCTGGCCCCCATAATTGCTGTAAATTCTCCTTTATTTACCTGAAAGCTAATATCATTTACTGCCTTCGTAAGGCTTGTTTTATTACCATAAAATTTCACCAGATTTTGAACTTCTAATAATGTTTCCATGTCATACCTCCAATTTATTTTCAAGTATCATTATAGTTTTTTATCTTATACAAACCATTTTTTGTATAAAATAACCTTACATTACTGTAAGGTTATTTCAAAACATCCAGATACTCATTTTCGTAAAATTCTATGGTAATTTCTGTGTACTCCCCTTCTTTTGACTGCACAGCCAATCTATGTCCCAGACGTTTACAAAGCGTATTGCATAAATACAATCCCATTCCCGTAGAAGCCTGATGTGTTCTGCCGTTCTTACCGGTAAACGACTTTTCAAAAACTCTTGGCAAATCTTCTGTCGCAATTCCAATCCCGTTGTCCCAAATATGGAGAAAACTATGCTTTCCATCTTGATGACTCCATATCCGAATTATACTGTCTTCTTTCTTATACTTCACTGCATTACTGATAATCTGCCCCAAAATAAATCGCATCCATTTCTCATCTGTATAAACGGAAATATCCTGTGTTTCCTGCACAATTTTTATCTTATTTAAAATCAGACTATCTCTGTTTTCAGAAATACACTGATTAGTAAGTTTTTTTAAAGAATGGGGAGCAATCCTATAATCCTTTTCCGGAACTTCACTTCTAAGATAATAGAGCACCTGTTCAACATAGCCTTCAATCCGCCCTACCTGCTCCTTTAAAGTTCTGGCTGATGTACCTTTATACTCATGGAGAATAAGACGAATACTGGCAATAGGAAGTTTTACCTCATGTACCCATGTTTCTATATAGCGTTTAAATTCATTGTTTTTTCGTATTTGAACAAAAATTTCGTCATTCATGGATTTCTGCATTTCTGATACCACGTCATACAAAATCTGCCCTTCCAGAAATTCCGGTTTTTCCAACATTTCCATTAGCAAATACTTTTCTTCTAGCTGTTGAAGCTTCTGCTCCAGTTCTCTATAAAATCCCTTTTCCTGTTATAACCATAAATTCCTGCTGCAAGAAATCCCAAAAACAAAACTGTAAGAACAAAAATTTGTAACGTCATACTTAAATTAAAAAGCAGAAAAATACCCTCTATAATTCCCATACATATCAGAAAAATCAGAATACAAACCCCATGGTCTTTTAGATATTCTTTTATACTCATACTAAGATATATCCCTGCCTTCTTCTTGTCTCAATTACATCTGTAAGCTCTACTTCCTCCAACTTTTTTCTCAGTCGGTTGATATTTACCGTCAGCGTATTATCATCTACAAAGTCATTGCAGTCCCATAAATAATCCATAAGCTCGTCTCTTGATACAATTTTGCCCTGTTTTTTAACAGATAATGAAAAATAGAAATCTCATTTTTAGACAGTACGATTTCCCTGTCCTGATAGCGCAAGGTGCTCTTTAAAGGATTTAAAAACACGCCTCTGTATTCTAACTCTTCCTGCTTTTCCTGTGGTTTTAATCTACGAAAAAGTGCTTCTATTTTCAGCAACAAAAGCGCCGGATTATAGGGCTTTGTAATATAATCATCTGCCCCATAGCTCATAGCCAGAATTTCATCCGTTTCCCCTGTTTTACTGGTAAGCATAATCACCGGAACATCCGAAATCCTCCTCAGATTTCTTAAAATTTCCTGCCCGTTTGTGCCGGGCAAAATAATGTCCAAGAGAACTAAATCTGCTTTTTCCTCTGCAATCTGCTGTTCCGTCTTCTCAAATCTTACAATCTGACATACCTCATATCCGTTTTCTCTAAGCAGAGCTGTAAGTGCCTCACGCAAAACTTTATCATCTTCTATTACTATAATTTTCTTCATAATCTACCTCAAACTACACCCAATAATTTTGTTGCTATGGTAAAGTATATCATAATAGAGCCGGCATCTACAATGGTAGTAATTAAAGGTGCTGCCATAATTGCGGGGTCTAAATGAAGCTTTCCCGCAAACAAAGGAAGAACACATCCAATAAGCTTTGCCATGAAAATCGTAGCTGTCAGAGAAATTGCGATTAAGACAGCCAACATTCCATTATGATAACGCAATAGAATATATATGCCATTAACGGCAGCCAATCCCAAGCTTACCAGCAGTGCAACTCTTACTTCTTTAAACATTACCTTGAAAATATCACGAAAACCAATTTCATCAAGAGCAATTCCCCGAATAATCAAAGTAGAACTCTGAGAACCACAATTTCCTCCTGTATCCGTAAGCATGGGAATAAAGGAAACTAAAAAGGGGCACTGCTGCAAAAGCTGACTCATAATGAGCAATAATCGTCTGAGTAATGGTTGCGGAAAGCATCAAAAACAGCAGCCAGCCAATACGGTTCTTTGCATGAATAAGTACAGACGTATCAAAATACTGTTTTTCTTGCACTTCCCTTGTATTCTGCCCATCTTTCTCCGTAAATGTCTTCGCCAAACAGCTTTGCATATCGTCATCTAACTGAGCAAATACCTTTTCTTTCTTAGGTGTTTCAATAAGGCCAAAAGCTTCTCTTCTCTCTTTCTCCTTCAATTCTCCAAGAAGTTCGGCAATGGTTGCAGTATCCATATCTTCCAGAATACTTTTCACTGCTTTGAACTCTTTCATCTCTAACAAGTCCGTAAAAATTTGTCTGTTCATTGCAATACCTTCTTTCTGTATTTATTTTTTTCGCTATTTTATTGATACAATAACCGGCATCTGCTTCCATTGCTCTCACCTCTCTTTCTATTGATTACAAAGCATTTTTTCTTACATAGGACGCAATTCCCTATGTAAGAAAAAACCTTCCGGTAAAATTCCGGAAGGTCTCGCTTCTATTTCTGAGTGCCACGTACAAGCTTTAGTATCACAGGGCATATAAATTGCATTAGGTTATGCCTTCCACGACATAGCCTGCTAACCAGCGCATTGTGTCTCCACAAATCTGCGGCAGCATCTTAGGTCTCCCAAATCCCTGTGGTAACCTCACCTACCGATTTTTCTCATCATACTTCTTCTTATACTGCTTTGTCAACCCCAAATAAAGCTTTTAAACAAATTGATTTCTGTCTAAATCGTAAACATAGTCAATGCCTGACAGCTTCATCTGAATTTCTTCTGCATTCAAGCCTTTGTCTTCACATAAACCTTCAAAGGAAGAATAAAAATCTCGAAGCTGTGTGTTTATATAGCTTAAAAGCATTACAGGATCTTTCGGTATCATTGCATTTCTCCTTTACTCCATATACTTCTCATGGGCAACTAATTCATCGTTTTCCACATCAATGACAATCCTGCTGCCTGCGCTGATATTTCCTGCAAGAATTAACTTTGCAGTCAAAGTCTCCACATATTTTTGTACATATCTCTTTAAAGGACGAGCGCCATAGACAGGATCATATCCGCCCTCAATAATATAATCTTTTGCAGCTTTTGTCAATTCTATGGATAACTCTTGGTCTTTTAATCGCTTATTTAAGTCTGCCAAAAGGAGCTCTACAATACCTCCGATATTGTCTTTTGTCAGTGGTTTAAACATAATCATTTCATCCAGACGGTTCAAAAATTCCGGTCTGAAATGCGCTCTTAAATCACGCTCCACCGCCTCTCTGGCTTCCTGTTTTATCTCACCGTTTTCCTCAATTCCTTCCAAAAGATACGGGGAACCAATATTGGAGGTCATAATTAAAATTGTGTTTTTAAAGTCTACGGTTCTGCCTTGGGAGTCAGTAATACGTCCATCATCCAGCACTTGCAAAAGCACATTAAATACATCAGGATGTGCCTTCTCAATTTCATCAAAAAGGACTACGGAATATGGTTTTCTTCGTACTGCTTCTGTAAGCTGTCCGCCTTCTTCATATCCTACATATCCCGGAGGCGCTCCGATGAGTCTGGATACCGAATATTTCTCCATGTATTCACTCATATCAATACGAACCATATTCTGCTCATCATCGAAAAGTGTAGCCGCCAGAGTCTTGGCAAGCTCTGTCTTACCTACGCCGGTAGGGCCTAAAAACAGGAAAGAACCAATAGGTTTTGTAGGATCTTTAATACCTGCTTTGGAACGGATAATGGCATCGGTAACCTTTGTTACACCTTCGTCCTGACCAATGACACGTTTATGAAGCTCTTCCTCCAGATGCAGGATTTTTGTTCTTTCTCCCTCTGTCAGCTTTGCTACCGGAATACCCGTCCAACGGGAAATAATTCTGGCGATTTCTTCATCTGTAACGCTTTCATGAACCAGAGATAAATCCTGATTTTTCACCTTTTCTTCCTCTGCCTGCAACTGTTTCTGAAGCTTCGGAAGTTCTCCGTACTGAAGCTTTGCAGCTTCGTCTAAATCATAATTTCTCTGTGCTTTTTGAATTCTGTTATTCATATCTTCAATCTGCTCACGAAGCTTCTGAAGGCGTTCTACGGTAGATTTTTCATTATCCCACTGGGCCTTCTGCGCATTAAAACTGTCTCTTAGCTCAGCCATTTCCTTCTGCAAAGCTACTAATCTGTCCTGACTTAATCTGTCATTTTCTTTCTTTAACGCAGCTTCTTCAATCTCCATCTGCATGATTTTTCTTCGCATTTCATCCAATTCCGTAGGCATGGAGTCCAGCTCTGTTTTAATCAATGCACAGGCTTCATCAACTAAGTCAATGGCCTTATCCGGAAGAAAACGGTCGCTGATATATCTGTCAGAAAGTGTAGCTGCCGCAACCAAAGCGCTGTCTGTAATCTTTACTCCATGGAAGACCTCATAGCGTTCTTTCAAGCCTCGCAGAATAGAAATCGTATCTTCCACAGTCGGTTCGTCTACGGTTACAGGCTGAAATCTTCTTTCCAATGCAGCATCTTTTTCAATATACTGACGATACTCATCAAGAGTAGTTGCACCGATACAATGCAGCTCACCTCTTGCCAGCATTGGCTTTAACATATTACCGGCATCCATGGCTCCGTCTGTTTTTCCTGCACCCACAATCAAATGAAGCTCATCAATAAAGAGAATAATCTGCCCTTCACTTTTTCGTACTTCTTCCAAAACAGCCTTTAATCTTTCCTCAAATTCACCACGATATTTTGCACCTGCGACCAGCGCACCCATATCCAACGCAAATATTTTTTTATCTTTCAATCCTTCCGGTACATCACCTTGGACAATACGCTGTGCCAGTCCTTCTACCGCTGCTGTTTTACCGACACCCGGTTCACCGATTAACACAGGATTGTTCTTGGTTTTTCTGGAAAGAATACGGATAACATTACGAATTTCCGCGTCTCTTCCGATTACAGGGTCCAGTTTCTGCTCTCTTGCCTTTTCTACTAAATCCTGTCCGTATTTATTCAAGGTGTCATAGGTTACTTCCGGATTATCCGTTGTCACTCTCTGATTTCCTCTTACTGTGCTGAGAGCCTGTAAAAAACGTTCTCTGGTAATCCCGTACTCATTCCAAATTTTCTTCATAGAAGGGCTTGGATTATTCAGCAATGCCAAAAATAAATGCTCTACGGAAACATATTCGTCTCCCATGGTTTTTGCCTCATCCTCAGCAGTTACTAATGCCTTATTTAAGTATTGTCCGATATAAGGCTGCCCTCCTGATACCTTTGTTCTTGCATTCAAAGCCTGCTCTACTCGATTAAGAAAATGTTCTTTTTGAATTTCCATTTTCTCAATGAGTTTTAAAATCAGACTGTCCTCCTGCTTTAATAAATTGTATAACAAATGCTCCTGTTCGACTTCCTGATTGCCAAATTCATAAGCAGTTTTTTCTAAATCCTGAACAGCCTGAAGTGATTTCTGCGTAAATTTACTGATATTCATAAAAAATCCCTCCATTTATACTAATTTCTTTGTTCTAGTGCTACTATAACACTAATTATTAGCCAAGTCAACAGACGAGTGCCAGTGTAATTATAAAAAATTTATGAACAAAATGATATACAACCCTTTACAAACTCCTTTTCCTGCTTTAGACTATATGGGATTTTGTATTTTAAAGAAAGGAATTTTAACCATTGTTTAGTAGTAAAACTCAAAACAAACAGCTTTTGTGCAACTATGGCGTTTTTATTATCAACGGCATGCTTGCATTATCTATCGGCTCTCTCCTGCCTTATATCAGAGATGCCAGAGGACTGGAATACGCCTTTTGCGGTATGATTGTCAGTCTTCACTCTGTGGGAAATCTGATTTCCAGCTTTGCCTCCGGTGCATTACCGGCTTTTCTGGGAAGGAAAAAAAGTATTCTGCTTTTTAATGCTTTCTTTGCTCTTTCCTTTTTCATTATTATCTTTTCTGATAATAATTACATGCTGGCGCTCTCCTTTTTCTTAACAGGTATGGCACGAGGAGCTACCAGCAATTTTTGTAACCAATCCATCAACGAATTAGCTCCGGGAAAAGCTTCTCTTTTAAATGGGCTTCATGCAATGTTTGCTATTGGTGCATTTACTTTTCCGCTGCTTCTCATTGCTCTTACAAAAAATAATCCTGACAACTGGATTTATGCCTGCTATTTTATGTTAATTATGGGGATTTTAAGCTGGATTATGTACTTTATTATCCCCAATTCTGAAGGTTTCACAACAGGAACAAAGAAACAAACTGCTTCCGGCTTTGCATTTTTTAAGGAACCTCTGTTTTATCTCTGTACTTTGACAATGTTTTTTTACTTATGTGCAGAACAGGGTGTTATCGGCTGGATGATTACCTATTTTAAAGACACCGGATTGCTTCCGCAGTCACTTTCACAGGCTACCGCCAGTGTTTTATGGATTATGATTTTAGCAGGAAGACTTTTAACTGCATGGCTTTCTACAAAAGTGCAGAAAGAATGGCTGCTTCTTTGTATGGGATTTGGTCTGGTAGCATTCTTCCTTTTATTATTGTTCAGCTCTACGACACCGTTTATTCTCATAGGTATTATGGGCTTTGGTTTCAGCATGGCAGGACTTTATCCTACAACTGTTTCCTTTGCAGGAAGTATTATTCAGAAGTATACCCTTGCATGGAGCTTTATCTTAACCATCGCAAGCTTAGGGGCAATTATCATGCCTTCCATTATCGGTAAAATCGCAGAAACAGCAGGAATTTACTACGGTATGCAATCGATTATCGCCGTTGTAATCATAGATTTTATTTGTATCGTTCTGCTGGTAAGCTATATTCGGAAATTAAGAAAGAAAAACATTCCGTTATAAACATTAGGTAAAATTAAAAAGGAGTTGTCGTGTTAAATCATATCCTGAATATTTATATATTTCTGGATAATGTTTAAATGACAACTCCATTTTTATATCTTATTTTACTTCAACCAGTTCAATATGGAAATTCAATTCCTTTCCTGCCATTTCATGATTTGCATCAAAAGTAATGGTAGTCTCTGTTTTTTTTACAACACTCACCGGAAATGGCTGTCCTAACTGATTTGTCAGGTAAACACGCTGACCTGCTTCCAAATCTTCAGAGCCCGGAAGCTGTGCAATCTCAAGAGTAAAAACTGCATCCGAATCCGGCATACCATAAGCTTCTTCAGGCATTAAGTGAACATCAACACTCTGTCCCACTTCCATATCTGCTACTGCTGCATCAAACCCTTTAATCATCTGACCTACTCCGCAAATAAATTCCAATGGTTCCCCACGGTCATAGGAGGAGTCAAACTGTGTTCCGTCATTAAAAGTTCCTTTATAATGTGTACGGCAAGTTTTACCCACATTACGTCCTGTTAAATGCACATGTCCTCCACAAGAACCACCGCAGTTTCCTCCACAGGAATGTCCGTCTTCATGACTGCCGCAGCTATGCCCTTCCTCATGATGATGGTCACAGTTTACACCGGCAGATACTAATTCACCTTTTAAATAAGCTTCCACAGCCTCATCCACATCTCCCTGCACGCCTGAGCATACTTCAACTCCTGCATCTGCCAGCGCTGTCTGTGCTCCGCCGCCAATACCGCCGCAAATCAACAAATCTACGGACTGATTGCCCAGAAGCTCTGCCAAAGCGCCATGTCCCGCACCATTAGAACTGATTACTTCGCTTGAAATCACCTGATTGTTCTCTACTTCATATACTTTAAAAAATTCTGTCTTTCCAAAATGCTGAAATATGTTTCCATTATCATAAGTTACTGCAATTTTCATCTTTGCTGTTCTCCTTTTTCTTCATCGTATATGTATCTATCCTACCACAAAACTATCCCATAATCCACCCCATCCATGTAGATAAAACAATCATAACAATAGAAAAAATAAACGAATTTACCGAAATTAATGTTGCACGCTGTTCGGATGAAATCCTTTCATTAATAAGCACATCTGTTCTGACTTCCAGAAAATCATCAGCAAATGCTCCTACAAAACCTCCGCAAATCATGAAAGCAGGACTTTTTGTAAATGCCAAGAGAAAAGAAACTATCACAATCAAACTACTGATGAGCACAACCTTTTTATAAGAAACTGATGGAAAAAGTGATGTTGCTCTTGAACCTAAAGCAGCTCCCATCCCCATGGCAAAAAGGACCGGTCCCAGCATCCCCTGATTTAATCCTGCAAGGGGCAGCTTTGCCTGTAAAAAGAACAATACCAACGTGGAAACAGCTCCTATAATTGCATTGATTACCATAATCCTTCTCATCTTTTTATTAAGAAGTAGAAAATGCCAGCTTTCTCTGACTGTATTCACCACTCTGTCAGATACCTTTTTTTTCATCTGTTTTCGTTCCTATCTCGACCTCTTTTAAACTGCATGCAATAAATAATGCTATCAAAGTAAAAAGAATATCCGCCGTATAAGCTTTTCGAAAGCCGAGAAATAATGCAAGCCCTGCACAGAGTGTGGACGTAGAATTGGCAATTCTGTAAAGCATCATATCTGTTGCTGCAAACGTATTATACTCGTTTTCTTTTCCTACCAGTTTTAAACTGTCATAAGCCAATGCCTCTCTCGTACCGGAAGCCAAATTATAGCTTAAAGCGCTAAATCCTATGGCAAATGCCGTTGCCCAAAATCCCTCTGACCAAACCATCATGACACCGGATAATAAAGAAGCAAGCTGACTCATAACCATGGTCTTTTTTCGACCGAAAACATCTGCCGCAACGCCTGACGGAATTTCAAATATACAGCTTACAATATGAAAAATACTTTCCAACATCCCAATTTCTAAAAGGGAAAATCCTCTCATCGCCAACAATGCAACCCATGATGCTCCTGCAATTTGAAAATACCCCACAGAAGTTAGTAAATATAGCTTACCTATCTGCTGTCTTATATTAAATTTACGCATAAAAAATCTCCTTTTCAAATAAATTACTTGATTAGGAGATAGTGGCTTTTTATAGTTGTCGCAATCATAAAAAACGATTTTGCCTAAAAAAGAGCGCACTATCCCTGTAAACAGCAATATAGGCACCTTTCATGAGGTGAATAGTCGTTGTTTTCCAGCTCATAGCTTGCTCCTTTCTGCAAAATCTGCTTTAAAAATTTTTTCTTATGTTACAGTATAGCAGATAATAAAAAATTTTTCCAGATTTTTTTAATTTTCATGATATTTATATTTTTTCATGTAATAGAAAAACTCCCCAAAACCGAAGTTCTGGGGAGTTGTAAAATACTGTTTGAAATTTTACTTATTCCTCTAACAAAGGCATATTGATTAATTCCTGTAACTTTTTCTGCAATACTGTTTTGTCCGGTAATTGCAGCTTTTATTCAGCAACCAGCATTGGAGACATGGTTCTACTCATAGCATACTCTACAACTTCGTCATCCTTGGACGCACACAAAATCATTCCAACACTGGGGTTTTCATTGTCTTTTTTCTTTTGACGATCTAATGCTTCCAAATAGAAATCCATTTTAGAAACATATTCGGGTTTAAATTTTCCAATCTTCAACTCGAAAGCCACCAAACATTGCAAACCTCTATGGAAAAATAATAAATCAATTCGAAAATCTTCTCCACCTACTTGTACTCGATATTCCTCATCAATAAATGTAAAGTCCTTACCCACTTCCAAAATAAATTCTTTCATATTTTGAATAAGACCTTTTCTTAAATCCGACTCTTTGAAATTCTTTGGCAAATCAAGAAACTCAATAATGTACGAGTCCAAAAATGGATTTTCTTTTAATCCTTTTATTGGTTCCGGCAAAAGTTTTTCTTTAGAGAGCATATAGCGCTCATAATAACCACTATTAATCTGACGTTCTAGTTCCCTTTTTGAATAGTTCTCTTTAATACATAACCTCATATAAAATTCTCGCTCTACGTCCGATTTGCATCCTGACATAATCAATAGATGGTTTGACCAACTTAATTGTGTCAACAGTGGTGACACAATTGCGTTATCCCTATAAAGTTCATAAAACTGTTTCATCCTATAAAGACCTCGCCGATTAAACCCTCTAATTCCCGGAAACATTTCTTGTATTTCTTTAGAAATCATATCTATATATTTATCTCCAAAAGTGGCTTTCATAGACTCAATACTTAAATATTCTCCTACTAACCAATACATACGAATAAGTTCTTCATTCACTTTTCTCAAAGCATTATTTCTTGATGTTTCTATGATTTCTACTAACTTCCCTGACAGAAGTATATCATGTGCCATCTCACCCTCTCCTTTCATAAATTTGTGTCACCAGCGGGGACACAAATTCATATATCTCATTAATAGATTATACCATTATCTTCGTCTAAAATGCATGCAAAAAACCTCCCAAGACCGAAATCCTGAGAGGTTCGTAAATACTGTTTGAAATTGTCTGTCCCAAAGGGAAGATTATCTCTTGCTGAACTGAGGCGCACGACGAGCTGCTTTGAGACCGTATTTCTTTTCTCTCTTTCATTCTCGGGTCACGAGTCAGGTACCAGCGGATTTTAATACTGGTCTGTAACTCAGCGTCTGCCTCCCAGTAATGCTCTGGAGATTCCGTGA
>ENA-OPYY01000541-OPYY01000541.1-human-gut-metagenome-genome-assembly--contig:-NODE-541-length-11883-cov-1.114495_pt1 | contig 11883 bp, 10 predicted proteins | sample MGYA00242472_ERZ504481 | MGnify/ENA primary metagenome ERZ504481 (study PRJEB26092, sample SAMD00036265) | human gut metagenome | host: Homo sapiens | study: EMG produced TPA metagenomics assembly of...
CACCAGCATCATCAGTCCCAGCCATAACCACCGTTACCACCGTAAGGGGAATATTTAAAATCAACATACTGATGAACACGCTGACAATCGTAAGGAAACTGGAAATCATCTGTGGAATACTCTGGCTTATCATCTGTCTTAACGTATCAATATCATTGGTATATACAGACATGATGTCCCCGTGGGGATGGGTATCAAAATATTTTACAGGAAGACTTTCCATTTTGGCAAACATATCGTTTCGCAGATTTTTCAATGTTCCCTGCGTTACATAAATCATGATTTTATTGTACATATAAGCACATAAAACACCAATGAGATAAAAGCCTGCCACTCTGGCAATCGCCCATGCAAAAGGAGCGAAGTCGGGCACTTTTGCCTGTGTCAGAGGAATAATATAATCATCAATCATGGTCTTCATGAACATCGTTCCCTGTACATTGGCAAGAACACTGACAAAAATCCCAATAAGAACAAAAATCAAATGGTATTTATAATTCTTTCCCACATACTGAAAAACTCGTTTTAACAGCTTTCCTAAGTCGCCTTTCTTTTTTCCGTCCTTTTTCACTCCTTTTCACCTCCCTGTTTTACATTTTCATCAAAGTCACCGCCGCCTGATTTTGTGACTGGTAAACGTCACGGTAAATGGCATTGGTTTCCATCAGTTCTTCATGAGTTCCCATACCGTTGATTTTGCCTTCTTCCATGACAATAATCCGGTCTGCATTTTTAATGCTGGAAATCCTCTGTGCAATAATCAGTTTTGTAGTATCTGGAATTTCCTGTGCAAAAGCCTTTCTGATTTTTGCATCCGTTGCAGTGTCTACCGCGCTGGTGGAGTCATCTAAAATCAAAATCTTCGGCTTTTTCAGCAATGCCCTTGCAATGCAAAGTCTCTGCTTCTGACCGCCGGAAACATTGCTTCCGCCCTGTTCTATGTAAGTGTGATATTTTTCAGGCATATTCTCAATAAATTCATCTGCACATGCCAGCTCGCAAACTCTTTTACATTCTTCCTCTGTGGCATTTTTATTTCCCCATCTGAGGTTTTCCAGAATTGTTCCGCTGAACAGCACGTTCTTTTGCAGAACCACTGCCACCTGATTTCGCAGCTCTTCCAAATCATACGCTCTTACATCCACACCGCCGACTAAGACTTCACCCTTTGTCACATCATAAAGACGGCTGATTAAGTTTACCAAGCTGGACTTGGCGCTTCCTGTTCCTCCGATAATTCCAATAGTTTCACCGGAAGCAATCTCCAAATTGATATCAGAGAGCACAGACTCCTGACTGTCCTTTTTATAAGAAAAGCTTACGTCTTTAAATACAATACTTCCATCTTTCACTTCTTTTACAGGTTTTTCAGGATTACAGATATCGGCTTTCTCATTTAAAACCTCTGTAATACGCTCTGCAGAAGCAAAACTCATGGTAACCATAACAAAAATCATGGAAAGCATCATCAGACTCATCATAATATTCATACAATAAGTCAAAAGACTCATCAGCTCTCCTGTGGTAAGGTCACCCACTACAATCATATTCGCTCCCAGCCAGCTCAGTCCTAAGATACAAGCATAAACGGCAAACATCATAAGAGGCATATTGGCAACAATGATATTTTCTGCCTTGATAAACATCTTATATACGTTTTCTGCTGCTTTAAAGAACTTGTTGTTCTCATAATCTTCACGGACATAAGCCTTCACAACACGAATACCAGAAATATTTTCCTGTACACTGGCATTTAATTCATCATATTTCTTGAAAACCTGCTGGAAATACTTTGTTGCACGGCTCATAATCAGCACAAGACAAATACCCAGTCCGATAACCGCCCACAAGATAAATGCTTGCCAGCTCTGCGTTGATGGTAAACGCCATCACCATAGCACAGATTAAGCTTGCCGGAGCTCTTGTAAACATACGAAGAAGCATCTGGTATGCCATTTGCAGGTTGGTAACATCTGTTGTCAGACGTGTAATCAAACCTGCGGTACTGAATTTGTCAATGTTGGAAAATGAAAAGGTCTGAATGTTGTCATACATCGCCTTTCTTAAATTTCTGGCAAAACCAGCAGACGCTCTTGAAGCATACTTTGCTCCCATCATACCTGCCCAAAGTCCGCAAAGCGCCAGCACTGCCATTGCAGCTCCCACCTTGCAGATATGCCCGATGTCTCCCGTTTCCACACCCTTGTCAATAATGGATGCCATTAAAAACGGTATCATGGTTTCAAATAAAACCTCTAAAATCATAAAGATTGGTGTCAACACAGAGTCCTTTTTAAACTCTTTTATTTGTGCTGCCAAGGTTTTAATCATATTCTCCTCTCCCTTCTTATTTAATTGTTAGTTCCCTAACTATTGCAGTAGAACTATTATAAGGAAATCAAATTTTAATGTCAAGCTTGTAATTGCAGAAAAATAAGTAATCTAAAAAGGGGCTATCGGGAAATAGATAGCCCCTGTATCAGCAGAGTAATGTAATTATTGAATTGTGTGAAATATGGTTATAGAATAATCCATTTTCCTTTTTGGCTTGAACCTTCTCTTTTTATAATTCCAGTTTTTTTCATGGATTCCATATAATACTTAACTGTACTATACTTTTCTCCAATGACGGCTGCAATTTTTTTTCTGAGATAACGACGGTTCCTCTTGAATTACTTTCAAGATGCGTGTAACTACAGAATTATCGTTAGCTTGGTTAGTAGCTCGGTCAGTAGCTTGGTCAGTGCTACTAACCAAGCTCTTGAACATAACCATAATGTCCTCACGCTTAATCGTATATTCTGGCATAGGATTTCCGGCTTCTTTGCAGCTATCTTTGATTTTTTCGATTCCACGTCCCCATGCTTCGATAAAACCAGCTCTAAAAAAATGTATTGGCAATCAAAGGATTATAAGGTCTTGAACGATGTTTCCCATTAAATCATTGATTGTCCAATCTTCTGGGAAAATGCAATCATTCGCAATATAAATCCGATCTGCATACACACTGATTTGAATTGGAATTAATGCGCCATAAAATTTGTGTGCGATAGCATTAAAAACAGCTTCCCTAATTGCTTCTTTCGGAAAAGGGTAGGTTTCTACTCTTGTTACGCCTTGATACGAAATATCTGCCTTTAAATATTTCGTAAAAATGAGATCAACCACTTTATCTGCCTGCGAAATTAATGAACCGTGAATTTCATCCTGATAACGCAGTTCAGAATCCGATTCAAAATAACCAATCTTGATGTATGCTCCCGGTATCCACTTTTCCGGATTATGATGAAATAGCAAAATAGCCGCTCTTTTCAAATGATTATTTTCAAGCAAATTCAAACTATCCAGTAGCTGTTCATTCGTGGCATCAATATCTTTCTTGTCCATTCGTTTGCTGCATACTGCTTGCTCTCGGAAAATATCGAAACTGTCATTTCTTAAATCTTGTATAGTTACTCCCTGAATCGGCACACTGTCCCATGTAATTCCCGTTTTCTGCAATAGAAACTGATTTAACGCCTGCCCCTTTAACTGCTGTTTAGTGCTGCCGCTCCGGTAATGATATTCGCCCTTGTAGTTGACGGGGTAACTATTCGAATTCACGCAAATTTCAATGTAGTCTTTTCCATCTTTACTCAACAAATTAACGTCTACAATAATACCAAGAACATCCCTGACTTTATTTGGTATATCCTCCATCAACTTTTTGCTATCTTGCACGCCAATTACTGTACCATCATCATTTGTGCCAATGTAAATTTTTCCACCCTGTGCGTTTGCAAAGCCGCAAATCCATTTAAGATATTCGTCCCGCCAAGATTCTTTCCATTCAACATTTTGGCTCTCCGACACCAACATACACCTCCTTAGGTATTTCCTTTTGCAATATCTCGTGTAATGCTATAATATAGCAATACATATTAGCATTATCGTTGCATTACTTTTATGCTATAAATAAATTTTAAAATACCGGTGTTTCCACTGCTCCTGCACCAACGTATTCCTCTAATGTGATATTTTGCTCTGTAATCTCCTTTGCAGCCTTTTTCCCTACATAGCGGTAATGCCACGGCTCGAAAATAACACCGGTAATCTCACTTTTATCCATAGGATAAACGTAAAATAAAACCGTATTTCCAAGAATTTTCCATCAGCCATTTCTGGTCTCGGTTTCCATCTGCGCTTCGTCCAGCTCCTGATACTCGGAGGATACAATGTCAAGGGCAAGTCCCACCTGATGCTCGCTGGTTCCCGGCTTTGCCACTACGGTTGCCGCCTTTACTGCCGCATCCTCGTAGCTTAGACCTTCCTCCTGCATTACTCTTTCAATTTTGTTCTCATAAAGTGACACCTGTAAATCCCACGCCCGAAAAGCAGAACAAATCATAGGAGTTCTCCCCGCTACTCTGGCATCTTCAAACATTGCCTCTAAATCTTCCATAATTCTGGCATCTACCTGATAGCCGTTGGTATCTACGGTCTCTGTGGCAACCTCCGGCACATCTGCCTCTGTCATGGGATAATCACTGTTTACCAGTCTCAAATACCACTGCTGCTTTTCTGTTTCATCTGCCAGAACAGGACCTGTGGGTTCAATATTTACCTGCGGCTTTGTATTTTCTTCCTTTTTCGCCTGTTCTTCCTGCTCTATCTGCTCTTTATATGCCTGCTCTGCCTTTTTCTCTGCTTTTTTCTCATCTATGGAAATCCAAACTGTGGCTGCGCCAAAAACAACAAGACAGACCACTAAGAAAATTCTGGCGTTCCTCTGCCGTATTCTGCGTATATCTCCTTTATACCGTCTTCTTCTCATTCTCATCCATCCTTATCTATTGATAGAAGCCGTCACATTAAGTAATATTTAGGAATATCTATACATTTCCAGCGAATTTGTTGAGCACGCTTTGAGATTATAAGCTCAAAGTGAGCGCAGACTGAGCGTAAAATGTATAGATATTCCTGATATGTCTTTAAAGTAACGGCTTTATTATACCACATGCGTAGAAAAGGAAGCACCCGCAAGGGTATTTACTTTTCAAGCCGTGGCTTGCCGGTATAATCCGACACCTTATGGCGGCAAGCTGATATAATCAGCTTGGTTTGCGCTTTTTGCAAACATTATACCACGTGCGCAGGAGAGGAAGCACCCTTTTTTTACATTTTTCTCTTTTTTAAGATTTCCATTATATACTTTTAATTTTGCGCTGCCCTGTGCATTTCATATTCGCTTGGGGTAATTCCCGTAAGTTTTTTAAATACCTTACTGAAATAATAAGGGTTTTCAAATCCCAGCATATCGGAAATCTCGTACATCATATACTCATGCTTTTCCAAAAGCTCTTTTGCCTTTTCTATTTTCATTTGATTGATATAATCGTTCAAATTTCCGCCTGTCTGTTTTTTAAACACACTGGATAAATACCCCTGACTAATTCCGATTTTTGATGCAATGGCAGCCAGCGTCAGCTTTTCTCCGTAGTTTTCTCTTACGTATTCCTTTGCCGCCTCTACAATTTTATCGGTTTTGCTGCCTCTGTGGAAATTTTCCATGGTATTGCCTACCCAACTGCCGAATTTTAAAAGCCAGCGGGTATGGGCTTTTAAAGTAAAACATTCCAGTAAGATTTCCATCACCACAGAAGGATAAGGCATTTCTTCCTTTATAAGAGCATCCTCTTCCACATAAGAGAGAAAAAAGTAATACAGATTTGCACAGGCATTTACCACCTGTTCTCTTGCAGGATGAAACTCGGTAAAGAGCGCAGACAATTCTTCAAAAACGCTGTTTACCTTTTCTTGTCCTGCTGCACCAGCGCCTGACGCAAATCCTTTTTCAAAAAGCTGATATCAAAGGTATCGTGGCGGGCATGACGTTCTTCCCAGAAATGCGCCTCCACATCGCTGACCAAAACCACAGGCTCATTGCTGTGATAATAATAAAATTCCTGTATTTTCTTAATCTGGGAAAGAGCCCTTTTACTTCCCCCCCAAATGTCCTCCATAGGCGCACTAATTGCCACTAATGTCTGGCAGCCAAAATAATCCTCTAAAATATTGCAGATTTTCTTTCCTGTATCACGATAATACTTTTCCGTCCTGTTCTGTCCCGGAAGAATGGCTAAAATCCCCATTCGTTTCCACACCAGCGTACAGCACCCGGAATGAATACGGTTCATAAACTGCTCCATGAGACTCTGCGCATAATCCAGCATTTCTTTTCTGTCGTCTTCGGAAACATTCTCAAACAAATCCCTGTCCTTATAGGGACGTATCCACATCAGCACGCCGTTTTCATAAAGCTGCTCCAGCTCCATTTTCTCCACCGGCTCCTGCCACTTTTTTCGAAATTCATCGGAAAGATTTCCTGCTTTTTCCAAGATGTCTCTGAAAAATCCTGTGGCAGTCTGTTTTACATCCTTTGGATGAAACTCTCTGTGGGGAATTTTATCTGTTAAAATGCGTTTTTGATTACACATCTCTGTTGCTCGCTTTAAGCTGTTTCCCATCATCTCCTGTGTCATTTCCATTTTTACCAGATAATCTGCTGCACCAAGAGCAAGAGCGCTTTTTGCCAGAGAAAACTCCTCTAAATTGGTCAAAAGTATGAAAACTGTATCATATCCTCTGTCACGACATTCCTGCATAAACTCAATTCCTGTCATCACCGGCATTTTAATATCTGTAATGACAATGTCGGGCATGCTTTTCTCCATTTTTTCCAATGCCTGTTTTCCGTTGCTTGCCTTATCTGTAATCACACAGTCATAATCTTCCCAATTTATCATAGATTGAATTCCTGTTAAAATTAACGGCTCATCATCTACAAGTAAAACCTGATACATTTCTTTTCCCCCGCCTTATGTCTAAGTTAGTATTCTATCGGTATACGAACCTGAATTTCCGTGTATTCGCCTACCTTGCTTTCTATGGAAAGTCCGTATTCTTCCCCGTACACCAGCTTAATTCTCTGGTCTACATTCGGAAGTCCGATGCCGCTCATGGTATCGTTTTTGCTCTTTTCTTTCCCCTTTAATATCTTCTCTATTTTTTCTTCCGGTATTCCCACTCCATTGTCTCTTACCGAAATACAGAGTGTGTTTTCCAAAGCTTTTACATGAATGGAAATTATTCCGTTTTCTCCCATGGGCTCTATACCTGAAAAAATGGCATTTTCCACCAAAGGCTGAAGCGTCAGCTTAACAATCCTTGCGTTATATAAGCTTTCCTCTTCCACATGGATTTCCACATCAAACATTTCCATGTAACGCATTTTTTCTATAATAATATAGTCCTGCAAAAAGTTCAATTCTTCTCTTAGCGTAACCTTTTCATTAAAGCCCTTTGCCATATTTTTCAAAAGGCTTGAAAGAGCCGTAACCATTTTTACAATGCTGGCATTCTTCTGAATAACTGCAATCCAGCGAATGGAGTCTAAGGTATTATACAGAAAATGAGGATTTATCTGTGCCTGCAACATTTTAATCTCCAGATTTTTCTTCTCTCTTTCGTCCTCTACATTCTTTTTCAAAAGCTGCTCAATCTTGCCGCTCATGTGATTAATGCCTTTTCCGATTTCTCCGATTTCGTCATCAGTCTCAAGCTGCGGATTTCTGCTGAAATCTCCTCCTCCGATTTTCTTGACCTGAGCCGTAAGCAAATCAATGGGCTTTCTTATTCGCTTTGAGGAAAGCACCGATAACAGCATTCCCAGTAAAAGACAGACAAAGAACAGCACCCCTGCCAGACGGATAATAATCACTCTTTCATTTAAAGCTTCCTTTACAGGCATCATTTCATAGGTTAAAATTCCTGTTTCCGGACTTTTGGCATAAGAAATAAACCACTGTCCGCTGCTTGTTTTTTCTTCGATTACACCTGTATTTTCCGTTTTCTTTAAAAGCATCTCTGTAATTTGAGAAAGCTCCTTCTCCTTTAATTCCTCTGTTTTTACTTCGGCAATCAAATCTCCTGTGCCGGTAACTGCTATCATAGTGTTTCCGCTGTCAGACCGTGCCAGCTCGTCTTCAAATAATTTTGCGGATATTCCTAAGAAAACCCAGCCTTCTTTCCGCATAAGTCCTGTATTATCCAAAGGACGGATAATGGGTATCATTTTCTCCCCTTTTCCTCCGAAAAAAGGATTTTTTACCACGCTGACCTTATAATCTCCTGTTTCCTTCGCCAATTCCTGCTCAAACCAGCCGGTTTCCATAAGCTTTTCAAAATCATCCGTACTTCCTACGTCACTGCCTGTTTGAATAAAATGACCTTCCTTGTCTGCCATCATCAGCTTGGAAATATAACTGCCATATCCTGAAATCGCACAGTAATCACTCATCAGTTCATTATTCATCAACGCCTGTTTTCTCTGGGAAGGCTGCTGTGTAAAATCCAGACTTCCTAAATTCATAGATTTTCTGCCGGTACAGTTTAACACAATGTTCATCATTTCCTCGTAAGCTACCTGAAACTTATCGGAAACTCCTTCTATCCGCTGGCTCATGGACTGCTTGATTACTTTTTTGGAACGGTCCAGCGCTGTCTTATACGTTACAATACTTCCCAGCAAAGCTACTGTAATTACCATAATCAGGTTATAAATGATAATTCTTCCCCTAAGCGAATGTATCCATTTCTTGATTTTCCTCATATCCGTCCCCCCACTTATTAAAATCTTACCATATTCCCCATTTTTATACAATTCCGGATGTAAATTCAATCCTCCATGCAAACACTTGAAACACTGAATTTATATTCGGAACTCTTCGATACAGCATGAATATCTATACACTTTTAGCAGATTTATCCGAAAAAAATGTATAGATATTCTGTTCCTTACCGTACCTTTTCCAGCCACTCTCTTACCTTTTCTCCCACCTCTTGGATACTTTTCCCATCTGTGTTCAAAATATCCACATCCGCTCTGTTTAGAAACCACTCTTTTTTCAAAGGTAAAAGCTTCTGGATATAATATTCAAAAAATTCCCGTGAACGGGTAGTGTCTGTTTCTTTCCGTTTTCTTAAAGTTTCTTCTGAAGCATCTAAAAATAAAATTCGCTGCGGCATACACGCCCTCACTGCATCCAGCTCTTTTTTTCAAAAGATGTTCCACATCCCAGTCTGCCCCTATGGTTTTGGGATAATTCAAGGTATAAAACTCAATTTCCTCTGCTCCGAAATCCATCATGGTACATTCCCACAGCTGCGCCTTCTCGTACCTTTTTACCTCATTTTCCAGCCACAGCTTTTGAATTTCCAGATAATCTTCATATTTTGTTTTCTGTAAGCCCCGCCGTTTTACTTCTTCTATCACATGTCTGTTTTCTTCCCAACTGATATGTACATCAGGGACATTCTTTTCTATATATTGCAGGGCAGTGGTTTTTCCCACGCCCATGCAGCCTTGTAAGGATAAAATCATTCTTTTTTTCCTGCAAACTTGGCATCTGACTGTCCTTTTTTTCTCACAGCGGAAGTCATCGGAAGCCCTGTGCCGTAATCTAACTGTCTTGGCTCATATTCTTCATTTTCTCTTTGACGTGTCATCAGTCTGCTGTCCCATGTTTTGTATTCTGTAATACGGTTCCATGGACGGTCTTCCCAATAATAGCCTCGGAAAGGATCTCTTGTTTCATACATGTTGTCCAGAATTGCCTCATGCAGTCTTTTTCTGATTTCATCATAGCCCGGCTCGTTAATCAGGTTTTTCATCTCCTGCGGATCTTCCTGCAAATCATACAGCTCATCACTGGTCATAAGGTTAATTACCATCTTATAACGTCCGTCAAAAGCACCTCGAAGAGGCTGATAACCGCCAAATCCGTCATGGTCTACCTCATAACGACCAAATTCCATAAATACATAGTCATTGCAGCGTATTTCCGGATTTTTCACTTTCTCAAAGATACTTCTTCCCTCAAACATCTTTGGAATTGGCACACCAAACATATCAAAAATCGTAGGCGCTAAGTTAATATGAGACACTGGATTTTTATCCACACCTTTTCCAAAGCCTTTAATCATCAGCGGAATATGTGTAATTTCTTCATATAAAGCAGGTCCTTTTCCTGTAAGAGAATGTCCGTACATCATATCTCCGTGGTCAGAAGTATAAATAATAATCGGCTCATCTTCATATTGCGCCGCCGCATCCAAAACCCTGCCGATTTCATAATCTGCAAAGGTATTACAGCCTAAAAATTCTTTTGGACTGAGTTTAAAGTCTTCACGGCATGCCTTTAGATATTCGTCTCCCGCCCAAATTCTGTGGTGCTCCGGCTTATCCTCCAGCGTATCCTTCATATTTTCTTTTACCGGTATCTCATAGTCTTTATACAAATCCACATATTTTTTTGGACAAATATGTGGGCCGTGAGGCTCGTCTAAGGACATAACCAGAAAATAATCTTCGTCTTTGTGTTTTTCAATGAAATCCACTGCTCTGTCTGCACAGCGGTGTCCGTAAGTCATATCTTTGGTAATGTTGTATTTTTCAATGCTTTCTATCTGGCGGATACGATATCTTTCTTCCGGTGTCAATTCATCCAAGAAGCATTTCATATCATACCAGTAATCTTCGTCCCATCCCTTTGGACATCTGCCCAGTCCGAAATAATCTCCGCCGTCCAGATGCCATTTGCCTACATAAGCAGTGTGAATTCCTGCATCGCTTAAGCGCTGTCCAATGCTTTGTACATTATCGGAAAGTCCCATACAGTTCGACCATCCGGCACAGGAATGAGGATAGCTTCCTGTAAAAATCGCAGATCTCGCAGGCTGACATACAGGCTGTGTGGTATAGGCTTTATCGTATCGTATCCCCTCTGCCGCAAGTCTGTCCAGATTTGGTGTAAGCATTGCAGAATTTCCGTAATACCCCAGCATATCCGTACGCTGGGTATCTGCCATAATAAAAATAACCTATCACCTTTCCATAATCTTCCTCTTGATTTTCAAATACGTTGATACAAGCGAGAGGCTATTGCCTAAGCAACAGCCTCTCGCTTTTACATAAGAAATGGATCTTGTTGCATATCCAAATATTCCCGCAGACGTTTTTCATAATCTGCTGCAAGTTCCTCGTTCAGCTCCGTAATCATAATGGGATTTTGCTGATAAGGATCTTCTTCATTATTATACAACATTTTCACCTGTTTTTCCCCCGGCTCATATCCATTATTTATTACAAAAGTATATGTATGTGTCCGAAGCCCTCGCCAACCATAACACTTACTGTTCAGCCCTTGTTTTTCAAAGGCTGCCACCATTTCCGGCATTCCCGGATAAGAACATAAAAACGCATCTTGTGGCGCATCATTTTCCTGTCCCAGTATTCCTGGTGCATGATTAAAGCCTGACAAGTATCCGGTACAGGAATATTCAGAAGTCCTAAAATTGTAGGCATGTGATCTGGACTTGCTACTAACTCCTTATATTTTACAGGAACAAGACGCCCTTTCTGACGAATATACAGTGGAATATGGATAGACTCCTCATACCATACATTTTTGCCCATGTGTCCATGTGAACCTAACATTTCTCCATGATCTGCAGAAAGTACAACAATCGTATCTTCTTCCATTCCATTTTCTTTCAAAAACTCTAAAAGTCTTCCAAACTGTTCATCTACACCGGTAACTGCTGCAAAATACTGTCTGGTAATAGTTTCCATATCCGGAGTCCGTTTTTCCTCAGGCACATTTTCTCTGAAATACACCGGCATATCCTTGTACTGTTCATAATATTTATCCGGTACCAATTCATGCGGAAGATGAGGTGGATTGTAAGAGACAAACAATGCAAAGGGCTCCGCCTGATTTTTCTTTTCTTCCATATATTCCAATGCCTTATCCGTCTCAAATTCCGGCGACCAGCAACCCGGCT